>Ga0265301_10001994_pt1 | contig 24820 bp, 34 predicted proteins | sample AusTroGonzalo_MG_2_FD_193488 | JGI IMG/M metagenome (GOLD analysis project Ga0265301, IMG submission 193488) | Bovine rumen microbial communities from tropical cattle in Woodstock, Queensland, Australia - Gonzalo_04 | ecosystem: Host-associated > Mammals > Digestive system > Stomach > Rumen ... | reverse complement strand
TTACACTCCATTGCAATACATAGAAGGTACTGGTACACAATGGATTGACTTAGGGATTAAGCCGACAAATGATATGTCAGTTGAAATAGATTGGATTGTAAAGATAAACACAAGTTATACTTATTCAGGTCTCATATTCAGTGGTAATAATTATAATACAAATGATAACTTTGGTATTGCTATTTACAATTCTTATCGTACAGTAAGAGGATATAGGGCCGGAGTTGGTAATATTGTGCCAGTTGCTGGTTACTACAACATCAATGACAACGATGATGTGACAATAAGACTAACAAACACTGGGCAGTTTACATTGATAAATCGCACAACATCTAACACATACACTAATACATTTACAATCAATACACTTACAAACGCGACACGTACAATTTATGTGCTGAAAGGAAATACAAATAACGCTGACATAGCGCATATCGCAAAGGGCAAGATAAAGAAAGTTTTATTGACAACTACAACGGATACATATACGTTCTTGCCTTATATGAGGAACAGCGACAGCAAAATAGGGCTGTTGTGTTACGAGACAGGCGTTTTTTACACAAATGCAGGTACAGGTGAATTCCTTTATGCCTAAACTTCAACTTCTTCAAAGATATTATTTATATATAAACAATTATTCAAAAAGATGACGCAAAACTATTACTATTTCAAGATAAGTAACAATCATCCGTGGGCAATTTCCATCTTTACTGAACCCGTGGACACAGAACTGAACAAGAATTTCAGGGAGATGACAAGTGAGCAGATAAACTTCTACCTGGAGCACCCAACAGCAAGCATCCAAGAAATAGAGAGATGTGAGTTGAATCCTCCTTATGTGCCGCCAACACCCGACATTGAGGAAGTGCGTGCAAAAGCCATTGGGGATATTGACAAGATGTCCCGTGATACATTAGGCAAGAAGGTGGATGTGCTCGGATTCTGTGATGCATTGGCGAGCTCAGTCTATAAACCATCAAGACAGGACTCCATATATTCTGATGATGAAGTTTTGAGGACCGCAGATGACTTCTTGAGAATTGGTAAGGTTTGCCGCGAGAAGGTCAATGAGGTCGTTCCACAGATTGAGGATGCTACATCCATTGAGTCCATAGAACAGATTGTGGAAGATGCAAGACAGTTCTTTGATGCTGTTGTGGATCCTGTTGATGACTTGGAGTACCATAAGAGGATGAAAATCCATGACATAGAGGTCTATGACATTTCCGAGAACGTGAACGGTTTCTTCCTTGGGGACACCCTTCTATGGTTGGACAAGGACACAAGAACGGGTTTGGTCAACACACTTAACAGTGCCGCAATAGTTGGCAGAGAGCAGGTGAACATCTGGTTCAGCGGACTATATATAACTCTTCATATTGATGAGGCAAGACAGCTTCTTGCGGCACTTGAGATTTATGCCACCGACTGTTACAATGTGACTGCCATGCACAAGGTTCAGGTGAATGCTTTGGAGAACATTGAGGAAGTTGACAATTTTGATGTGAGTGCGGATTATCCTGAAAGATTGGTTTTCAATCTGATGGGCAAATAGAATTGGACAGATATTATGCTGAGGAGAGAACACAACAATTATGCCTGACCAATATAAATTCTCCAAGCAATGTCAATAAGATTTATATCAGAACCACACAGACACTTATCATTCTCGATAGCATCTCGTACCTCTTTTATAGTCCACTCATATTTCCTTGGCAGCATATACATACAACCATTTGAATAACTAATTGTCGGATTCATATTACTTTTCCAACCCAAGCTATTTTCTCCTGCTTTTTCAATTTCTTCATTACAGCTTTTGAGCATTATCTTTTGAACTTCTTCTCGTGTCATCATTGATTATTAAGTTTTATGATTACCACTGGGAAGACCCATGACTTAAGCCGTGGGATGTTCGCAACTCCGTCACCTTTCCGTTGGCGTCAATCTTATGCCAATTTCCATCCTTCCGCACCCATGCGTAGCCTTCGTAGAAGCCCCAAGCGTCATCCCACCACTCCGTTGACAGCACCTTGCCGTCCGTTCCGATGTGGTTGTATCTGCCGTCCTTCTCCACCACCGCGTAGCCGTTGTGGAAGCTATAAGCGTAATCCCACCACTCCGTTGACAGCAGCTTGCCGTCCGTGGAGATGTGGTTGAATTTTCCACCCTTCCGCACCCATGCGTAGCCTTCGCAGAAGTTCCAGGCATCATCCCACCACTCCGTTGACAGCAGCTTGCCATCCGTGCTGATGTGGTTGTACTTGCCGTTCTTCCGCACCCATGCGTAGCCTTCGCAGAAGTTCCAAGCACCATCCCACCACTCCGTTGACAGCACCTTGCCGTCCGTTCCGATGTGGTTGTGTTTGCCGTCCTTCTTAACCCATGCGTAGCCTTCGCGGAAGCCCCAAGCTTCACCGAACACTTCCACGCCGCTCATGTCCACCTCGTGGAGGATGGTGATTTCGGAGCAGACGAACTTGCCGTCACCCTCCTCACCCTCGATGATGTGACCTCCGCACTCAACCTCGCAGAACACGTTGTTTCCGTTGTTGGGGTAGAAGTACCACGTCTGGTGGAGTTCGTGGCAGGCGTGGAAGCCACTTTCGCAGAGTTCAATCTCGCCATCGTGCTTGTATGTTTTCCCCACCTCGTAGGTGAAGTCACGGCAGGTTAATGTGCCGTCCTCGTTTCTGTTGAATCCCTTAAAAGCTTTCATATATGTTTTGCATTAAGTTTTGCGCTGCAAAAATACATACTTTTTCTAATACAAAATCTTAAATAATGTTAAATATTCAAATTTCCGCAAACCACAATATTTATATGAAAAGAAAATCATTACTATGAGAAACAGCATAACAGAAAACCTTGAGAGAGCCATAAGCACGATGGAAGCCGCACTGAAGAAATATGCGGAGGGTGACATTGAAATCGCTGAGATACGAAGGGGGGAGGCAAACAACCTGTTTGATGAATTCGCAACATCTATGGCTGACGAGAACGAGGCTGACAAGACCATGTACGGTGAGAACATCAACTTCGGAAAGATATACAACCTTTTCGAAGAGACATGCGAGAAACTCTTTGAAACGGAGAACGGTAAGAAATGCATGGCAAAGTTTGTCAACGCCATTAAAAACAACAACGTGCTTAACGAGCAGTTCAAGGTGTATGACGCGCTTGATAACAACACCTCCAAATGCAATACTGATTCGCTTGTCAATGAGGTATGCTCAACAGCAAACATCTTTTCCAAAAAAGATATTTCCGAGGCTAACCGTTTATTGCTGAAGATCCTCCGTGAGGCGAAGGTTGATGAGACACCTGCGCTTGACACCACTAACGACCTGTTTTATGAGAGCATAGAGACGATACTCCTCACACCTAAAACAGTGACAAACGCTGCCATCATCGCTGAGGCTAAGCACAACATTGTGAATCACCTCTCGGAGAACAATGAGCAGAATGAATATGATATCAACACAATGTCAACGGACATGATGTCGGAACTCGCAGAACGCCACGCTGATGAACTAAATGATGATGAGATGGAGTTCGTGAGTGTCATGACAGATAAGGACACCGACAAGAAGAAGGTTTTCAACGAGACCAAGAACAGGCTCATCTGGAAACTCAACGAGGCGCTTGTAAGCGGCAAGGGTGACACGGACAAGATTAAAAACCTCTCAGAAAAAATCAAATCAAAGAACTTCAATGAGAAAACCGCCGTTGTCGACATCGCCGAAATGGTGGAAGCAATGAACATTATCGGGGAATAGTTTTTCTTATGCGCCGTATTATCATATCAGAGGATCAGGCATATGTCATACAGAACATGATGTCACCAGCGGTTGATGAGGTGTCTCCTGAGGAAGTTGACACAAAACCGTTCGAGTACAAGGGAGAACTGAACCCTGACCTGTGGGATGGTGATACATTAAAGCATGAAATAAGGGATAAACTACTGTCACTCGCTGATGATTTCCTTGACACGATGTCAATATCATGGGTAAAACCCGAGGACATAATCCTGACGGGTTCGATGGCTAACTACAACTGGAACAAGTATTCAGACATTGACGTGCATATACTTATGGACTATTCCGACATACACGAGAACAAGGATTTCGTCAGGGACTACATAGAGTCCAAAAAGGCTGAGTGGGCTGAAGAACATGATTCACTCGGGATAAAGGGTTTCCCTGTAGAGATGTATATTGAGGATTCCAGTGACAAGTCAGACCCTTCCGGATGTTACTCTCTCACAGATGACAAATGGATAAGGAAACCGGTCGATGGTGAGGACTCAGAGTTCAATAGCAGGCTTGTAAGGGAGAAGGCTTCCGAGATAATGACAAGGATAGATGATTTGTCAGACAAGCACAATGACAGAAAGGATGATAACGAAACTTCCAAAGAGGTATATGATTCATTACATTCACTGCTAAAAAAACTGTCAAGCATGAGGAAGGAAGCATTGAAAACAGAGAAGAAGGAAATGAGCACAGGTAACATAATCTACAAGGTTGTGAAGCATTCAGGTCACATAAAGAAGGCTTGGGACACACTTAACTCATGCTACGACAGAATGAACAGCATACGTTGAGAAAATTTTTGAAAAAGCGTATATTTATATAAAAAATAAAACAGACAAAAAGTATCATAAGATATGGCCACAAACAACATTGTTTCTGATGAGATTGCGAGAATGCAGCATCTTTTCAGCTATCGGATGGATGAGGGGAAAAAAACCACCACATCGGTGGAGTACCACATGCAAGCCGCTGACGGCAAGACCTATGGCATCATAAGGGAAGGCAGCAAGTTCTACATCAAATGCGCACACCCCAAGGATACCGAGATTCTCGCTGAGGACTATGATTATATCGGCGGCATCTCCAACAAGAAACGCTACGAGTACAACTCCTATGCCATGGCGAGCAAACAGTTCGACCTCAAGATGATGAGCATCAACGAATCTGTAAATAAGAACACCGAACCCATCAAGGAACAGTATACCAAACAGGAGCAGTCCGATTGGTGCATCAACGAGACCAAGGAGATGCGTGCTGAAATCGACCGTTTCAACCAGATACTGACCAATGTTGACAATATCAAAAACCAGGGAAAGAAGAAACCCGCAGGAATGGAAATCGGAACCCCAGAGAACGCAGGTGGTGACCCGTATGTGAAGGTTCCTGTTGAAATGAACCCGACACCAGAGAAGGCTGAAAACCCCGCCAAGGCTGATGACACCTATACTGAGAAGCCGAAAACCACAAAGGAAATCAACAACGAGAAAACATACAAGGACAAAGGTGGCAAGAAGGTATATACTGAGAAAGCCCCGAAAATCAACGAGACAGTAGATGTTGTTGAACTTGACCCCGAGGTTGACGCTGAGAACAGCAAGGGTACCGGATGTGCAACATGTAACGCGGATCCTTATGATGTCAAAGAGGGTGAGGAAGTCCGTCCTGAAAACGTTGAAGGTTTTGAAAAGGAAGATGAAACCACTGACAGTATCGAGGATATTGAAATTCCGGAAGAACTCGAATCAATGCCTGATGATGTTGAAGATGAATACATCATTGACATTGAAGCAGATGGTGAACTTGAAGAAGGTGAGGGTTTCTGTAAGAAATGTGGTAACAGCGTCGCTGATTGCACATGTGACGAGTGCGGTCTGAATGAGGATATTGAAACCATCTACGACAGGATTGACACATTCATCGGTGATGATGGTATGGCGAAGGTGAACAGACAACTCTCCAAAGAAGGTGAGAACATATGCATTGGTGTTGTAAAGAATTTTGACAGAGACCGTATGCTTGACATTGACAACTTTATGAAGAGAATGGGTTATGAACTCTACAACACTGGTGAAATGGGAAGCAAGATTATACTTGACTACTACCCTATCAGAAACGAAGCATCCCTTGACATGGATGAATGCGGTATGGGAGAATGCGGTCTTAATGAATGGAAACTCGATGTTTTTGGTGACCATCCGAGATATGGTGAACAGGCATTCACACTTCCCGCTGATGAGGACCCGAAGGATAAGTTCGGAAAACTCGCAAAGGGCGGCAAATATGGTGTGTCAAAGGGTAAGAGCAATCCTTATGATGAGGAAATTGACCTCCTTGTTGACAACATCGTATCCCGCATCTTAAAAAAAAAAGTGAACTAACCGAGAGGAAAGTACTCAAACTCCCCCAACAGAACAATATTGATGACGGTATGCCAACGGGTCAAATTCCCGCTGATATGCCGTCTTCTGATTTGCAGGGTGAGGATATGATGGTTCAGAATGATATGATGCAGACGGATGATACCAATATGGAAAACCAGTTTGACACTAACTTTGACGCTGGGGTCGAGGCTGATGAGGACAACGATCCTGAGAAGTACATACAGCAGCTCACAGGAAAGCTCTGCACCACGCTTGACAAGTTCAACGAGGACAGACCGACACCTGACACTTCACTCAACAAATACGTGGCTGGAATGGTGATCTCACAATGTGTAAAAGGCTTGTCTGAAAAGGAGAAAAACGCCATACTCAAAAAACTCACTGACACAGAGGAAAAGGAAGAAGAACCGACTCAGACAGAAGCACCTGAACAGACAGGTGAGGAAGAGGAAGTTGCAACGGTACAGCAAAACACAGAACAAGAAGCAACACCTGAGATGAACGAGGAGAGGATGGTTGAGAGGATAATGGCTGACATAAAGAGGGAAACGGAAAACAAACCCTCAAAACACAACACACAGAAGTCGTACAAAACTTCACCTTATATAGTAAAATAAAACGTAAAACACTGATACACAATGCCATCTAAATCAAAAGCACAAGCAAGATTCTTTAATGTTGTTCAAAAATACAAAGATAACGAACTAAAAGGTAATGAAGTATCACAAGAAGTAAAGGATGCGGCAGATTCCATGACCAAAAAGGAAATCAAAAAATTTGCAAGCACTAAACAAAAAGGGCTTCCGGAACGTGTTAAAAAGGATAAGAAGGAAACCAACGAATGCGGTAAAAAGAGAAGGGTTATGATTTCAGAGGAACAGTACAACGAAATCATGAGCATGCTTGAATCAGATGATACAGATGTTGTCGTGTCGCTTGAGGACCAGAATCCAACGAACAACCTTCAGGCTAATTTGGCAGACACCAAAAAGGCGGCAATTGAAAACGGTATCAATGTCAACGACCCAGATGTCAAGCTCGGAACATCAGCGAATGTCAATGGTACGCAAGGTACAATTGTTTTCAACCAGAAGGCACAGAGCGGAACAAACTCAACAGGAATCTACGAGTCCAAAATCATAAAAGTCAGGGACTTCATCAAGTAAAACCACAACAATGGTAAAAGAAGGCGGCACAATATACAAAGCGTTGGAGACAGGGAACACATCATTGGGTGATAACCCTGCGTTTCCTGATGAAGGAGGTCTGTCACTTTTCCCGCTCATCGTTAACGAGTGCAGCTTCATAAAAAGCGACTTGTCAGATGAGGAGGCGCACAAACTTCTATCTGATGAGATTGTGTCATGCTCAAAGATTGAGCTTCCGATGTCCGAAATGATAGAGACAGCGTGTGATAACACCATAGTCAGCATTTTTGACATACCTGAGGACTCCATAAGCATAGTCACATCACTGCACCAGCTTATCGACAGGACAGGTGACAGACGAGGTACTGAGGATTTTGATGTGTCCGAGTTTACATTTGACTTGGAAAAGGCTAAAAATGCTGTTTTCAGGAGAAGGATAATGTTGTCATTATGTGCAGGAGCGGCATCCGTAATAAGTTCACAGGACAAACTTTACGAGCGTTTCAACGATTTCAGCACATCCCTATACGAGAAATACAGGAAGATAAACGCTCTGAGGAGATTCTGTGTGTACACCGACTCATTGAAATATGGTGCATCAGGGAATGGTGTTGTTTCAGTGACAATCGCTCCTGAAGGGTACAAACCCGTAATAAGGGCTGAGGGAAGCTGCGCACCGTTCCTCATGGAGATGCTCATAAGGGGCATCCTTGAACTGTCCATATCCGTCAATTTGCCAAAGGATGATGATGAGGTAAGGTACATATTGGGCAAGTCGGATTTCTCAATGGCAGAGAAGTTTGACATCATGGCAGGAATACCGCTGTGGAAAAGGATTTGCGGTTATGTCACAACATCAGGCTTCAACATGCACGAGATTGGTCCCAACTTCCTTCTTATGGAGATGACGAAACTTGACGACAGTACATTCAACACACTTATATCATCAATCATAAAAGGTGACACGACAGCAGGTGAAATCATATCTGGCATATGCGAGAAAATAACATACAACAAGGGATATGACGATTTCGACAATTTTGTGAAGCAGAAGAACATGTCATTCCGTATTGACGATGAGGAGGTTATGTAATGTCAGCAAACTTACAGGAAGAGTATTACAGGTGCTACACCGACAAGACAAGGAAGTACTTCATTGAGAACTACCTGTCAACCTTCGATGCGGAGGCTGGCAAGAAGGTGGCTTTCAGGCTCTTCCCGAGACAGATAGCGTTCATTGAGGCGATTGTTTCCAAAGAAAAGTCACAGACCATCGCCATAAAGCATAGACAGGCGGGTATAACAACAGTTTCAGCGGCTTGGGTGACCGGACAGATTGTGTTCGCATCCAAAATGTCACCTGAGACAGTTCTGTGTATCGGTAACAAACTTGACCTCGCACAACAGCTGCTTGAAAAGGTCGCTGACTTCCTTGACCAGGTGCCGAGGTGGATGTGGGGTTCTGCATACTATTCACCGGAGAAGGACAACCCGAAGAACACGAAATCCATATATAAGACAAGGAACAAGGACAAGCTTGAACTGTTCAACGGATGCAAGGTTCATGCACGCTCGTCAGGTGAGAATGCCGCCCGTGGTATTTCAGCAGCGACAGTGGTCATATTTGACGAGGCTGCGTTCATCGACAAGGGCATATCGGTCTACAAGCAGGCATACATGACCACCGCTTCCGTGAAGAACTCCAAAATCATAATGGTGTCGACACCGAACGGTAAGGACCAGTTGTATTACAGGACTTATGTGAAGGCTCTCAAGGGTGAGAACAACTTCGTTCCTGTCGAGTTCAAATGGTTTCAGGACCCCCGTTACAACAGGTGGCTCAAATGGCACAAGCAGGATGAGGAGACCGGTGAGATTAAATGGATTGAGGAGGAAGTCCTTAACAAGAACGGTGACATCAGGTATGATGAGGAGAGGTGGAGAAGCCTTGAAAAGGAAGGATGGACACCTGACAGCCCATGGTTCGAGGATGCCTGCAAGGGTCTCAACAATGATGAGCAGAGTATCGCACAGGAAATCCTTGTATCCTTCATAGGTTCATCCGACAATGTTGTTCCAGGTGATGTCATAGAGGCTCAACTTAACCAGAACGTGATTCAGTTGCCTAAGAACTGGAATTTGAGAGACCCTTATGTCAACGAGACATGGATTTGGGAAGAACCAAACCCTGAGCACAGATACCTTGTATGTGTCGACCCGAGTTCTGGTAGTAGCGAGGATAGGACAGCCATAGAGGTGCTTGACATTGATGCGGTTGATGAGAAGGGCAAGCCGTATGTCAATCAGGTGCTTGAATACTACGGTAAAAGGACTGGTGACGAGATTGGTGAGATGGTGTACAGATACGGCACGACATACAACAACGCGCTCTGTGTCGTTGAGTGCATAGGCGGTTATGGTGACAGTGTTGTTCTCACGTTGATGAACATGAAATACCCCAACATATACTTCGACGATCCAGGACTCAAAACATATACGGTGCAGAAGGAATATTCTAAGTTCGGCATAAAGAAGGATGACAAACTACCGGGTTTCAGGACAAGCAGTTTGCGTGTTCAGACTATAGGAAACTTCGTCACAATGGTGAAGGACAACACGTTCCGTATAAGGAGCAGGAGGGTTATAGAGGAGATGGAGACATGGGTTTTCAAGGGTGGTAGGGCTGACCACATGGATGGTTATCACGATGACAGTTTGACATGCCTTGCGATGGGTCTGTTCGTTATGGAATTCTCTATGCTCAAGAACATAAAGAACAAGAAGAAGGACAAGAAGATGCTCGAATCATGGACATCAAACAACTGGATGTCATCGAAAACGCCACAATCCCAATACGAGGACTTCTCAATATCAAAAACACCTCACAACAACATGATGCTGTTCAGCACAAGAAGCCTTGAAAAGGAGAGGGAGAGAGCCATGGCGGGAATGCTGATGCTCGGAGGTTTCAGGAATGCGAGCAGAAACGGTTGAAAAAAAAGCAAAAAACAAAGCATATTCATAAGATAAAAGCCGACATATAATGGAAAACGCAAAACCAACAATATTTCAGAGACTTGGCACACTTTTCGGTTCCAACGGAAGTTTCGACAGAGCCAACCTTGAAAAAGTGAACAAATACAACACCAGCGGTGACAATGTGGTATACAGGACTACCGACAAAGCCGCATACGAACGCGAACTCGCGGCACTCAGACAACAGAAACTCATCGCAAAACAATGGATAAGAGCTAATTACGACCTTGAGAACAGGTCTATCACAGGACTGTCGGATGTCAAGATAATGTACCGTGATGCTGACCTTATGGATCTTTTTCCTGAAATAGGTGCCGCACTTGACGTTCTTATGGAGGAGACATGCCATGTTTCCAACGGCGGTATGCTTGTTAACGTGACATCCAAATCTGAGAGGGTCAAGTCAATATTGCAGGACTTGCTTTATAACAAACTGTCGATACATATGATGCTCCCTATGATATGCAGGAGCACATACAAGTACGGAAACACCTTCATGCTACTCAACATCGACAAGAAAAAAGGTATTTTGGGTTGGAAGCAACTTCCAGTATATGAGATTGAGCGTTACGAGAACGGTATGGAAAACCCCTACGCTTCGGCATTCAGGCCCGCAGCTGACAACGGTCTGTCAAAGATTTGTGACACACAGTTCGTTTGGGTCGGTGCTAATGAGTACATACCATACCAGAGCTGGCAGATTGCGCATTTTAGGCTTTTATATGACTCACTGATGCTTCCCTATGGTGTAAGTTCTTTAAACAAGGGAAGGAGGCATTTCAGGATACTCTCAATGATGGAGGACATGATGCTCATCTACAGGCTTGAGAGATCTATGGAGAGGCGTGTCTACAAGATTGATGTCGGCACTATTGATGATGAGGATGTTCCCGCCTATGTTCAGGACATCGCCAACAAGTTCAAGCGCACACCGATTGTGGACCCGATGACAGGTCAGATTGATGTAAGGAAGAACATCATGTGCGCCACTGATGACATCTTCATCCCAACAAGAGATCCTTCAGCACCGAGCCCTATCGAGACTTTAAGTGCAGGTCAGAACTTGACGCAGATGGATGACATCAAATACATACAGAACAAGGTGTTTACAGCCGTTGGTGTACCGAAGCCGTTCATCAACTACGAGGAAGCCGGTTCGGGTGACGGCAAGAGCCTGTCAATGATTGATGTAAGGTTCATGAGGAAGGTGACAAGGGGACAGCAGATGCTCCTTCTCGAACTCAACAGACTGTGCATGATACACCTTTACCTGTTGGGTTTTGCTGACGAGCTTACAAACTTCACACTGTCGATGAACACGGCTTCAAGTGTGGCTGAGCAGCTTGAACTTGACAACTTGCAGAAGAAAATATCCATGGCGAAGGATGCCACTGACACAAGCAACGGAATTCCGATTATGTCACTCAGAAGGGCTTGGGAGGAGATTTTAGGATGGAGCAAGAAGGAGATTGACGAGAACCTTTACAACATGAGGCTTGAAAAGGCGCTTGCCACAGAACTTACGCTCACACCGCAGATTATCCAGCGTACAGGTATTTTCGACCCCGTTGACAACATCTACGGAGAACCCGATGCCCAATACAACATGCAGGCTGCCGGTGAAGAAGAAGGCGGCATGGGCGGCGGTGGCGGCTTCGGAGGAGGCGGAAGCTTCAGCGGCGGAGGTCTCGGCGGAGACCTCGGTGGAATGGACATGGGTGCAGAAGGCGGTGGTGAAATCGCCGGAGGAGAAGGTGAGATGGACATGGGTGAGGCAGCATCAGAAGCGGAAGGACTTGCCGGTGGTGGAGGTGAGGAAACCACTGGCGGAGAAGGTGAACCGATGCCAGAAGTTTAAAAATATTTTTTTCAAAATATTAACTTTAAATTCGCTTTTTTATGTATATTTGTGTGTAACAAAAAATAACGCACAACATGATACACTTTGGAAGAGCGCAAATCTAAAACACAGCATTCAACAGACCGTAACGGTGTGAAATACAGGATAATGACCCCTGACAAGAAGAACACCTACTCAGTTGGTGTGTTCTGGAGTTTCAAGGTAAAGTATGAGGAGGATGATGACGAGCAGTCCAAAAAGATGCTCACAATCCTTGACAAGTTCAGCAAGGCATCCAAATCCAACAAGAAGATGTCACATGTTTTCGGTGACAACATAATATCAAACGTGGAATATTCCAAGCAGACGCTCTCCGAGAAGAAGTACACGAAGATGACCTGCGAGATAGTCGCGTCATTACAGCGAAAAAGGCATTTTGACCACATTTCAGAGGACATTGCCACCTATGCGGACAAATGCGTCTCCGACATGACAGACAGCCTTATTTCGGAAGGTTTTTCGATTGTCAAGCCAAGGTGTCGCAAACCTCAACAGACACTTTGATTCTGTGACCCAACATGCTGTCGAAAACGGGTGTACATCTCGAAGGGTTGGTGCTCGTTATCTGTATGTCTATGACCTCACCGTCAATGTCCATCAGGTCATCACCCAAATACAGGATGTGTGTAGATTTCATTCCGTTGGTGTCATCCACCATCAGGACATCATCAGTGTACCCTTCAGCCTCAAAAACAATGTTTTCCACCTTTGTCAGTTTTTCTTGTTATTTTGATGGTGCAAAGATACAAAAAAAGAAGCCACGCAAAACATCATGTGGCAACTTTTAACATTTTTTAAAATTCATCACACCTCATTGTACCTCAATGGCACTCTCCGAAGGTACTTCTCCCTCAGCTCATCATCCTGTATCAGCTTCTTGAAGATGTCATAGTACCACGGCTCCATAAACCCGCCATTGATGAACAGCCTCTCACCGAGCACCGTCAGTTCAGTGCCCTCCCTTATTGTACCGAGCTTGCACGTGAACGGTTCCTTGAAAACAAACATATAATGGTTCATTGTTACTTTTTCTCTTCCGTGTTATTTTCCTCACTATGCCAAATTCCCGCATAGTCATAGCACCAGTATGTCACACCAGGTCTGATACCTTCCGTGCAGAACTGTATCAGTATGGTGAAGATGTCCTTCAGGTTGGTTGTGATGAAGGTGTCGAGTTCCTTGAAGTAGTTCATCGTTTCCTCATCATATACGGCACCCATCGGGTCTTCCTCACTACCCTTGACGACATGGTCAGTTTTGCCCAATATGAGAGCCATGTCCTCGTAGAGGTATGTACCACCGTACAGGCTGTCAGTCCTTATTCCGTAAACACCCTTCTCAAGTTCGGTGTCACTGTGGAGCACTAAGGACAGGTTGAAGGTTGTGTCAATAGGATCGTACCAATTTACACGTTTGCCATTTACACCGTCTTCTTGTGATTGTTCAATATCATTGGTTTCCTGTGTATCAACAACCTTTTCATCACATTGGCAAGTATCATCTTTAATATTACACTTTTCAACAACTTCCTTTATAAGTGGGTTGTCATTGTCCAATAAGAATTTCGCATCATCTTTCATCTTGCCTAACACCATTTCCATCTTCTCACGCATACTCTTCCCCTTTGCCGTCATAGGAATTCTGTACCTGTTTCCAGTCGTGTTCTCAATATGATGTATGGTAACATCTGTTTTGTCAACCTTAGCCTCAAGCCACAGAACAGGGTTTATCTTGTCGAAGCGCAAAGCCCTTATGAGTTTTATCTGGTCCTCAGTGAATGTTATTTTCTTCTTTGCCATAACTGATTGTTTTTTCTTTGAATATAGAGTATTCTTGAAGAAAAATCAATACTTAGAACAAGGTTCCCTGCGTTTGGTCAACTTTTTTCCGTTTCGGCTTCCTCTCCGTTTTCAGATATTTGCAGAGAGTGCCGTTAAGAATGAAATCCATGCATATTTTGACCGTCTCCTCCTTTATTGGCTTGTCGCTGAACATCCTTGTCACGATGTCCCTCTGTATTGAACATTTTGGCATGTTGTTTTCATCACAATTGGTGTTTGTGCCATCTGGCTTTGCCACACTTGACTTAACGCACCTGTCGCAGTTTTTCTCCTCGAAAATCATGTGTTCCGTTCCGTTAGAAAAGGGATCCTTGTTGACTACTTTCTTCATCTTTCACGAATAGGTTTTTGAAAATATGGTAGAGACAACTGACAACAATGCTGTTTCCAGCCATCTTATACTGCTGGGTCATTGAAATTCCTGCGGACTGTATCTTGCCAATGTCCTCGTCGGAGACATCCATGAGTCTAAAGCACTCTTTTTCAGTCAGTTTGCGTATTCTACATTTATCATCATCCGTTAAGTCACATACCGCAGTCCTTATATAACCGTAGCCCTCCCTTGACTTGCTTGTCACACTCTCAAGGTTCATTGATGGGTACTGTGTGCCTATCGTTCTCGCACAACCGTCTGCATCAGTGTTTATCGGTTCGACAACATAGTTCTGTGTGTTTGTCGCCCTCATCGCCTTAACACAGTTGGCGACATCAACTGGATGTCTGTTGACAATTTTACCTTCCTTGTCCCTTGTCAAACCTAACACCGTTTTGTCAATCACAAAATTGTCACACGGTCTGACAGCGCCTGATGCAAGAACAGCGTGTGCCACAACATTACCATCAGTGGGCTGCCATCCGAATCCACGACCGAGTTCCTTGCTTTTAGCCTTGTGCCTGTCAAAACCTTCCATGAGCTTCTTCGACAGGTAGTATTTGTCATCCACATTGTCCTCAAGCACGTCCTTCAACAACTTCTCAAGTTTTATCGGTTGAGGTGTTTTGAAATCAATGTCACCATCCAACACACTAAGGAGGAACACTCTCTTCCTGTTCTGCGGAACACCGTAATCCTTTGCGTTGAGAACCATCGGGAAGTTGGTGTAGCCGTATCCCTCAAGGACACGCTGCCAGTTGTTGAACAGACCGATGAACTTCTTGCTGACAAGTGCCGCCACATTCTCCATAAGGAGGCACTTCGGGCGTTTTATTTCAATGGCTCTCTCACATTCCCACAACAGGCTGCTTCGCGTTCCACTACCCTTTTCACCACCTGCTTGTTTGCCAGCTGAAGAGAAGTCGGTACAAGGCGAACTATACGTAAACAAGTCAAAATCAGGCACTTCATTCCAATCAATCTTGCAGATATCACCGTAGTTTCTCTTACTCCATTGTGGATATACAGCATTATGCGCTTGTATGGCATACTTGTCAATCTCACTCCATCCAACAAGTTCATAGTTAAAATCTTTATTTTCCTTCATTATGCGGTCTAATGCCATGCATTGTGAGTCGTACCCGCTGAAGGCAGTAAACACTTTTAAGTTTTCCATTCTTCTATATTTGTTTTAGTTCTGATAATCTTTTTTGAATTCATCTTTGACCTTACGCCAAATGATCCCATATACTCGTGTTAGGTTATTGGACTTGATTAATTCCATAGCCGGACCGACTATGTAACTCTTATAATTTTTACACAAGTACTCATATCGGTAACGAGGTTCATCTGACACCAAAATCGCTTCATGTGAAGCTGAAACAACCTCATCATACACCTCGGCAACACGTTCATTGATAGACAAGGCATACTTGCGCAAGCCATCTAATTCTTCCGGTATTTCAGCAAAGTAATCAGGGTCGATTACACCTTTTTCCTCATTGAAATGATTGCGTATTTCCTTGTAAGTTATACATGACATACGATGAAACAACTCCAAATATTCAGCCGATTTAGCCTTTACCTTAAAGCCGTTCTGGAAGGTGATTACAAGCCCTTCGTTGTTGGCGTCCATTTTAGCGGCAAATTCAACACATTCTTTGATATTGTCAAACTCATATATCTTCACAAAACGCACACCGATGGAATCAGCTACAGATTTAACTTCTAACACAGAATACTCACGATGATTACAGTCAAATACGGACAAGAGCACCAGCCCTTCATAATCGTATTTAACAACATGCAAGTCACCATTGTACACAATTTCAAAACAATAAGTGCAGGACTTGTCCAATTTAGACAAATCAACATTATCATCTAACCACTTAGCCGCCCACAATGATTGTTCCGCGATAAAAGAACCTTGTGTTTTGATTATCCATTGACCCTCAAAATTAAACAAAATCCCTAAAGAACCGTCAACTTTTTCCATCGCAGTGAAGGAAGATGTCATGTGTGGTTCAAAATTCGGAACGTGAGACAGAATCTTCCCAATTTGAGTCAAACCCTCCTGACAATAAATTTCCTGATAGTTGAAGAATTTATTGAACGGATGTGCAACAATTTCGCCTGTCACTGAGTTGAACACAACACCCCTGCACTGCAAAGTGACCTCATCCCAATGTCCCTCGTAGATTGTAGAAAGCGAATACTTGAACCCACACAAAACACCATTTGGATGGTGATGAATGGTCAGCCAGCCTTCTTTAGCATATTCGCAACAGGTTCTAAAATCTAACATGTGTTTCAATGATTGCGCATTACTTTAATTTGATGTTTTCCAAATCCGTTATAATATCTATCTGGTTAATTTTCATCAGTTCAATTGCTTTATCATGGTTCTCCTTTGTCGTACCCGCGCAGCACGGCTCAATAAGCCTGACATTGTCATAACCGACAAAACTCATGGTGTTGACTGCCAATGCGTTGTTAAGCACACAGATGTCGGTGGCGAAACCGCACATATACACGTTATAATGTTGCATAACACTACCAAAACTAAGATTACATGATCTTGCATTGAGTTCGTTCAAATCATCAAACGGAACCATGAAGCGCGGCTTTTCAATGACACTCCACCTTCTTCCATACAGCACATCGTAGATGTCCTTGTTTATCTCCCAGCCCCACATGCCTTTGATACAATGAGGTATAGGAAGTTTCCGCCCCTCACGTGATGCACTGTAGTTTTTGCCATGCGTGTCCTTTGTGCAGATTACCTCATCAAACCTGTTGTTTTTGATGAGTTTGCAAATGTTGGATACCGTTTCCTTGTAGTTCTCGCACACGAGGCTTCCTCCTTCAGAACAGAAGTCGTTCTGCGCGTCAATGATAAATAAGATGTTTCTAATTTGGCTCATTTTCTATTGTTTTTCAAAGCTATAAGGACAATTACATTCAACATATTTCCTTGTATCACAATCATACACACTCCACCTGTCTCCTACAGAATAACTGTAGTTTCTTCCATCAACATAGTCTCGTATTCTCCACAATTGAATTATGCCTTTTTTGTACATGTCAATGAACACTTTGATAGAGTCGTCATTTGATAATACCGGGAATAGTGTTCCCCAATTACCATATCCAGACAATGTTATACCAATAAGACCGACAGCCTCGCTTGTGGTGTCCGAGTTTGAGACAATCCTATAACCGAGGCTCCTCACATAGTTGTGGTCAGGAACGCCATCACTCTCACATTGTACGGTATAGTCAATGGTGGCTTTTCTTTTCAGTGCCGTGTTGAACGGTTCTGGTAGCATGTTCTCTTTTTCCATCCTTATATGTTTTTGTGTGCAAAAATACATCATTTTCTAACACATATAAGTTAAAAAAACATAAAAAAAGCGCACCGCGAGACACCACGATACGCAAACGGATAAATTGCATTCAGAAATAGACACGGTCTATTTTTTCTTCTTGTTCTTACCACGGTACTTGAACTCGCACTCGTAGATGTTGTCATCGTGGTCGAGGAAGATGAACTTCTCACCAGGCTTCATCACGAGCTGCCTGACAGCCTGCTTGTTGTCACCACCACCGTTATTCAGAACCATCTCAGATATGTTCCTTCTGACAGTCTCCTCAACAATGTCACGAATGAGTGAGTAGTCAATTCCACCTCCACCATTGGATGTTCTCTGAGGTGTCTCCTTCACATCTATCGGTTTCCTTTTCGGTGTGCTCTCCACCTTCTCCATGATACGTTTCGCTGCGTTGAAACCGCCGTTCCTCTCACTAATCTTGTTGGTCAGCTCATTCATCACAGCATCGGCATACTTTGTGTCGTTGGCGGGATTCCTCCTGAAGGATTCCTTAAGATATTCGGGGAGTCCTGACCTCTCAAGCTGCTCATCGGTAATTCCCTGTTTCAACCTCTCAAGCTCACCCTGTGCGCTCCATCCGCTCTCGCTCGTGTCCATTGACGGGTCGTATTTGCCGAACGCAGCCTCATTGAGGTATTCGAGGCTTCCTGTAAGCGGCTGTTCACCCTGAGGTACGTCATTCTGCTGCCTTTTCGGTGTGACACCACCGCTTTTCATCTTTATGTAAGTGTCAAGTACATTTTCTGTATCCATGTTGTTGTTTTTAAAGAATGTAATGTTTTACCGATGGTAATTCAATATTTATTTTTCTTCCTGCGACATCCTGTCCATTATCTTTTTCAAGACATCATCGGATATGCTCCTTATGAACTCGTTCCCGGAACCTTTCCTGTACTTCTTCATCCTGTCAACAGCACCCTTAGCATCCTTAAGTTTCTCTGGGGTTATCTCACCTGTGACACCTAAGGCACGTTTGTCCCTCTCTGCCTGCTGCCTTCCTACATTCCTCTCATAGTCCTTGAAGAACTCATCTGACAGTTTGTCAATGTTCTTTTCCTGAGACATTTCCTGACTCCTGTCATATTTCGGATATTCCCGCTGCCTGTCGAACTCCTTCCATGCCCTGTATTCCTCCCTGTCCTTACCTCTCAGTTTGTTATAAGGGGTTTTTGTAGGTTGTGATATGGAGGTGTCCGACTTCATCTTGGGACCGCTCTGTGAAGAAGTTGCTGTTTTCTGCAAGTCCTTGAGGTATATCGGGTTGGCAAGCTGCATCTTGAGCCTTTCAAGTCCCGTCTCGCTTTTTGTACGCATCTTAGGTTTCACATTCGGTGAGGGATTCTTGTCGCCTTCCGCATCAATGATTTTGTACACCTGAGCCATAGTTTTGTCACCGTTCGGGTTGAACGCTCCATAGGCACCGAAGGATGAAGGTATCTCAAACGTCTGCCCCGTGTTCTTCCATGAGGTTATCCTGTCAAGCCTGAAGAACTTCCACCCCTTGTATATGCGCTTTTTGCTGTCACCGTACTGCTGGAACGCCCTTATAACAGGATTTCCCGCCTTTGTTACACCATAGGCGTATATCTCTATCTGCCTCGGTCCTCGCCACCTGTCCTTGCCGTCACTAAGATATGTCACAATAATCTTCTCATGCTTGTCCATGGCATCAAGCACCTTGTCGGATGAAACCTCACCCGAAGCCTCCATAAGAAGAAGTTTGTCCAATATCCTTCCGACTACGCTTAACATGGCTTGTGTTAGTTGATTACGAACTGACCTTCAGCGACATTAGCCGATGTGTCAATGGCGCTCGCATCATAGGGATGCTCATAGTTATACAAGCCCCTGACCATGCTCTCGTTCCTTCTCTCGTTGTCGACATTGTTACCAGCACCTGAAGAGGGGTCTGTGTCGAAGTTGTCATAACGGAACACGTTGGGCTGAGCCTCGCAATCAGGAAGCCAGAAGCCGTGACCTTGTGAGCCTGTTCCCTTGCCCTTAGCATCACCCGTAGCCAATGCGTTGGGGTGCGATGCGTTATACTGGTTCTCGTTGTTATACTCGTTCCTTACTATCTGCTCGTGCCTTGCGTCAATCGAGCGTTTTTCCATACATGTCTGTCTGCCCATGTCTTATATGTTTGGTTTTTATTTTTTTATAGCTTGCATCATCGTTATGTCAAACGTACTCTCCTTTAATGTGTAGGGGTTTGCATATGTGTACTTGTTCCTCGCCACAAACTCCGTTCGTTTCTCATTGTCCACATTGTTGCCAGCCATTGAGTCTGGTGAAGAATCGAAGTTCCTGTCATCAATTATGCTCGGGTCACCGGGTATGAAGTTCGGCTTCCTGTAATCGTTGGGAGCTTCCGTCCATCCGGTTCCTTTACCTTTTGCGTCACCATTAGCAAGTGCATTAGGATGAGATTCGCTGTATTGGTTTTCAACATTGTACTCGTTCCTTGCAAGCTCCTGATGTCTCTCAGGTATCGACCTTTTCTCCAGACACGTCTGCATAATATTATCAATCTAACACTTTTAAATATGCCATCACTGTTTTGTCACCACCATTGGTTTTCTCCAACGGCTTGAACTTCATGCTCTTCATCTGAACATCATCAGCAAACTTGTGTGACTTTGACAGGCTCGCAGCCGCTATCTGTGCCGACTTCAGCTTGTTGTTAATCCACAAGTCCATCATCTCACCGCCTATAAGGTTGTATTCGTTGGTCCTCTTAGCCATCCTGTTGTTGTCGAACCAGTTCTTCAGCCTCTTCATCTCATTGTATTCAATACCTCCACAATTCTCAACCATGTCTATCAAGTTCCTTAACCTGTCGTAACCCGCATCCTCCTTTGAACCGTTGAAGTTCTCAAGATTGTCCTTCAGTTTCTTCACAATATCCTTACCCGGCATGAACCTCCTGCCCTTCAGATACCTGTTACCGTCCTCATTCAGCAAATAGACCATCGTTATATTTCAGTGTTTCAGTTATAGTTAGCTTCTCCTTCCGTAGTATCCACTCATATATGGGTAATTGGGTGTAACCGTTATGTCAGCGTTAGTTGTCGGTTTGCCTTCACCTGATGCCGAATATGTGAACGGCTCAGTCGATACCTTGTCAGCGACATTCCTTATACCGTCAACATCCTCGGTCTCGAAGTCCCAGTCCTCCATGATACTTCTAAGCTGTTCCTCTGTTATCCTTACGACTCTCATAGGATTATCTTTTTCTATATAAATAGTGGGGGTTTGTGTTTTTGGTGTCAATGATATTTATAGTTAAAAGTAATTGTTATTATGGAAAAACACACAAGTGACAAAGCACTCAATCGTATCGTAGAGAGTGTCGTTAAAAGTACAATCAAAAACATCCTTAAAGAGTCAGACCAGACTGATGAACAGTGGAAAAATGAACTGAGAGCCTTCATGAACGGTCTGAGAAGGGGTGACGCCATCATTGAGGATGATGCTGTATATGTACAGATATGGAAAAGCAGGACAGCATCAAACGACCCGAGATATGTGTATTTCAAACGCGGCGGTAACAGACTTTATGATGACCACTTCTATATGCAGCAAAGCCCGAGACTCTCACAGCGCACCATCAACGCCATAAACAAACGCGCTGGTTGGTCTGATGAGGATGAGGAATACTACTAAACAAATGAGTGATAAGGATATACGCAAGGTAAAAGCAGGTGACATTCTCAGGATGTCCAAAGGTGACTTTGAGGTAATCGTTTCATTCTTTGACGAGGATATACAAGAACAGACTATCATCATAGATGACAAAGGAAAAGCGAAGGTCTGTGCTAACGGTGACATCATAGAAATCCTTCCAAAAAAATAAAACAGAATACTTTATCAAATGCTGACAGAGGAAAAGATAAGGAGCATACTCCATGAGGAACTCACAAAATCGGAGGTCAACAAGATTGTTGATGACAAGATTGACAGGCACATCAGATCCAAGGAACTGAAGGACAAGGTCAGCGACATTGTGGCTGATGTCATTGACGAGTTCTTCCGCAACCTGTGGACAAAAAACGCATTCTGGAAACCGATGCTGAAGAAGAAATAACACACAATAGCAAATAAAATGTCTAAAACGATAAAACTCAACGAGGAACAACTCACACGAATTGTGGAGGATGCTATAAACATGATCTTTGAGAAAAAGGACATTGTCAAAAAACTCACATTCAGAGGGGTTTCAAGGGACTATGAATTCCAACCAGGGACGACAAGGGAACAGGCTGAGCAAAGGAAACAGGAGGACAGGATGAAGGAATGGGAACGCTATCAGAAACGTGAGAAGGAACGCATGGAGGATGAGGCTAACCAGAAACCCTCATATCAGGAGAGGCTCAAAAACAGAAGGGAAGTGGAGAGAGCAAAACTAATGCACAACATAGGAAAACACTGGAGAGAGGTGCTGTCATCGGAACTCCCGTTTGAATACTAAAGCGCAAAAACAGACTGTAATGAAGAATACATTAGTTGACAAAATCGTTAGAAAAGTGCTCAACGAAGCATTCGCAAGCGAAGATGTAAACCGTGCAGTTGCGGAACACGGTGGTGCGGACAACAGGAAGAAAACTATCGACATCCGATCGGGCGTTTCAAACTATGATGACATAAGCAAGATGGAGGTTGTAGGATACATTCCTCATGAAGTTTTTCAATACCTTGATGATTTGATTTGGGGCAAACCATTGTCCGAACAGATACTTTTCTGCAACGACGGTGGGGCACTGATACTCAACCCGACCGTCACATTTGACAATGAATACACCGACAAGGTTAAGAAACGCTCAGACAAATACGCGGAAGAGACCGGCAAGGAAAAGTCGCCCTATCGTAATGTTGGCAAATACGACAATATGCAGCGCATGAAATCACATTTTTCAAAACGAAAATAACGGCAAACCCATACCGATATGGCTACAGTTCTTAAAAAAGGCAGCAAGGGAGATGATGTCAAAAAGTTACAGAAAATATTAGGTGTGACGCCCGATGGTGTTTTTGGCGCCGTGACAGAGAGGGAACTCAAGAAATGGCAGGCAGCAAACGGTCTTGTCGCAGATGGTATCGCAGGTTCTAAAACCCTGTCAAAAATGGGATTCTATGACAAGCAGCCAACAAGCACAACAACATCATCAATAGCCATCAACAAGCATCTGCTCAAGGACGGTGAATATTATACCAACCCGAAACAGGTAAACAAGTACATATTCCTCCACCATACAGCCGGTGCTGACAACCCTTATGCAGTTGTCGACTGTTGGTCAAATGACAAACAGGGGCATATCGCCACTGAGTTCGTAATAGGTGGTAAAAACCTATCGGGGGCAACAAAATATGACGGTCAGATAGTACAATGCTTCCCGAACGAAAAATGCTGGGCATACCATTTGGGTATAAGCAGCCCTTCTGACATGTCAAGGACATCCGTTGGTATAGAAATCTGCAACTACGGATACCTCACCGATGAAGGGAAAACATACACAAAACGTCAGGTGGCAGAATCCGACATAGTGACACTTGACGAGAAGTTCAGAGGATATACAAAATACCACAGGTATACTGACAAACAGCTTGATGCACTTCTAAAACTCATTAGGTATATAGCCAACCGCGACAACATAGATGCTCACGAAGGACTATACAAGTGGGTCAAGGAAAAAGGGAAAAAGGCGTTCGACTACAATGCCGACGCCTTCAACGGAAAGATAAAAGGGGTTTTGACTCATGCGAACGTAAGGAAGGACAAGTCCGACTGTTTCCCGCAACCTGAACTCCTTGACATGATTCTCTCAATTTAGAACGGGAGATCGCTGTCAGAATATTGTGCCTGCTGCTGCGGGACAAACGTGTTCTGAGTATTATTGTATCCGAACTCATTAGCCAAATCCGGCAAGTTGTTTCCACCTGTTGTCTTTACGGTCGCTTGTTGTGGATGCTGTGTTGTCTCTCCAGTATTAGTGGTCTCACGTTTCTCCCCTGTTGAGTTGAAATACATGGATGATGCGATAACGTCCCTGATGATAATGTAACCGTCCTTCCCCTGGAACAACTTGTCGCTGTAGTCACCACTTACAATGATGCTTGAACCCTTCTTCAGGTATTTTCCGAATCTGTTGATGTGGCTGTCATTGAATGACCTCACAGTCATCCAGAGAGGTTCACTCTCTCCATACTCCTGACTCGCAAGTCTGAAGGTGATGTACTTGCTTCCGTTCTTTGTTTGTTCAATTTTCGGGTCACTGCCCAATCTGCCTGTAATTGTAACTTGTCTCATATTATATTATGTTATTGTTTTTTATTTTTTTTTTTTGCGTTTTTATAATTCCGTCACCTTTCCGTTGGTGTCAATCTTATGCCACTTGTCTCCCTTCCGCACCCATGCGTAGCCTTCGCAGAAGTTCCAAGCACCATCCCACCACTCCGTTGACAGCAGTTTGCCGTAAGTGCCGATGTGGTTGTATTTGTCGTCCTTCTTAACCCATGCGTAGCCATCGCAGAAGTTCCAAACGATATCGAACAACTCCACCCCGCTCATGTCCACCTCGCGGAGGATGGTGATTTCGGAGCAGACAAACTTTCCGTCACCCTCCTCACTCTCGATGATGTCCCCTCCGCACTCAACCTCGCAGAACACGTTGTTTCCGTTGTTGGGGTAGAAGGTCCAGCATTGGTGGAGTTCGTGGCAGGCGTGGAAGCCCCTTTCGCAGAGTTCAATCTCGCCATCGTACTCGTAGGTCTTGCCGACCTCGTAGGTGAAGTCAAGGCAGGTTAATGTGCCGTCCTCGTTTCTGTTGAATCCCTTAAAAGCTTTCATATATGTTTTGCATTAAGTTTTGCGCTGCAAAAATACACTATTTTTCAAACACATAAAACTTAAAAAAAGTTAAAACTGAAAACAGCA
>Ga0265301_10001993_pt1 | contig 24823 bp, 40 predicted proteins | sample AusTroGonzalo_MG_2_FD_193488 | JGI IMG/M metagenome (GOLD analysis project Ga0265301, IMG submission 193488) | Bovine rumen microbial communities from tropical cattle in Woodstock, Queensland, Australia - Gonzalo_04 | ecosystem: Host-associated > Mammals > Digestive system > Stomach > Rumen ... | reverse complement strand
AGTGGAACGCCGGGACGAGCGTCAATAATGTCGTGAGGCATGGTTTCACGGACGAGACCCCCCAGCACGGCTTCAGTGCTGTCGATGCGCTGACGGCACCAAAGGAAGAGAAGAAGGGGTGGTTGCAGCGCCTGCGCGAGACCGATTCCGGCACAACAGAGAAGCCGCAGATGAGCGCGAAGCCCACGTTCCTTGAACTGATGGGATCGCAGCCCATCAACCCGGAACAGATCTACGGCCCGAACGGTGACGTCAGCTATATCCTCAAAAGCGGAGGTCTGGGCGTTGTCGGCGCCGGTGCCGACCTTGCGAAGGCAGGAGCGGCGGCAGCCGCGGAAGAGATCAACCGCGACCACAGCGCCGGGGCCATGGTCTCCCGGGCACTGGGTCTGGAGAAGTCCGCAAGGGACGCCGCCAACGCCGCCAACCTCGCGCAGAATTTGAAAGAGGCATGGGAGAACAGAGGCGAACGCGGTGCGGGCGAGACAGCGAAGGACATCCTCTTCTCTGTCTATGACGCTGCAACCAAACGGTTGAAGAATCAGGTGGGCGACTCCGCGGTCGGAATGGGCGCGGCCACCCTTGCCGCACTCGGCACCAACGCCATCTCCAGGCGGACGGGCAAGGACGAAGAGACCGTCAAGAAGGAAACGTCAGACAGACTCTACTCTCTTACCGACCGTTACGACGAAGCGGTGGCACAGCACCAGAGAGAGGGCGAGGGCAGAGACGCCGCCACCCAGACGATTGCGAATGTCGTTGGACAGGTGGGACGGATGGTGCCGAGCTTCGCCCTGTCTGCCGTCACCGGCTCCCCGGACGCTGGCCTCCTGTCCATGGCCGGAGGCGCTGGCGGCGCGGCGGCGAAGGAAGCCTATCAGAACGGCGCGAGCGCGGAACAGGCGGCGACCATCGGTCTTGAAAAGGGTCTCATCGAGTACGGCACTGAAAAGATGTTCTCCGGCTTTGAGCTTATGGGCGACGGCATCGTGTCCACCATGGCGAAGACCGGGCTGGGAAGAGCGGCGGCGAAGAGCACCTTTGCCGCTGGGCTCAAGGACGTGCTCGGCAAATTCGCCTCCTCCACCGTCGGACGGCTCCTGCTTCAGGGCGGGGAGCTGCTGGGCGAGAACGTGGAAGAGGCGGTCAGCGACTGGCTCAACTCCAATCTGGACAGCGTTGTATACGGCAACGGTGAAGGGAGTACCCTCAAGGAATCCTTCGGCGGCCAGATGCCGTGGACTCCGCAGGGCCTTGTCACCATACTCACCAGCCTCATCATGAGCGGGTCGAATGTGCTTGCCAGAGGGAATGTGACGAGCGATACCGTGAGCGAGGTCGTGGACACCGCTCTGGACGCGGAGGAGCAGATTCAGCAAACTACACCCGAAGAGACGAAGGATGTCACAGAGCGCGATTTAACGCCCGAGGCGGCCCCTGTTGAGGCGACGCCCGCCGAGACGGCGGAGCCGCCGGTTGAGACAGCGGAGACGCCTGCCACGGAGCCGGGACGGACGGCACCCACGCAGGCGCGATTCACAGAACAGGCGCTGGAGGGAACACCTCTGGAAGGACGCACCACCCACGAAGTCCACTCCGACGCGCAGGTGAGCGCCGAAGCGGACGCGAGGATGCAGGACAGAGCAGGCGAAACGAGCCGTCTGTTCGGGGACGAACACCAGACGTGGGGCGACACGGATACGGAAGTAGCCAAGCGTCTCATATCCGAGGCCATCACGAAAGCGAAGGAGACCGGAGACTGGAACGAAGTCGCACGGCTCCGCAGGGTCTATGATGCCGAGGGCACCAGAGCCGGACAGGAGATGCGGCAGAGGCGCACGTTCAAGAACACGCCCGACGATATCATCAGCGCCGCGGCAGACACTCTCTACGGCAAGACAACGACAGGGCTGGACACCTCGCGGAAGATGACGGATGCCGAGAAGGCAGAAGTCATGAAGAACGTGGAGCAGTTCGCCAACGACGCGGCGAACATCCCGGAAGGCGACACCACCGCCGTCATCGAACAGATCAAGAAGCTGAACAAGGCGCGGCGCACCACGGGCGTATTCAGAACGAACACCTCCCGCACCGTGAGCAACATGCTGAAGAAGGTATCCCAAATGGAGGGCGGCGACGCGTTCCTCAGAAATCTCCTCAGCGCACAGATCCAGGGCTACGCCAACGACTACAAGGCGCCGAGCAAGGTCAATCAGGCGAAGACCTTCCGCGTCATGAACCTATTGAGCAAGCTGTCTACCGTTGCAAGAAACCTCGTTTCCAACACGGTTTTCGACCCGGTGGAAACGCTGAGCAATAACATCTCCATCCCGCTGGACGCTCTGCTTTCCAAGATCACCGGCACCCGGAGCGTGGCCTTTGACAGGAGCTGGGCGTCCAAAGCCAAGAGGCAGGGCAGTACGGAAGGCTTCATCAAGTCCTATCTTCAGGTGGCGATGGACGCGGAGTTCGACGGCGAGACCGGAAAGTATGAGGACGCCGGAGCCAGAGTGTTCAAAATGGGCGGCGGCGCCGGTCTGATAGAACGTATGCTGTCGCAATGGCAGATGTACGAGAACGTCCTGCTGAAATCCACCGACGAATTTGCCAAGGGCGGCGCGAGAGCGGAAGCCCAGAGAGGTGCTGACCTTCTTGTGGAGAGGGGTCTTGCCTCGCAGGAAGGGCTGGCAGACACCGCGTCCAACATCGCCAAGGAAAGGACGCTGCAGGAAGAAAGTAAGCTGTCATCTCACATGAAGAAGCTCAGGGATGCGGCGAACACCTTTGCCATCCGTGACGCGCAGGGCGGTTCTCTGGGCGCAGGCGACGTGCTCCTCCCCTTCGCGCAGGTACCGGCCAACGTGGGATTGATGAACATCAGGATGAACCCGTTCGCGGGCGGCGCGATCTCCGTGAAGAATCTGGTGCAGACGCTGAAAGCGGCAAAGAACGGAACGCTGACAGCGGAGCAGCAGAGGCAGGCGGTCATGAGCGTGGGGCGGACACTGACCGGCACATCGCTGGCGCTCATCGGCGCGGTGCTCTCCGCAAAGGGCATCATCAAAGTCGCCGGGAGCGACGACAAGGACAAGGCCGCCATAGAGAAAGCGGAACGCCAGAACGGCATGCAGATCAACCTCTCCGCTGCGGAGCGCGTGCTGAACGGCGGGAGCGGTGAGTGGCAGGACGGCGACACGCTGATGAGCATCGGATTCCTGGAGCAGATTGCAGGGCCGCTCATGCTGGGCAACGTACTGTATGACGCGTATAACGAAGACGAAAGTCTGGGCATCGGTGATGTCGGGAAAGCAAGTCTCTCCTCTATTGCGGAGAGCATGATGGAACTGCCTGCCATCTCCCAGATCAGCGGGATCGTACAGGACTTCCAGTACAGTCAGGCAGACACCACAGGCGGGAAACTGGCGGAAGCGGCGATGGGCTTTGCCGGAAACACGGCGGCGGGGTTCCTCGTTCCGAACGCCGTCAGAGGCATCGCGCAGGGCATGGACAACACCGTGCGGAACACCTACTCCTCCGGCACTACGCTCGGCAACGCATGGGATTACATCAGAGCGGGTGTACCGGGTCTGAGGGAACAGCTCCCCTCCACGCTGGACAGTTGGGGACAGGAGCGGCACTACACGGACAGCGATGTACTGAACGCGCTGAACGCCAACATTCTCCCCGGGCAGATCACGCAGTACAACACCAACGATGTGAATCAGGAACTGGCGCGGCTGTATGAGGCGGGCTTTGACAAGGTCTATCCCGACCGGCCTGCAAACAAAGCGACGGTGAATGACGAACAGTTGGGCGCGGAAGCGCTCAGACAGTGGAACATCGACAGAGGCACCACGGCCTACGACCTGTTTGAGGACATGCTCGGCAGCAATTCCTATCAGGCCATGCGCGACGAGCAGAAGAACGACGCCATCACCAAACTGTATGAGTATGCCAAGGCTGTGGCCAACGGGAAAGCGGGCAGCAACAAGGAGGCGCAGTCGTGGATCGCGAACGCCTACCATAGCGACAACCCCGCGGACTACATTGCCGCCTACTCCCTGTACAAGACGGTCGGAGCGGAGGCGTATGACGCACTGGTCAACAGCGGCGTGAACAACAGCGCGGCGCTTGGCGTGGTCGGCGCGGTGTACAGGAACACCGGCGGCGAGAAGCCAACGCAGGAGGAACTGTACAACACCATCCTCCAGTGGAATCTGGACAACGCATCCGCCGAGATGGTGTGGAACGCCTTCCTCTCCGCCTGCAACTGGAAGAAGACATGGGAGCAGGTGAATAAATGAAACTCTCCATCATCATCCCCGTATGGAATCAGGAAAAGCTCGTCATCCGGGCTCTGGACAGCATACCCAGACGAGAGGATATCGAAGTCCTTGTCTGGGACGATGGGTCTAAAGACGAGACGTTGACTAACCTCCTCCAATACAAGGCGGAGCACCCGGAACTCCGCCTCTCTGTCTACGGGGACAAGGTCAACAGAGGGTGCTCCTACGCCAAGAATCAGCTCCTTGATAAGATTCAGGGCGAGTACTGGACACTTCTGGATTCCGACGACTACCTCCTCCCCGCTTATGAGAAAGCCATGGAGGAGATGGACGGCACCGATGTGATCTGCTTCGACTGCGAGATCAACAGCGGGGCGGTGTGGCCGCTGACGGAGGAGTGCAGAGAAAGCTACTGCGCCCAGTGGTCAAGGTTCTTACGAAGAGATAAGACGGGGCATCTCCGGTTTCTGGAAGACCACAAGGTGGACCAGGACTGGTGGTTCAATCAGGAGTGCCTGAAGTTTACACACAAATACACAAGGATTCCGGCATACCACTACAACTTCCCCCGGGCGGGGAGCCTGGTGGACGTGCAGATCAAACACAATCGGGAAGGAGAACGTATGTTCAAGAACGTGTTTTATTTCTCCCATCTGAACCCCATCGGGGGCGTGGAGACCATGCTGTATCAGGTGGCGAAGAAGTACGGCAAGACCCACGACATCACCATGGTCTACCGGACAGGGTCAAAGGACATGGTGAACCGGCTGGAGGAATACGTCAGAGTGGTGCAGCTGAAAGGCTCGGAGCAGATCTCCTGCGAGAAGCTGTTCATCGCCTACAACACGGACATCCTCAACCAGTGTCAGGCGGACGAGGTGTACTTCATCGTCCACGGCGACTATGTGGCGCTGAAGGGGAAGCCCCCCGTCCATCCGAAAATCGACCACTATATAGGCGTGTCGGAGCATGTGTGCAGGATGTTCACCCAGCTCACCGGCATCCCCTGCGAGGTGTGCTACAATCCCTTTGAGGTGGTGAAGCCGAAGAAGATCCTCACCCTCATCACCGCCTCCCGGCTCACCGTGGAGAAGGGGAAGAAGCGGATGGAGATCCTGGCCAAGGCTCTGGACGCGGCAAAAGTTCCCTACATCTGGTTCGTCTACACAAACGACCGGGAGGCCATCGACAACCCCAACATCATCTACCGGAAACAGCGGTATGACGTGATCGACTATGTGGCCAAGGCCGACTACCTCGTCCAGCTCAGCGACACGGAGGGTTTCTCCTACGCCATCACGGAGGCGCTCTCCGTCGGTACCCCTGTCATCGTGACGGCCCTCCCCATGTGCGAGGAGATGGGCGTGGTGAACGGCAAGACCGGTTTCATCCTTCCCTTCGACATGAGCGAGATCCCGGTTGACGAGATCTACAAGGGCTTGAAGAAACCCAAGTGGACGCCGAGGAAAGACCGGTACGACGTGCTTCTGGCCGAGGGTGAGAGCAACTACGTTTACACCCGGCAGACCGAGACCCAGATCAGGGTGAAATCCCCCTACTGGGACATGCAGAGGGACAGGATGACGGTACCGGGTGAGGTCCTTTCGGAGACCCGTGAGAGGGCTGAGAAAATCGTTGACATGGGTCTGGCAAGGATCGTATAAGCAGCCGCCAAGCACCGACCCGCTCGGGAAATACACGGGAGAGGTGCGCCATGGAGTATACCAATTCACAGATCTGTTCTCTCATCGACGAGCACATCCACAGCGAGAGAGACAGGCGGATCATGAAGCGACGCATGATCGACGGCGTGTGCTTTGAACCGTTGGCGGAGGAGTTCGACATCTCCGTGATACAGGCAAAGCGCATCGTAAAGAGGGAGAAGGCCTTGCTCTTCTCTAAACTGATATGAATACGGTACGAAAGAGAGCCGCTGGCGTTATCGTCAACGGCTCTCTTTCCGTGTATCCTTTTATCGAAAGAAGGTGGGAACATGTACGACAATGAATATGTTCTGAACGACGACCTGTTTTGGGAGGAGGATAACGATGTGGGCGGAGTTCAACCCGAATCCGGCTGCAAGGAATGTGGGGGACTGTGCTGTCCGTGCCGTTGCCAAAGCTCTGAGCATTGACTGGGAGACGGCCTACGCGAAGATAGCCCTCGCCGGTTTCCTCATGTGTGACATGCCCTCATCCGACAGCGTATGGGGCGCCGTTCTCAGGCAGAACGGCTTCTATCGCGAGGCCGTGCCGAACACCTGCCCCGACTGCTACACAGCGGAGGACTTCTGCCAGGATCATCCGAAGGGGACCTATGTCCTCGGCTTCGGCGGGCATGTGGCCACCGTGGAGGACGGCATCCTCTACGACTCATGGGACAGCTCAAACGAGATACCGATTTATTACTGGAGAAAGGATGAGTGAGCATGGCGTATTACCCATACTACCCGTATCAGGCACAGTATCAGCCCACTCCGCAAAACTCAATTATCTGGGTGAGCGGAGAACAGGAGGCGCAGATGTACCCCATCGCACCGAACAACGCCGTGACCTTATGGGACAGGAACGGCGGAGCAGTGTACGTCAAATCCGCAGACGCAACGGGCAAGCCGACCATGAAAACCTATGACCTTACAGAACGCGTTGAGGCGCTGCCTGTCTCTCAGCAAGGTAACTTGCCCGACTATGCCACCAAAAGCGAACTCGCGGCGTTTAACGCGGCGCTGGAAGGAATCAGAGCGGACATTGAGACGATCCGCGCAGACCTGTACGGGATCGCCGGGAAAAAGAAGACGAGAAAGGATGAAGAGGAATGAATCCGATGAACCTCATGCAGATGCTCCAGCAGTTCAAGGCGAACCCGATGCAGATGCTCATGCAGCGGGGGATGAACGTACCGCAGGGGATCAACAACCCGAGCGACATACTGAACCACCTTCTCCAGACGGGACAGATCAATCAGAACCAGGTGAACGCGGCGTATCAGATGGCGCAGCGATTCCGGTAATTCTCCGCTGAGCGCGCAGGCGGTGAAAATAAAACTATAAGGAGACAACAATGGACAGCGAAAACAGTGTATTCACCATGCCGGTAGCACCTACTGGCGGCGGTGGCTTCGGCGGCTTCGGCGGGGACTGGGCGTGGATTATCCTTCTGCTCGTTCTCTGCGGCGGCTGGGGCGGCGGCTTCGGAGGCTTTGGAGGTGGGGACGTGTATCCGTGGCTGAACAACTCTCAGAACATCAATGACGGATTCCGCGACCAGATGCTCGCCACCTCTGTTGCAGGGATCGGGGACAGGGTCACGTCCGGCTTCGGCGACGTGGCGACCCAGCTTTGCAGCGGCTTCAACCAGACGCAGATGAGCATCCTTCAGTCCGTCAACGGCATCCAGTCCCAGCTCGCGCAGTGCTGCTGCGACAACCGGCTTGCCACCGTGCAGACCCAGAACGTAGTGCAGAGCGAGGCTGCGGCGACCCGGAGCGCCATCCAGGCTGGCGTGCAGGCCGTGCTGGACAAGATGTGCCAGGACAAGATCGACGCAAAGAACGAGAAGATCGTGGAGCTGAACAGCAAGATCAACGCTCTGGAGTCCAACAACTACATCCAGAACGCGCTGACTGCTCAGACGCAGTACTTCCTCGGACTGTATCCGCCTCCCGCAGCCGCTTGAGCGGAGGAGGTAGGCCATGTTTGACAAGGTGCTGTCGATCACCGAGGACGAGATCAGGTCTGTTGCTGAGCATGGGAAGTACCGCACCCGGGAAGACGTCGACCTGGTGTACAAGCTGGTGGATATCGTGAAGGATATCTACTGCATCCAGGACATGGAGATGGGCGGCGGCTCCTACGAGGGCGGCGAGGGCTCCTACCGTTCCTACAGGGGCTCGTATGAGGGAAGCTACCGCGGCCGCGGAAGCGGTGCGAAGCGGTATGCGGACGGGCGTTATGCCCCCTACTCCCGGGATGGTTCCTATCGCTCCTACCGTGGTTATTCCAGGGACGGCGAGGACTTTGTGGAGCAGCTTCATCAACTGAAGGAAGCGGCGCCCGACGAGCAGACCAGACAAAGCATCGAGAAACTGATCCAGCAGATGTAAGCGGAAGCGGACGGGATTATTCCCGCCCGCTTTCTTCATTTGCGTTCCGGCCAGCCTTCGGTGCTCAACATTCTTGCCCCGCAGTTCGGGCAAAAGTCATAGCCGAAAGACTCTTCGCCGCACTCGCTGCATCTGCACCAAGGCGCATAGATCTCTTCCTCATGAACTACATCACGCTTAAAGAATTGGTCGTAGTACGTTTTAACTTGCCAGCGGCCATATTGCCCTGCCGGGGCGTACCACCCCACGATGTCACCGTCCTCCACCACCAGACGGATGGTGTCCACCTCGATGTAGGTGCGGCCTTCCTCTTCGATCGTTCTCACTTCTGACCTCCTTTCCGTTTCTCTCGTATCTTCCGTTTCCGTTCCCACGACACGTCCGGGTTCCAGCCGCACGTCAGGCATTTGTCGCCCGGGTCGCCGCATGTAACGAAGACGTTCTTCTTGCATGGGAAGATGTCATGCTTCCGGTGGTAGTCATACTTCTGGTCAAGCTCATCCATAGCGTTCCTCCCAGGGGATGAACTTGTCCCCTGCTATTTGCTGTAGTCTCCGGTCAAGCACGGAGCGGGAATACTCCTGGTCTTTCGTATCGCCGTTGAAGATGACGGCAAACTCGTCGTGGAGCCTGGTGAACTCCTCGGCGAATCGGTTGAGGCGGTCAACCCCATCCCCTCCGTTTCGTTGAGGGCTATGCAGGCCAGATCGAACATCAGCTGGCGCATGAACTTTCTCCCGACACGGAGCCCTTCCATATACCCGGCGTCATACGCTTTGGCCAATCCGCTTTGCTTCATGTCTCCACCTCTCAAAGAGCTTTATCAGCGGCGCGACGTTCTTCGACCCCGAAAAATCTCGCATGATGCGTATCATTCCCGGCGATTCCCGGCACCAAAGATACTGCTCGTACAGTTCCTTCAGCGTGATGCTGTCATACCCCTCGCCGTTCTTTCTGTTGGCTTCCTCCAGCTCATAGCTTTTCGGGAACTCGGTGCGTTCGATCTTCCAGCCCATGTATTCCGTTCTCGGCCTCACGCAACCACAGCGGACGGCGCCGATCGTCTTTCCCATAGCGGCGGCAGCTTCCCGCGTTGTGTACCGCTTGCCGTCAGGAGAAATCAGGAAGACTTCGCATGTTCTCCCCATTACCTATCGCCTCCCGCCGCTACCATGAGAGCGGTCAGCACCACACCGCAGCAGCAGCCCACGGCGAAGGTGAGAAAGTGCCATAGATAACTCATGTTTCTTCCTCCTCAAACAGATCGTATTGTCCGGGCAGTGTGTCGTACTCCATCCACCAGCGGAATACATCAAGCGGTGTTTCCCACCCTTTGTTGGATTTGTTTCTGCGCTCTCTCTCCTCAATCATTTTCTGGAACGCGAACAGATAAGCGCGTTTATACTTTGGCCATCTGGCAAACGCCTTTTCCCTTCCGTGCGTCCCAGACATTGAACAGCCTATACATCCCAACCGCTCAAATCCATCATCGTATAGGCCGCAATATGGAATTTTTTCTGCGCGTATAAATTCCCATACATCTGCATCCGTCCACTCGATAATGGGATTCACAGTTGTTTTATGCCGCTTATAGCACTGTTCAATCATCCTTCTGCTTTCTGTGTTGTCGTTTGTTAGTACCACCCCCCCCGATTTGTTTGTTGAAAATTTGCGTTGCCCTCAAAGCTTTTCGCGGCCTTTTTGTCTTTTACAATTACAATCCCGGCGTTGTCGGCCCTGTTGGTACTCTCAGCCCATCGCACCCCGGTCACGGTCATGCGCCCATCCCCGCCGCTCTCTTTCAGCTTGGCACAGCAATATCGAGCAATCCGTGTTGGAGGATACCCCTCTTTTGGAATCAGATTCCACATTGTGATCGGCTTACCATCCTTATCATGCGGAATCTCACGGCGCACATCTGGATGTTTTTCTTTGATGAATCGCACAAGCTCTGGCGGGTCAACGGAGGTCACGCGATATGTCGCGTCATACTTTACCCCGGCCAGCCCCATGAGATGCTTGCACACCACGGAATCCTTGCCGCCAGAGAATGCAAGATAATATCCCTCTCCGTTTTTAGGCTCAAATGCTTTCAGCCGTTCAATGGAGGCTTTTACTTTTTCGCCAAGATCACTCATGTTTCGCCTCCCATCTTTGCACCACAGTTGGGGCAGTAGTTGAAATAGCCACCGTCCATCCCACAATCATTTTTGCCGCCATAAACGGTACTCAGTTCGCAGCCGCACAGCGAACACTTAAATTCAATATGCCCGTGAATTTCGTCACAAATATTTCGCCCATGCCGTACAGGAGCAACATCAGCGGCGGGGAGAGCCTCAATGTTCTCGACATCAATGACGGGAACATCGTGGTCATCGTAATGGGCCAATTTCAAAGCCGCTTCTCTTTCGATGTACTCAGCCATTCTCAGCCTCACTTTCCAACCATCTCTTCCAACACTCCACACACTCCGGGAGCGGATAGCACATGTTCCGTCCGCACGTCTGATCGGGTGGACAGGGTGAGGCGCAAAGTTTGGCAAGCTCCTCGTCTGTCATAGCACGGATACGGTCGGCGTTGGTCATGGGGACAAATCCTTTACATGCCCACATCCCGGTTATGCCGATGAATCCGCAGTTGCCCTTGCACCTCACGCACTGCTCGTCAGTGTCCTTGTCATACTCGTCTACATATCGGACGGCGGGATAGTTGTCGTATATACTACTCATCCCTCTCCCTCCTCATCTGCCGGGATGATGGTCGGCAGCTCTGCCCAATGCGTCACGAAACCGCCCATATATGTGCTGGCATAAACGGCATCGTTATGCACCCACGCCCCGTCCGTTCTCATCTTCATCACGTCGTAGATATTCGCACGGCAAGCACAGAGGACGGATACCCCAGCTTCGGGCAACCTTTCTTTTACGCTTACCCATTCAATCAATCTCCCATGCTCCGGGACGGGGATGAGAGGGCAATTCTTCATCCGCTCAAGAGGCAACTTGTCATAATCTTTTCTGTCAAAAGCGCCAAACGCCTTGCAAAAAAGCTGTTTGCTCATATTGCTCTTAAAAAACGGACACGCACAACAGCTTGTTGGCATCTCCATGCCGGGGATGTATATTCCGCTCATTCTGTTTCCTCCTTTGGCGGCTCTGGGAGCGGCATCCAATGGGTGACTTCGCCAGTGTCCTCAGAGTTCTGATACCATTTGCCGCTTCCATCAGCGAATGTCATGTACAGATTATGACCGACTTCTCCCTTGCTGAACGCTGTGATATAAGAGCCGCCATATTCCGGCAACCGCTCCGTCACTGGAATCCACTCCTGCGCCGCTTGCAATTCCTCTATTGCATCTGCGGCCTCGTTGCTGTATTCTCCCCAATGCTCTCGCAGATGCTTGACCAGATCGGTATAGTCCATCATTTCACCCCCATTGTTCTGCCATAGCTTTTGCTATGCCGGGGAAAGTTTTGCTCCTGGCTTTGGCTGTTCTTGGGTCGTTCCAGGATAAAATCTTTCCGTTTTCGTCCCTCGCATAATTCAGCGAGGCATTGACAGAAAAGCCACCTTTTGCAATTTCTCCCTCGTCCACGATCGCGGTTGGGAACAGCGGCGGTAATCCTTTGAGCCACAAGCACGTTGTTTTCCTGGCGTGTTCTCCAAACTGCCACGGCTGAATAATCTGATCTGGTTTTCTCCATGCGCTTGACATGATACACACCGGATTCTCTACGGCTATTCTCTGACAATCTGCAAGTGCCATCTGCATGAACAGCACTATGCTCTTTTGCTGTCTGCCGTCCTTCTGCTTCTGAGCGAAGTGCCGCGCCCCGGACACCGCCAGGTCTGTGCAAGGTGGATGTGCGATAATCAGATCCCACCGCCCCTCTTGTGTGTGTGTGTGTATCTGCGGTCTGAAATGTGCAGTCCCCATTCAACAGCGGGAGAACATCGCCATGGATATGCCACTCTGGATGCCCTCCACTGCACCCCTGGATGTCGCAGGAAAACGCTCTGTGTCCCTTTGCCCGGAACGCCTTACATACCTCCTGCGATTCCTCACAAGCAACAAGTACGTTCATCCGACCCTCCAATAATGCGTGTTCGCCGTCATTTAAAATCTCTCCGTTCGAGAATCGTTTTCATGCATAACAGCGTCCATGTGCGCTTTTATGATTGGTGGCCGCTGCCATATCCTTTCAAAAGCCTTCCATTCTTTTGAATACTCGGTTTTCTTTCGCGTGAAGTCCCGTTCAAGCTGAGAGAACGGCATTGCCCCGGCGTTGAAGATCTCTCGGTTTCGGATCTCCTCTTTCTCCATGTCGTGACCGATAAGCGAATAGCACTTGATATGGTTTCGGTCGAATCCCGCCGCCGTTAGTTTCTGGCACGACTCTTTAAACTTTGGCAACGCCGCGTCCGTGTCACACGCCAGCCACAACTCCGCAATCCTCAAAGATTGAATATTGCTGATGAAGTGATCGTCAATCAAATCTGGCTCAAGTCCACCACGAAAACAGATTCCCCTCTGTGTGCGGAGCATATCAAACACTTTGTCTTTATGCTTTCTGGAGCATTGGAGAAAGTTGTTATCTTGGATGATGTTCCCGGGCGTAATGGGCAACTCGCGAAGCGTCCCCTCGATACTCCTCACGCCGCACCACGGGCAGTTGTTGTTGCACCCCCTCGATGTGAAGATTATGCCCTTTCGGACATACAGCCCCGGTGTAAAGTCATCAACAGGAGAATGGTATGCTGGCCCCCCCAGTTTGACAGGCTTGTTTGTAACGCCCTCCCACTGGAAAGCCAACTCCTCGGCCTCGTCCATATCCCAGGTGAACGGCACAGAGATATGTACCTCGTCATGCTCCGGGATCAGAAACGGAAGCGGCGGCATACCAACGAAAGCAAGCGGGTCTGTCGGCGTGTAGCTTGTTCTCTTTACAAACACCCGGAGAATCGTCATGACACCCTCCAGTAATGCGTGTTTCGCCCCTCGGTGTAGCTCGTCCGCAGCACGATCTCGTCCCGCGTCCAAGTGAGAAACAGATAGTCCGGGCTTATGGCTCTGTATCCCCCCTGTTCCCATCCGCTGAGAACTTCGTCCGCTATGGAATACAAGCTCTCAATGACGGGATTCTCGACTGAATAGCCCATCCACTGTGATTCTTGAGAACAAACCTCTTGGATGGTATCCGGGTACAAACTGCTCTCAACGCGGTTGATGATGCACCAGACAACGGCTTTCTGTGCATCTGCGCTGTGGTGAAGGGCTGTGCCGTACAACACTCTTGCGACAGATTCGCAATCTGCCTTGTGCGCCGCCAACGCCTGTTGCTCTTTGGCCTGTTCAGAAGCGATCATGCTTGCCCGGATTGCCTCCTGCCGCTCCAGATCGATCCGCATCTGCTGTGCCGCTTCGGCGCTCTGGTCGTTATGGAGCTTCACTCTGGCTCCGATAACGCATACCGTCATGATGGACAGCAAAAGCAAAGCCAGAGTTTGGATTTGCATAGCGTTGTCCAGCATCCGCTCCCAAAGGTTTCTCAGCCGTTCGGGTATCTCTGTTCTTCTGTGCCATGCCACTGCCGCCGCGGCAAGGCTCTTCGTGAGTATCATCTCGTACCTCCTCAATCGTTATCTCCACTCGCGGATTGTCCTTGTCGTACAGCACCCGGCTCCCGTCATGGGAGGCCACTATCCGGCTGTTGTCGTCTGCCAAAACGCCATAGTGGACAAGGATATCGCACGTCCCCTCCAGCAGATTCACCAGATCAACCAGACCTCTTGTGGGCATGTAGTACACACACTTGAGATTCACGGGATAGTCGATCTTCTTTTTGCACCCGGAGAGCTGCCAGCCTGCGTCCTCCTGGTATTTCTCAAAGGCCGCTGATGGTATGGTGCGCACCGTCCCCGCCCTACTGACGATCCGCTGGGAGTTCTTCTTGGTGATGGGTCTGCCCTTGATGATGATGGTCATACTTCGCCCTTCTGCTTCGCCAGCATCCGCGTTAGACGGTCAACGTCATCATGCTCCGCGTCGTAGACCCATTGCTTTGCGCTCTTGCCTTTTGGCTTTTCGGCCTCTTTCAGCGCAAATACACCTTGCCAACCGCGCTGTATGCTCTGGTTGAGGATCGCCACTTGCATGGCCTCATCCCCCGGCGCAAGCTCTTCCAGTTTCGCTTTGGTCAGCTCACGCGCCTTATCCGTAAGAGGCTTCTTCATGGCTTTCCGCGCAGCGGCAAAATCATCAAGGGCAATCTCTAACGGCGATCTGTCGGCGCGGCCAGCGCCTTTATTGGATTCGGATTCGGATATGGATTCGGATTGGATTGGATTGGATTCAGGCCGCAACTCGCCGCAACTCGCCGCAACTCGCCGCGATTCGCCGCAGACTGTCATGATCTCACCATCTTCCGGGCCGGGATACTTGGGTTTTGCGTCTCGGACGCGTTGATGCTCAGCCCAACTTGGGAACCGATAGTAGGACTTCCCGCCTACCGTGTAGAGGGAAATGCAGCCACCAGCCGCCAAAGCGTGGAGTGCGCTATCTATGTCCTTAACCGTAACCCTGTCCCGTAACGGGAACACACGGCCCTTGATGATGGCGGGACGGGCATCACCGCGCCCCGCGTCATCCGCTTGCGTAATCAAGCCAACCCAAAGCCGAAACTGGAAATCAGAAAGCCCGGAAATCTTATCGCTCGTGAAGGTGCTTTCCTTTATGATTCTGTTCGGCATCTCTCACCTCTAAAACGGAAGTTCACCTTCGAAGTCGTCGGCGTCGATGGGGACAAACTCGGGCTTCTCGGTCTTCCCTTTGGAGTCGGCGGGGTAGACGATGTCGGCCAGAACTTCATAGATCGTGTGCTTCTTGCCCTCGTTGTCCTCCCACTTGTTGGTCTGGAGCCTTCCCTTCACGGCGACCATCCTGCCCTTGGATAGGAACTTGGCAACGAACTCGGCGGTCTGCCGCCAGCAGGTGACATTGATGAAGTCCGTCTCCTTCTTCCCGTCCTTGCTCTTATAGTCACGGTCACACGCGATGGTGAACGTGGTCTTGGCAAGGTTGTTGGAGGTCTGCCGGAGAGCGGGGTCAGCGGTGAGCCGTCCCATGATAGAAACGTTATTCAGCATTGGCGGTCTCCTTTCGGATGAGGAACACGCGGTTCCCGCGCTTGAGTACCGTGACAGGGAGGCGGCGGTACTTGCAGAACTGATACAGGCCGTAGTACGCGCTTCTCGCCTGTTCCGTCTCGCACTCCGCAGCGGTGAGCCGGGAGCTGATGAACTCCGCGACGATGGTCGCCCACGGCCCCGCGTTCTCGGTCTTTGCCGCCGGTATATCGTTGATATCAATCGGTTTAAGCATCAGAACATATCCTTTCTGTAGATTAGTTTTTCCTCGTCCCAATCGGGATAGCAGGACTGGAGATAGCGCCGGAGATACTCTCTGTAATACTGTCTCTTCGGCCCCTCGTCGAGTTCCCGGTGATGGGCGCGGCAGAGGGTGAGGATGTTCTCCTCCACCCCCAGACCGCCCTTTGAACGGGGGATGAAGTGTGCCTCCGGGTTAGGCCGGGAGAAAAACTCGGGACGGCCAAAGGCTTTGCAGAGGATGCACTCCCCATCATCCCTCTCCCAGACCGTCATTCGGACGGCCTTTGTGATGTTGGTATACTGCGTCTGCTTATGCACGTTCCCACTCCCTGGAGATCTGCTCTCTTATGATGTCTATTTCCTTCTTGTAGCAGAGAATCGCCTCGCGGGCGGAATCATAGTCGGCCTCGGCGCAGTCCCGGGCAAACCGGAGATCCGCCACATGCTCGTCACCTTTGGCCATGTTGTCTATCAGCGTGGCGGGCTGACCCTCCTCGCGCAGGAGGAAGGTCTTCTTTGCGAGGGCTACCCGGTATGCCCTCTCCGCGTCTGCAAGCGCCCTGCCGCGTTTAACGGACTCTGAGAGGGCAGTTTCAAGCAGCTCGGCCTTTCGGAAGACCTCGGTAATAAGGTCACTCATTGGCGGCCTTCTTGGAGCACTCATAGCAGAGCCTCCGTCCGAACTTGCTCGTCGTCCTCATGGCTATCTGCATGGGCGTGAGCTCCTCGCCGTTGACCTTGATACCTGTGATGGGCTTGCCGCAGTCCCGGCAGTTGAGGCCTTCCGGTTCTTCCTTCTCCCCCTCCGGGAGATCCTCGCCGGCGTAGATGTACAGGCCCAGACCGTGACGGGCGACCGCCTTTGTGAGCGACCTCTGGATGGCCTTGTTCACATCGAAGGAAGTGATGGCCTCAAGGGGGATGCTCTTGTTCCGGTGATCCATGACCGGAAGATACTCGATATGCTCGATGCCGTTCACGGTGACGCCGGTCTTGACCCATGCCGTGCGGCCGTCGGTGTGGTAGCACCAGCCGTCCGGGTTCTCATAGATGGTGTATGTGGAGTTGGGAAACAGCTTCTTGACTTCCCCCCATGCCCACGCCCAAGAGAGATAAGTCAGACCGTTCTTCTTCTCCGTCTTGCCGTTGACATTGACGGAGTTCAGGGTGGTGAAATAGTTATCCATCGGATTCATCGTTCTCCTCCTCCGGGGTGATCTCGACCTCAAACGAGCCGCCGTCCACGGTGCAGGCGGCAATGACGTCGATCATGGCTTCGAGATCCATGTGCCTGATCTGGAAGCGCTCGACATAGCCGCGCTTCAACTGAATGCTATACTTCACTTGACTTTTCCTTTCCGCCTCGATATAATGAGGCTGTCCTTAATCGTTTGCGGTCTCGGGTGTGCCACCACTCGGGGCCGCGATTTTATATTCCGCCCAGGTCTTCCGGGTACCGTCGGGGTACTTCCGCGTCCTGGTCTCCGTCACGATGGGCCAACCCTCTGCCTTGAGTTCGTGGATTCGTGCGCCCAGCCGGAGGATGCCGAGATCCCGGATAGCCCGGAGCGGGTCGATGCTGCCGTGCTCGTCCATGTAGTTGAGCACCAATTCCTTTTGGGACATTCTGCCCTCCTTTCTTGTGAACACCTCCCGGAGCTCCGGCACCCATGTGACACCGGAGAAGTCCGGACGGGACGCGAGGGAGTGAGCCGCCGCGGAGTAGCCGGGGAATCCCATATCCTGCCCGACCTTTGCGGCCTCTTTACAAGTCACCTCTTCCTCCTCCTTTTCTTCTGGACATCCTCCAGCGTGTACTCGTCCGCAACGGAGTACGCCCTCTTCTTCGGTTTCTGCGCGGCAAACTCCTTGTACCTCTCGCACTCGCTGTGGCAGTTTTCATGCCGGTCGGTGCAGTTAAGACACGGTGCTGTCATGCCAGCCACCGGGCGAGGGAGGCGAGGTAGACATAGTTCCTGCCGCCCAACCTCTTAACGGGGAAGGTCTTGTCCTGCACGAGGGTTCGGGGGTCGACACGGAGATACCGTGCCGCTTCCTTTCTGGTGATGACGGCCACGCCGGGGAATGCTTCTTTGAGTTCCGTGAGACACTCATGGTATCCCTGCTTTTCCATTGTTCCTCCTTTCCATGGGGGGGAGGCGGCGGTGGGCGTTAAGTTTATCTCGCCTTTGCTTTTCTTATCCCGTTCCGCTCTTACCTTGCCTTCTTATTTCGGCTGGCGTTATCGCGTCTCGCTTAGCCGTACCCTCGGCCCGTGACCCGCAGCCGGAGCCGTGGATTCGTCCTCCTCGGGGCCTACTTTGTCTGCCTTGGCCTCCCTGTTCATTCGCTTAGTTCAAGGATCTCGCGGATCGCCGTGACGATCTTCGGCGTGGCGATCTGGCCGGAGAGGATCTTGTAGAGGTAGGAGCTGTCAAAGTACAGCCCGGTTCTCTCCTTCACCTGCTCGATGAGCCAGTTCTGGTTCTGCTCAATGTCTATGAGCTTCTTCTTCACGGTCTTGCCGAAGTCGGTAGTCAATTTCTCACCTCCTTTACTTGAATAATTACGTCAGTCCGTGGTAAAATGTCCTATCTCCGTGGAAAGGGGGTGATCGCCATCGGTGCAGCTGTAGGCTCGATAGTCGAAAGCTTGGTAGCGGCGGCGTTTTCGCCTCCCCGTGCTCCGCGCCGGGATACCAACGGATAACCAGCGGCGGGGATGCGTGCCAACTGCGTAACGGGTTTGCGCTGAAGAAGGACGCTGCTTGTCCGCCCTCCCGGGAAACCAACGGGGTTAAGGACTGCAAGCGCAGCGGGGATTAGTTGGGGGGCGCCGGTGAGTGAAGCAACCACTCCCGGCGCTTCCTGCGTGGAGATAGGACACTTTGCCACGGACTGACAAATCCCAACATGTTGTGGCTCTCACGCCGAATGTTCTGCATGTTGTGATTGACAATTACGGAACCTTGTAATATCATGATTGTGCGACCAACCAAGACTATGGAACTCCGTAACCCATGTCTACATAATACTACCGACTCTCGTAATAGTCAAGCGGAAATTTACGGAATTTCATAGTTCGTCTGTCTGCACAATAGGAGGACGTGTATATGGGCGAACTGCACAACAAGATAGCTGAAATATGCAGAGCGAGGGGCATCAGTGTCTTTAAAATGTGCAAAGACATAGGTATGCAGCCGAGCGTAATGACCGACCTCAAGATGGGGAGAACTAAAAGCCTGTCTGCAAAGAACCTACAGAAGATTGCGGGATACTTTAATCTGCCCATGGAGTTCTTTTTGGGCGAAAAAGAAGCGCCCGCCGCAGAAAGCGACGAGCGCACGGTTATTGACTTGTCCGGTCTGGATGAAGAGCAGATCGCAATAGCTCAAGAGTTCATGGCTCTTCCTCCTCAGAAACGGGCTGCCCTTGTAGAGTTCGCAAAAACTCTTGAATCCGGGGAGTAAATTCCGGGTGCTCTCTCATAATCCGTATCAGTTCCTCAAGCATACCAACCTCATTCTCCCGCAAAGCGAAACTTAGCTTGTCAGGCTAACCGGATAATATCAAAAAGCAAGACCAATAAACAGGACAATGGGGCCGATTGCAGCCGCCAAGCATATTAACCGGCCCCCCCGCTCGGGATGGTTACATTTTAACCGGAGACGGAACGCCATACAAGTTCCATCTCTGGTCAAAGGGGTGTTATCTATGGGCACGAAACCGTCCACGAGTGAACACAAAGAATCTACGGACGGAGGGGAAGTCATGGAACTGACGAGGGCGCAGGAGCTTATTCGCCAGCTCAAAGACATCAAGACGCGGAACGAGATCACCTACCCCAGAATCATCGAGCGGATGGAGAAGAACGGGAAGTTTGTTTCTCTGACCACACTGCGGAGAGTGTTTGCGGACGGGTCGGAAACGAACGCGGACACATTCAGTTATGAGAACACCTTAATGCCAATCGCGGAAGTGCTATTGAACGCGGAGGACGTGCCGACGCCGGACTCACCATTCGCGGCTGAGATCGACGGATTGAAGGCGGTGATCCACGTCCAGAACGAGGAACTGGCACGGCTGCACGAACTGAAGGAGCATCTGGAGGGGCGGATCACATTCCTGCTGGAGCAGATCGAGAAGAAAGACAGACGGATGGACGAGAAGGACGAGCTGATCCGGAAGCTGATGGACAAGGTGCTATGAAACGGCGGAAGGACGGTCTCTATCAGCAGGAGCTGCCGAGAGATATCACAAACGGGAAGCGGGTAGTCATCTACGGCAAGAGCAAAGCCGACCTGATCCGCAAGGCAAGGGCCTACGAGGAAGAAGCGAAGACCGGCAAGCCCTTTGAAGCGGTGGCGGATGAATGGTGGGAGGAGGCGGAGAAAGCTCTGGCGGTGAACAGCCGGAAGAATTACAAACCGGCCTACGAGAGAGCAAAGCAACGCTTTGAGGGGCAGCGAATCAAAGAAATACAGCCGAAAGATATAAACCTCTTTATCCGGGACTTTGTAAAAGAACACCACGCAGCGGAGAAGACGGCCAAGACGCAGCTGATGGTGGTCAATCTGATATGCAGATACGCGGTGCAGGTGGGCTATCTGCCAGCAAATCCGGCCCGGGATCTGTCAATCCCGAAAGGGCTTGAAAAGAATGCCAGGAGCGCACCAACGTCCGACACAATAGCAAAGATAAAAGCCGGGGTATCTCTCCCCTTCGGATTGTTTGCGTATATGGCCATGTATACCGGGGCCAGAAGAGGGGAACTGCTGGCGCTCACTTATGAGGACATAGACAGGGAAAAGAAAACGATCCGCATTGACAAGAGCCTTTATTATGACAACGGCAGGCCGAAGATCAAAAGCCCCAAAACGGAGAAGGGAAAGCGGATCATACCCCTATTAGACAAGCTGGCCGAGAAACTTCCAAAAGGAAACGGGCTTATCTTCCAGGACAAGGGCGGATATATTACAGAAGGCAGATTCATCATGCTGTGGCGCGACTATCTGAAAGCAGCTAAGATCGAATCACTGACGCCGCACGAATTAAGACATGCCTACGCCACGATGCTATATGAGAACAATGTGAACGTGGCCACGGCCCAGGAATTGCTCGGACATGCCCAGTATTCCACCACAATGGACATATATACAACGCTCCGGGAAAAACAGATGGAGAAGGAACGAAATGCGATTCTTTCAGTAGATTTCCAGTAATAAATCCGGCGGGCATTGGAATCCCTATATTCTATGAGCGTTCGAATCTCTCCATCTCCGCCAATAAAGAAGAGCCCCGGAAGCCTTGAGTTTCCGGGATTTTTCTTATTTATCAATGCTTTGCGGCGTTTTTTGGAGGCGGCAAAAGAAGGTAGAAGAAGGTGGGAGAAGGCGAAAGTTTCCAGTAAATCTCCAGTAAATTGACAGTAAAGAAAACCGCCCCTTATTCGGGGCGGCCTGCCTGAGATGTCTTGTTGTTAGATCGCAAATTGCTCTCCGAATTTTTCGGCGTGGGCGGCCATGTAGGCCTCCAGAAACTCCAGATCGGTGCAGGGGGCAAGGTCGGCGTGAAGCGACTCCCGAATCTCGTCATCCATCAGCTCAACGGCGGCGTCATAAAGACCGGCCTCAATAATTTCAATCGCAGTCATGTCAATAACCTCCAATCAAATTGTTTATATCACTGTGTGCTCTGGCTGTCAATAATAGACCGAAGATGATCTGCCCTACTTATCCCACAACAGGCTGGCCATTGTGGCGCATCCAGTCGCGACCGTGCTTGATGATCCAATCGCGGCTGAAAATCTCGCGCCTGTCGATAATCACCGCCGCGCTGTCGATTGTCGCAAACACCGCGTCAAACTCGGCGCGCAGAGCCTTGACGGCCTCGGGGCTTACATACATCATATCAGTCGTGTTGTAGAAGCGGTCGTGCGCGTGACGATCCTCGATCCAATCGAGGACATTGTAAGCGCCACGGCGGATGTCCTCGGCCCAGGCGATCTGCTTCTCGGTTCCCTTCATGGTGTCCTCCTTTCAACGGATGGAATAGGACGGGACGCCGTGCGGGAATCCGGCACCAGTTGCCAAATCAACGCGGTTGTGGTTGTTCATCGCGTCAATCGCGGCTTGCGCGTGTTCCATGCGCTTGTGCGTTTCAACCTTGACCTCAAGGCCATCCTCAAACGTCGCCCAAATTTCAAACTTCTTCATGGTATTTTCTCCTTTCGGTGTTTGGCTCTCGCCTCTTGATGTCTGAATCATAGCACCGTTAACGGTTATTTGCAATAGGCAGAGCTGACAAAAGTTAACGGTTAATTTTGTGCATGATGACCGTTGACGGTTACGCGATAGGAAGATATAGTAGAGGGCGGAGGTGATACCGTGGCAGTATCAGAAGCGCACAAACGAGCGTCTTATAAATGGAACGCAAGCCGGGATAATATAATGATAAGACCGGACAAGGAAGAGGGGCAGAGGATCAGAGACGCCGCCGCAGCTGTTGGCCAGAGTGTCCAGGGCTATGTGTTGGAGGCCGTCAGGGAGAAGTTAGAGCGAGAAAGCCCGGGGGAATAATAAAGAAAGAAGGAGCTTCCATTACTGGAGGCTCCCCCTTTTTTTACTCTTAAAACAGCACGATTTGCACAGTTACCTTGACAATTTATGCGTTTTGTGCTATATATAGGGGCGAGGAAAGGCATAAACCGCAAGATCTCGGGGGCAAAGGGGGGCGCAAAAATGGGAAGAAACAGAGCTGTCAACACCCCTGATCAATGGAAGAATACAATACAGTCTTTCATAGAATATTGTGAGGAAACTCAATCCCTTCCGACTGATTACGAATTGATGAGGTATGCCGGCATGTCCGCTGCTACTCTCAACCGTTACACCTCAGCTCAAGGGAACTATATTAAATATAGCCCGGGGAGCGAGTCGCTTAAAAAATACCGGGAACATTGCTTTATTTCCAAGGCTTTGGAGGCTCGGAACCCTGCCGCCTCCCTGTTCGCTCTGAAGCAGGAGAAGAACGGCGGTTGGACGGATGTGCAGCAGGTAAAGCAGGATTCTACCATCAAGATCCAGATCGACGGAGTCGGGGGAGAGAGTGCCTTCAAATAGCCCGAATCATATTTATAGTATTCGCAAACCCCGGGGAAACACAAGACGTTATCAAAAGATGCTATTTTTAGGCATGGAAAGTAAGCAAAATAGTTATTTTGTTTAATTCTCCGGGGTGGTAGATACCATATAGTAATATCCAATCATGGGCGCGGCCTGGGGCGTTTGGCCTGGGCGGGGTGCTCTGCGAGGCCCCCTGGCGCACGTTTTGCAAGATCCCCCCTGCGCGAAGATCGAGCGGGTATGCAGGGGGTGGCGGAAAAACGGGGGCGCGTCGCTATAACGCGTATATATGGATTACACAGAGAGGCTATAGTGCTGTAAATAGTCGAGGTCTGTAGCTGGCGAAAGACATTCCTTGTATATAGCTTATTCCTCAGGGGATAAGGCTGTCCGTTTTCTTTCTTTTGATTGGGCCCCGGAAAAAGTGGGTGGGGGTGATTTCGAACTGAGGGCAAAAATTATTATAGTCCCCAAAAAGGAGATTCGGTGTCCCATTCACAACCGGATATTAGCGAAGGTAGTGAGTGACGGGATCGAGTTATGGTGCAAGGAGAAGCACCCTGTCATTTTAACATGGGAACAGATTGAGAGCCTGAGAGCCGTTTGAAAGGACGGCTCTATTTTTATGCGACCGAGGAAGGCTGCAGAAGTCATTGAATGGAATCCGGGTGAAGCGAACCCGAAGCAGCTGCTGTTTTTCCAGAGCCGAACCCTATACACCGCATACGGCGGAGCGAAGGGCGGCGGGAAGACGTGGGCGGTGAGAGTGAAGGCTGTAGGGGGAGCGTTGGTAAATCCGGGGATACGGATACTGATCATGCGAAAGACGTACCCCGAGCTGGAAGAGAACCACATCAGACCGATCTTGGCGTTAGTCCCTCCCGAAGCCGCCACGTACAACGGTACTTCTCATCTGATGACGTTCGCGAACGGTTCCACGATCAAGTTCGGGCACTGGGCGGACGAGGCGAGCGAGAGGGAGTATCAGGGTCTTGAGTACGACTGGATCTTCATAGACGAGGCGACGCAGTTTTCGGAGCGGAGTTTCAACTACTTAGGCGGGTGTCTGCGAGGCATCTCGAAGTATCCGAAAAGAATGTATCTGACCTGCAACCCCGGCGGGGTGGGGCACAGATGGGTCAAGAGGCTGTTTATTGATAAGCAGTACAAATTAGACGGCGACCCGGAGGAGAGGGAGAACCCGGAGGATTACACGTTCATCCCGGCCACGGTCGAGGACAACACGGCATTACTTGAGTCGAGCCCGGGGTACCTGCGGATGCTGGCGCAGATGCCGGAAGACCTGAAGAAGGCGTACCGGTACGGCGACTGGGACGCGATCGGCGGGAACTACTTCCCTGAGTTCTCGGTAAAGACCCACGTACGGAAGAGCTTTGAGATCCCGAAGAACTGGGTTAGATACAGGAGTTTCGACTACGGGTTGGATATGCTGGCGGTCTACTGGTGGGCGGTGGATCAGGACGGACGGTCATGGTGCTACCGGGAGTTCTGCCAGAAGGGATTAATAGTCCAGGAAGCGGCGCAGAAGATCAAGGACTTGACCCACGAGCCGATTTCAGCGACTTATGCTCCCCCGGACATGTGGAACCGCCAGAAGGACACCGGGCGGAGCATGGCGGAGATCTACATGGAGAACGGGATAGGGTTAGTGAGGGCGAGCAACAACCGGGTGCAGGGCCACATGCTGATGAAGGAAGCGTTGGCTTTGAAGAAAGTCCATGACCCCTACGTAAAGGAACTGTTCCAGACGGACGCCTTGCCCGGAATGGTGTTCTTCGAGAACTGCAAGAACATTATTAACGATATCCGGGACATCCAGCACGACGACAACGACCCCAACGACTGCGCCAAAGAACCCCACGACATCACGCACACTGTGGACGGAGTCCGGTATTACTGCATC
>Ga0265301_10001992_pt1 | contig 24833 bp, 30 predicted proteins | sample AusTroGonzalo_MG_2_FD_193488 | JGI IMG/M metagenome (GOLD analysis project Ga0265301, IMG submission 193488) | Bovine rumen microbial communities from tropical cattle in Woodstock, Queensland, Australia - Gonzalo_04 | ecosystem: Host-associated > Mammals > Digestive system > Stomach > Rumen ... | reverse complement strand
GAAAAGCTGGAGTTTTCCCGGATTGTGGGTTATTCCCATGGAGCAGCCCTGGCCCTGTTTGCCCATGAGGATTTTTTATTCCGGAATGAATTTCAGCCAGTGACCTATGTTTTCGGCTGTCCCAGGGTGTTTTTTCTGCCGGATGCAAAGACCAAGACCCGGTTCAGCTCTGTTATCAATATTCAATCAAAGGGTGACCTGGTGACCATGGTTCCACCTGGATACAGCCATGTCGGCAACATCATAAAACTTGATGGAAAAGTCAAACAGAATGGGGAGTCTCTGGCCGGATTTTTGACCAGGCATACACCTAATGTATACAGGCAGCGGCTGGTCGATGCCAAAATTTAATCCGATTAATAGTTTTTTTTGTTGACAGGGGGGATAATCAGCCTATGAAACAAATTCTTATTGATGATGTGATCTATCCGTATTACGGAATCAATGCCGATTCCATACGGCGGGAGCTTGAAGATGTTCCGGCCGGCGAGGGCGTTGAGATTGTTATCCACTCTCCAGGCGGTTCTGTCTCTGAGGGTGTCGCAATTTTCAATCTTATAAGAGACTTTGCCAGGGAGAATGAGGTTACTGTCTATATCTTTGGCATGGCTGCGTCTATGGCCTCCTATGTGGCCCTGGCGGCCAAAATTGGCAATCCGTCTAACAGGATTATTGTGGAGGACAATTCAATCTACATGATTCACAATGCGTGGACCTATGTGGAGGGTGACTACAGGGAGATGTCAAAGCAAGGCCAGTGGCTTGAGCGGATTTCAGCTCTTCTTGCTCAGGCTTATGCTGCTGTTTCCGGAAAGAGCGTGGAGAAGATCCGGGCTTTGATGGACGAGGAGACTTATTTCCTGGGGCAGGAGATTGTGGATTTCGGATTTGCTGACGAGATCAGGAAGGCAACATCGGATGCCGCAGAACTGGATAAGAATGCTCTTATTGCCAAGGCAAGGCTGGCATTTGAGGCTGCTATGGCAAAGGCAAAGCCGGATGTGGAGATCAAGAACATTGCTGCCGTTCTTGCCCAGATCAAGGATGATAAAAATTTAGCCATGCCGGAGACCGGCTTGGTAGAAAATAGGGAGGAAAAAATGTCTTTGGAAGAAATCAAGGCAAAATATCCTGCAGAATATGCTCAGATTTTTGCCGCTGGTGAGGAATCCGGCGTGGCTAAGGAGCGCAAGAGAGTATGCGCACACCTTAAGGCCGGTGAGGCTTCATCTGCCATGGAGATTGCCGCTAAGAACATTAGAGATGGCAAGACTTTCGGAGATGAAGAGGTCCAGGCTGAGTATTTCGAGGCCGGAATGAAACACAAATTAGCAACTGCAAGAGCAAATGACACAGTGCAGCCTATTACTACACCTGAGCCACAGGGAAGTGACGATGCTGTTATGTCTGCTTTCTGCAAGACCCTGGGTATTAAGGAGTGATTGCTATGGGTATGACTATTCAGAATTTCGATCTGGGCGGTATCTGCCTGGGAAACAACGAGTTTGAGACTGGTGTTATTACTCTTGGATCAGGCGACAGCTGCAAGGCTGGCCAGTTCCTGCTTAGAGACACCGGCAAGTTTGAGGTTCTTACAGATTCAGACACAGAGGTTCCTGTTGCTATCTGTATGGAAGATATTACTAACAGCGGGAATGCTTCTGCAGATTTCCCGACAAGAGTTCTTATCGCTGGAAAGGTTAATGCCGGCAAGCTGCTTGTTAATGCTGCTGCTCCTACAGCTGCTGAGCTGGACTTGATCCGGGGCGTTGGAATTATTCCTATTCCTGTTAAAGAGCTTGGAATGCAGGATAACCAGTAAGGGGAGGAAAAAAATGCCTGTTTTTATTGAAAAAGTGTTAAAGCTGTTTCAGTCAGCTCCAAAAATTGAGAAGATGGGTTTCCTTGCTTCCTTCTTTAAGACAGAGGAAGAGGATTTCACAGATGCCGAGATGGTCGATATTGACATCGTGCGCACAGACGAGGATGTAGCTCCTGTTCTTAAGGATTATAAGACCGGCGCAATCGCTGTTGCTGATGATATTTTCACCGGCAAGCAGATTAAGCCTCCTATCTATAGTCTGGAAAGACCTGTAAATATCTGGGATCTTATGAAGAGACAGCCTGGTGAGAATGCTCTGGCTGCAGAGATTGGCAGCTGGTTCGGTAGACTTGTTGCTATTCTTAAAAAGGCTTTCCTTAAGCAGTATGATATGATCAAGAGAGCTATTGAGCTCCAGGCAGCTCAGATTCTGCAGACTGGCCAGCTTAGTTTGCTTGATGACAAAGGTAATACTGCTTACATTCTTGATTTCCAGCCAAAAGCTACCCATTTCCCGACAGTTTTAAACGGCTGGGGCGGTGGTAGTGATGACCCGCTGGGAGATATTGAGAGTCTGGCAGACAAGATCAGAGATGACGGTCTTGTAGATGTTACTACAGCTATTTTCGGTGCAGACGCATGGAACAATTTTATAAAGAATACAGATGTTCAGGCAGCACTGAAAAAAGACGGTCTGGGACTTGGTGCTCTTAATCCACGTCTGGTAGACAAGGGCGGAAAGTATATGGGATATGTTGAGGTAGGTACCTACAGAATTGACTGTTTCGTATACAATGGCCGCTTCAAGAATTTCCATGATGCCTCTAACAAATACCCATTTGTTGACAAGGATAATGTTATCCTGCTTGCTGACATCGAGGATCTTGATTTCAGACTGGTTTATGGTGGTGTTCCTACAATCGGAATGGATTCTCCTTTCAAGGAGATTGTGCCTGACGTTGTAAGAATTGACGGTACTATCGAGTTCCATAACCGTGTCTACAGGGACCAGAAGGGTGATGTTTACGTTGGAGAGACCAAGGTTAGACCTATCTGTATTCCTGTTTCCATTGACCGGTTCGGTTGTATCGATACACAGCCATAACGGAGTGATCTATGGCTGGAAAATATGAGGTTGCCAAGGGTGCAAGCTTCCTGAGTTCGGGTATTTTCTACAAGCCAGGCGATGAAATATCGCCTGGTGTTTTCGGTGACGAGGCTGTTTTCAAAAAGCTTGTTGCTGCCGGAAAGATTAAGTCTGTAGGAGAGCCTGAACCTGAGAAAAAACCAGAGCCAAAAGCTAAGCCGGCTGCTAAAAAAGCTCCGGCAAAAGCTCCGGCAAAGGCACCTGAAAAGGCAAAACCTGCAGCTAAGAAGGCACCGGCAAAGGGCAAAAAGAAATGAATTTGAATATGCTGGCAGAATCTGACCTTGCCATGACCATAGAGGATGATGTTGTGGGCGGGGCAACTCCCCTGACATTGACCCATGGGAATGACTCCTATTCCCTCAAGGGGATTATGGGGGACATCGGGTACCTGCTGGACACAGAGGGAAATGCTGTGGCCGGCCGTTCTGTTGTGTTTGCATACAGGATGAAGAGCCTGAGAGATGGCAATGATGAGATGATTTTGCCGCAGAAGGGCTGGGCGGCCTCTTATGTGGATCTGCATGGGTGTACCTGGAGCCTGTTTGTCTCCAGGGTTGAGCCTGACAGATCTCTGGGAGTCTGCCGGCTTGTTCTTTGTATGGGGGATGCAGCATGAGCCAGAATCCGATTATTACTGATCTGATTAGTTCACCTGATACCGTTGAGCTTATCCGGGATCAGATAGCTGCTATCCTTCATCTGGAGCTGTCAAATCAGAAAAACCTGGCAGATCAGGCGGGGCTTACAGATGCCGCTGACTATGATATTGCCGTTTATCTGGAGAAGCAGTTTCCTGTTGACGTTGCCGGGGGTTCTGAGAAGTTCCCGGCTGTCAACGTTCAGCTTATCCAGTCTGATTATGCAAATGGCAGCTCCCAGGTCGATGCCAATAAAAGAACGGCGGTCTTTTATCTGGACTGCTATGGCTGTGGGAATGCCGGGAATGCGGATACCGATAATGCAGCTGTGATCAAGGCATGGAAGGTTGGCCGGCTTGTCAGGAATATAATTTCTGCCGGTCAGTACACCTATCTGGGTTTGCGCCCCAGTGTCAAAGGTTCCGGGGTCTGTTATAGGAAGATCCGGTCCTTGAGCACCGGGGTTCCATCCGGAATTATCAATGGTGCTTATCAGGTTGTAATCTGCCGAGTTGAGCTTGAGGTTTCATTCTATGAATTTTCGCCACAGGCTTCCGGTGTCAAGTATGAATTGTATGATTTTGTCTGCCGTGATCCGGATGGCAAGGTCTATTTTCACATTTAAGAAAGGAGTTTTTAAATGGGTGTTTCAAAGTCTGCAGTTAGCCGGGTGACCGGTGTAGACGTGCACTACAGGAATTTTAATGCCGGAAAAGCTCAGAGTCTGCCACAGCGTCTCGCTGTTATCGGTCTGGGAAACACAGGTGTTACTTATTCTCTGGACAAGTACGAGGCAGAGGGAAACGCAGCTGCAGTAGCTGAAAAGTATGGATACGGATCCCCGCTCCATCTGGCTGCTAAACAGCTTTTCCCTTCCTTCGGGGATGGTCCCTCTTTCCCTGTCACATTCTATCCTGTTGCTGAGGCAGCCGGAGCTGTGGCAGCTGAGGGATCTATCGGGGTTACTGGTACAGCTACAGCTGGTGGCCAGGGTACCGTTTATATAGCTGGCATTGCTGCCGGTTTCACTGTCGTAAAGGCAGAGACTGCAGCTGATGTTATGGACAAAATGATTGCAGCTATCAATGCTGTTCTTGATATGCCTGTCACAGCTGGAGCTGTTGACAATGGTGTAATTCCATTGACTGCCAAGTTCAAGGGAGCTGTTGGAAATCTGATCAGTATTCATGTTGACTGCAATGTTGCCGGTCTTACATTTGCCGTTACTGATATGGCAAGTGGAGCTACAGATCCGGATGTTGAGCCGGCTCTTAATAAGATTGGGACAGTATGGGAGACCATCATCCTCAGCTGTTTCGGTTATGATGATGCTACAAGACTTAATCTCTATCAGGCTTATGGAGAGAACAGATGGAGCACGCTGGTTAAGATGCCTTGTCTGGTTGCCCATGGCTGTACCGACAATTACGCTACCAGAACAGCCGTTACAGATCTCAGGAAGAGCGATTATATCAACTTCCTTATAACATCTGTAGGTTCCTGGGAGCTGCCGTTTGTTGTTGCTGCAAAGGGGCTTATCAGCGATATTATGACCGTTGCAAATGAACATCCGGCAAGAGGATATAAGGGCCAGCTGCTGGGCCTCCACTGCGGAGATGATTCTGTTCAGGAAGCATATTCTGTAAGAAACAATTCTGTTCTCAAGGGCGCTTCCACAAACATCAAGAACGGATCCGTGGCAGAGCTTAACGATATTATCACAATGTATCATCCGGTTTCTGAGGGTAATTTCCCATCCAGGCGGTACGTTGTAGATATGATCAAGCTTATGAATATTGTCTACAATGTTCGCCTGATCATGGAGTCTGACCGGATGCGTGGTGCTACTCTTATCGAGGACGGCACTATTACAACTGACAGCGAGACTATCCAGCCAAAGGATGTTCGCACATCTCTTATGAACCTTGCTGATACTCTGGCCCTGAGAGCTCTTATTCAGGAGCCTAAGTATACCAAGGCAAATATGACTGTAGAGATTGACAGCGAGAATCCAAAGCGGATTAACGTTGTTTATCCTGTCAAGTTGTCCGGTAATGTGGAGATCTCTTCATCTGAGATCTATTTCGGTTTCTATCTGGGAGGTAAAGCATGATTGCAAGTGGTCCTATTGAAAGTATCACCATAGATGGCCGCAGATTTGCCACAGATGGTGAGGATGATGTTGGAATCCAGCTGCCTGGTTTCACCAACGAGGTTAAGCCAAACGGCGATGGTACCAACAGGCTGGTTAAATCCAGGAGCACCGGTCTTATCGATGGTCTGAACATTCAGATTGACGATGACCGGGAAGATCTGGAGTTCCTGCAGGAACGGCAGAACAGCCTGGAGATGCTGGATGTTTCCTGTACTACAGTTTCCGGGGTTGTTTATTCCGGATCCATGCAGATTACAGAGGCCATCAAGGTATCTAAAAAAGAGGGCACGGCTTCTATTACGCTGCAGGGCGTTATTGAGAAGCAGGGCTGAGGTTGACAAAACGGAGCCGGCTTTAAAAGGCCGGCTTTTTATTCTGGAGAAAAAACATGGAAAACAAAGAAGAAAAGACATTTGAGGAACAGGAATTTGAGAATTGGTGTGATGCCAATGAGCTTGAGACCGATGTTTCAAAGATGAAGGAAGAGCTGGTGGGAGCTTTTGAGGATCTTAAGAAGCGTTTCACCAAGGCATTGAAGCAGCAGCGGCTTGTTGTCAAGGGCGAGGAATTGGAATATACAGTGTCCAAATTCTCTCCGGATGGCTTTGCCGGTGACAAGCTGACCATCAAGGCACCGAGAGGCAATGCCTTTATTGGTACCAGCGATGATTCTGCAAAGAAAACAATGGCCCTTATGTCTGCGATGACCGGAAAGGATATTGGATATTTCGGAAAACTTGACATCCGGGATTATCTCTTCCTGGCGGGGGTAGTCGGGGCTTTTTTATTATAATTCGGAGCCGGGTGGCCGAGAGGGGATCTGAAAAGGTTGTCCTGGGCTTTCCCGGTGTCTGTGTGCAGATCAGGCAGATCTATATGGACTATCATCTGCCTATTCTGCCACAGGATTTGACCTTGCAGATGATCAGGTTCTTTTATGAGCCTCTTATCCCAGGGCTCTGTGAGATCCAAAGGAATATGAAGAAACATGGCAACTAAATATGCAATAGAAACCGTTTATAAGATTATTGACCAGGTATCCGGGCCTTTGGCCGGTGTGGAAAAATCCAGTAAAAAGGTTGCGTCCGGTCTCAAGAGGGATTTTAATTCAGCTATTGCCACTGTCTCAAAGCTGGGAAAAACCGTTGACCGGGTTGTAAAGACTTCGCTTGTTGCCGGTGGAGCTGCCGTGGTTGCCGGGCTTGCTGTTGCCACTAAGCAGATGGTGGATTTCAATGCTTCCATGACCAAGGCCGGGGCTTTGTTCAAGGATCTGGACTCCTCTTCTGCCTCCTTTGGGGCAAGTCTTAAAGTTATCGGCCAGGCCGCAAGAGATGTTGCGGCCAAGACCGAGTTTTCGGCTGTGGATACTGCAGATGCGCTCCAGAAAATGGCTATGGCCGGTGTGGATTCTGCCACAGCTATGGAGCTTCTGGCTGGCACTGCTGACCTTGCCACAGCTGCCGGCGTGAGCCTGGGCGATGCCGTTGGTATGGCCATGGACTCTATGGGAGCCCTGGGAATGAAAGTGGGAGCTGAGAACCTGCAGAAAATCTCTGATGTTATGGCCAAGGCCGGAAGCCTGGCCAATACAGATTTGCCGGGTGTGTTCGATGCAATGAAAACAGCCGGCCCGATTTTTACGTCTGCAGGGCAGAGCGTGGAGACATTGGCCGCTGCTATCGATATGCTGGCTGCCGGTGGTATCAAAGGATCAGAGGCTGGCACACAGCTTAAAGCCATCTTTATGCAGCTGGGCCAGAGTGCAAAGCGGGCTCAGCTTAAGAGGCTGGGAATTGATGTTGTTGATAGCCAGGGCAATTTCTTGAGCCTGGTTGATATTGTCGGCCAGCTTGACAAGCGGCTTTCCAAGATGGGAGCTGCTAAGCGTTCCGGAATAATTAACAGCATATTCGGGGCAAGGGGAGCTGTGGCCATTAACAATATGCTCAACCAGGGTGTGGATGCGCTCAAAGGTTATGAGGAAGCTCTTAAGAATGCTAATGGGGCTGCCAATACTATGGCCGAGACCATGAGAGGATCCCTGGCCAATCGGATAGCAGTTGTTAAATCGGCTCTGACTGAGCTGGGGCTCAAGTTTGTGGAGAATCTGGGGGACAAGAGCGGGGACCTGCTCAAGAAGATTGCTGACAAGATCCTGGAGCTTTCAAATAATTGCGGGCCGTTGGTGGACAAGTTCAATCAGTTTGTGGATGTTGCCATCAAGGTTATCGGCTGGCTGTGGGATATGCGTGGCATTATTGCAGATTTGATCATAGTCTGGGGGCTTTTTAAGGCTGCTGTTATGATTACTAATTTTGTCAATGTGCTTATGCCTTTCCTTCATATTCTGGGGGCTTTGCTGTTTGCTGAGGGGAAATTGACGATTGCCCAGAACCTTTTGAATGCAGCGATGGCTGCTAACCCTGTGGGTCTTATTGTGGCTGCTGTTGTCGTTCTGATCGGTTTGACAATTCTCTTGGTTAAACATTGGGATGCAGTTAAAAAAGCATTCAAGGCTGTTGGATCTGCTTTCTTGAGTGCGATTTTATGGCCTCTTGAAAAGCTTTTCGGGCTGCTTTCACATATTCCTAAGATAGGTGGTTTCTTTGCAGAACAGGCTGCTAATCTGCAGGGTTTCCGGGATTCTCTGGGAGCTGAGGAGGAAACACCAGCTGCACCTGTCACCACAGGCGATAGGGTGACCTATAGCGAGGAAAAGACTACATCTGATGTTAATATATCAGTTGCCCCGGAAAAGGGCTCTATAGCTCATATTGTGGGTGCTGCACCGGATGTGGATATAAAGATGCTGCCGTCTGGAGCATTCTGATAACAAAAAATGATGTTCTGATAACAGAAAAGGGGCTTTTGAGCCCCTTTTATTTTGCTTTGGATACTTTTTCTATCTGCTTATTGAATATGCTCTGGCCGATTTCTGCCGGTTTCTCTGTGGCCGGCTCCAGCCATCTGTTTTCCGGGGTCTGGGTTGTCTTTCTGGATATGTTGAAAATCAGCTCTTTTGTCAACATGATGGAATTTCCCTGTTTAATAAATCCGGTTATTTTATAAATTTTATCGTTTAAGCGGATGTATTTTTTCTTTTTGAATGCTATGTAAGCGTCTGCTACAAAGAATGATTTATTAGTACCTTTCCATTTGTGCATTCCCCTAACAGTTCTATTCCTGATTTTTGAATAATACATATTTCTGGAGATTGGCCTGGTATTGCTGCCTCCTCTTGCGGCTGTTCCTGGAATCATAAGGTTGCTGCCTGTTTCTGTTTTCCTTTCCCCGCCTTCTTCCTGTCTTTCCATCCAGGGAGCTTTCTCTGTAGCACCTACAACGGATTGAACCTGCTGGAGCCTGTGGATATTCGGGCTGCATTTTGTGAATTGGATCTGTCTGACAGAAAATGTATTCCTCATAATTAATTGGCTTTTGGCATTGAAAACCGCAGCTTTTCTGGCCATTGCAGCCTGGATATTTACGGTGTTTATTGCTGCAGTTAAAACAATTTTCTGCATATCTTTTGTTAAAAGATACATTTTCTGGGGGTCGTCTATAACCATTCTGTAAGCACTGTTCATTTTAAGCTCCTGAAAAAATTATATTTTAGGTTTCCATAAACAGCTATTAATTAATAGTTTTATCTTTTATTTGGCATAAAATTTAATCATGGCATGGAACGATAGAATTATAGAGGCCAGGTATACTTCACCATCTGGCAGCTCATTTACTTTTGCTTATGAAGATCTGCGCAAGAAAACTTCATTGAAAACAGCTACATTCCTTTTTCCGGAAAAGGATGGAGCTTATCTGCAGTCCCTGGGACGTGCCGGCCGGAATTTTCCTATGGCTTGTATTTTCTATGGCCCGGATTGCATGGAAGAGGCCTCTGCCTTTGAGCGGGCTTTAGAGGAGCGTGGTGTCGGCGAGCTGCAGCACCCGATCTATGGAACCTTTAAGGTAGTGCCCACCGGGGAGCTGGATAGATCTGACAGCCTGGTATCCGGGGCCAACCAGACCACTATTGATGTGGTTTTTGCTGAGACAATTCTCCCGGATAATTCCCTGACATCCTCTATCCTTAAAGAAGATAAAATATCGGACTCCCTGGACCGGTTCTCTGATGCGGCCTCCGGTGAGTTTGACCGTCTGATAGCGATTGACAATGTTTCTGATGCCATAGATTTGCAGAGCACCTTGACCGGTCAGACAGCTCTTATCGAGGATAACCTTACAGATCTGGCCAAAAAGGATCCTAAGACTTATACAAATTTTCTGGCCATAGCTAAGGAGATGCCTGATACAATCAATAATGTTGGCAAGAACAAGCTGGCTGTGGCCAAAAAATCATACAATATGATAATGATGCCATCAAAAATTGTGACTGACACATCATCAAAAATCAAGAGTTATGCCCGGATGGTCACATCTTTTGCCAATGTCTACACAAAGGATCCATTGGGCCTTAACAACATTAAAAATCAGTATGCTTCCACAAAATTCTGCCTTTATACAGCTTTGTCGGCCGTTTCGTCCGGTCTGGCCATATCTTCATTGAAAACTGGATCCAAAGCGGCCGGAGCTGCTTTCTCCTCCAGGCAACAGGCTGTTGCTGCAGCTGCTAAGGTGCGGACTATGTTTGATCAGGTCCAGGATTTTGTTGATATTAAAAATTCAAAGGATCTTTTTGTCGATGCCGGCGGTGGTTATGAAGCCATGCTGGAGGTGGTCAAGGAGAGCCTGGACATAATAATCAATTCGTCTTTCCAGCTGCCGGTCCGCAGGATTATATCCCTGGATCAGGACAGGCAGATTATGGAGCTGATGACTGAGCTTTATGGCAATCTGGATCATATTGATGAATTTATCATTGAAAATAAGCTTACAGCTGATGAAATAGAGATCCTGCCGAGGGGCAAGAAGGTGGTTTATTATGCAGAAATCGCATAAAGTGGTTGCCGGCGAGACCTTATCCGGGATTGCTGTCAATTATTTCGGCCTGGCCTCAAAGTGGACGGCAATTTCTAATGCCAATCCTCAGCTGGCAACCCGGCCAAAAGCCTCTGATGGATCTCCCATAATTTATCCAGGGGACAATTTGATAATTCCGGCCGATATGTCTTTGCCGGATTCTATAAACGGATTTGTTCCTGAAATCCTGGATTATTCTAAAAAAGCTGATGTTTCTTTATATGTCGATGGCCGGGTTTTCACTGGCTTTTCTGCTTTCCGGCTTAAATTGTCTGCTACTCAGTTGGACACCTTTTCTTTTACAGCTCCTTTTGATGAAGGGGTCAAGGCTTTCAAGGCTGCTTTTACACCGTTCAATTATAAGCTTTGTTCTGTTTATTATGATAAAAAGATTGTTTTCTGTGGCCGGCTGTTGCTGCCGGTTCCATCTGTTTCCCCGGATTCCAAGGTCCTTAATCTCCAGGGATACCCGCTCTGTGGTGTCCTGGGTGACTGCTGCCTTCCTGCTACAAAATATCCTCCGGAATATTCCGGGATGAAGCTCCTGGAGATTGCCCAGGATATGGCCGAGCCTTTTGGTGTTGAAGTGGAGTTGGATGGAGATCAGGGTGAGGCTTTCGAGCTGGTGGAATATGATCCGGAAAAAAAGATCCTGGAATTTTTATCTGAGCTGGCAAAGCAGCGGGGGCTTGTTTTCACAAATACACCGGAGGGCAAGCTGCTTTTTATTGCTCCACAGATAAAAAAATGTGAGGCAATCTTTCAGGAAGGGGAGCTGCCTTTTGTTAAATGTGTTCCAAACTTTAACAGCCAGGATTTTTATTCACATATCACCGGATTTACAAAAACAGAGTTCGAGGAGGACTCAAGTTCGTTCACTTTTGAAAATCAATATTTAATAAGTCGTGGTATTTTGCGGCCATATTCTTTTGTTGTTCAGGATGCAGACAGCGTTAATCTGGAGGATGCTGTCAAGGCAAAGGCGGCCAGGATGTACGGATCCAGCATATCCTACACTTTGACAGTTATGGGCCATCGGGATAAAAATGGAAATCTTTATCATAAGAATATGTGCATTTCCGTTTATTCCCCGGATGCAATGATAAACAGGCCTATAAAGCTGATTGCCGATGAAGTGGAGCTGACAAGGGATGATCAGAACGGCCAGCAGACTGTATTCAAGCTGGTTCTGCCTGGTGCGAGATCCGGCCAGCTTCCAGAGGAGTTTCCATGGGAAGGATAGGACGGCTGCTTAAGACGGCCATAGAGAAATTCATAATAACTACAGTGGAGACCCGCCTGGGACTTAACCAGGAAGCGGCTCTTTTCTCCTCTTCCGGGGATGATTCCCCGCCTTTGAAGGATGACCGGATAATCCTGGTCAAAGTGGACGGTACCGGGCGTTATTCGGCCGTGGGTGTTCTTTGCGTCTCCCAGGGCGCAAAGCCTGGAGAAAAGATTTTATACAGCCGGGACGATGATGGGGGAGTCCAGGCCGTCCTTAAGATGCTGGGCGATGGCAAGATAAATTTGAACGAGGCCACCGATGATAAAAAAGCGGCCAGAAACGGAGACAAGGTGCGTGTTGCTATTCCGGTGGGGGCTGTTCTTATCAGTGCGGATCAGGGAGTTTCTAATCCTACAGAGATTATCTGTGAGGGAACGATTGTAGAGGGCAGCGGGTCTGTCTTTATAGGAGATTGACGTGGGAAAATATGATGATTTTGAGGGAGATCTGCTTTTAAGACCGGCAACCGAGGGCGTTGATCTGGAGATACAGAATGATCTCTTTGTCTGTGACCGGGGCTTTGGAACAGCGGTCTTTTTATCTCTTTTCGGAGGGAATAAGAACGATGCCGGCAAGGTTGAGGATTATTCCGGATGGTGGGGCAATTACGTTGACGATACATCGCCAGAGGAGAAGCTTGTCTCTAAATTCCAGAATGTTCTTACATCGATGCCGATGACATCTCAGAATATAAAAATTGCGGAGGAGGCTGCAGCTCAGGATCTGCAGTGGTTCAAGGATGAGGATATTTGCGATGAAATAATCATATCCGGCCGGGCAACTGGAATTAAATCTTTTAAATTAATAGTTTCTTTGAACAAATCTGGTACATCATTATTCCAGACGGAATATCCATTGCAGTGGGAGGCTGGTCTTAATGGCATTTGAAAATAAAACTGTAGCTGATATATATTCGCTGATTGTGCAGGGTCTGGAGACAGAATTTAACACTACTTTCCGGCTGCTGCCAAAAGCTTTTGTTAGAGTTCTGGCAAAGGTTCTGGCCGGTGTCTATGTTTCCATGTATAAGGTTGTCGGCTGGTCTTTCCTGCAGCAGTTTGTAGATTATGCAGTATTTGAGCCGGTGACAGTGCTGGGCGTTACTGTAAGGCCTTTGGTTGAGTGGGGAAATCTGGTAGGTGTTGGAGATCCTGGCGATGCCACAGCGTGGGAGGGGACAATTTCTGTCGGTGTTGTTGCTGCCGGGGATTATCTCCAGGCCGGTACTCAGCTCAAGAGTGCTCTGACCGGCAAGATCTACCTGACCAAGGCCTCAGTGCTGCTTACCGGCGTTTCTGTTTCTGTGGATGTTATCTGCACCGAGGGAGGAACAGCCGGAAACCTGGCTGTAGGTGACACCTTGAGCTTTGTTAATAATCTGGGAGCTGTGGAGCGGGATGCCTCTGTTGTTTCCGGGGTCAATGGTGTGGATGCGGAGACCGAGGATACTTATAGGAACCGGGTCAAGGCCAGATTCAAGGTACAGCCACAGGGCGGGGCTCTGGCCGATTACAGACGATGGGCCAGCGAGGTTCCTGGAGTCTATCAGACTTATCCTTATTCCGATGATCAGTCGAGCACCGGTGTTATTATTTATGTTGCCGGTGATCCGGCCGTATATCCTAACAGACTGGTTCCATCCTCTGTTTTAAAAGCAGTCGGCGAGGCCTGTACCTATGATCCTGAGACAGGAGAGCAAAATAGGAAGCCTGTGGGCGCAGTTTTGGACCCTGACCATGATGAAACCTATTCCAATGTAAAAACTGTCTCTGTGACAAAATTTAACGTGGAGATAACCGGTTTAAGTGGAATTGCTGCAGCTGATTTTGCTGGCCAGGCAAAAAGTGATATTGCGCTTTATTTTGATGGTCGTGAGCCGTGGATCCGTGGCCTGGCTGTGGATAACAATAAAGTGGACACAATCAGCAAAAACAACATCATCGGAATTGTTAATGAGCTGGCCATTGCAGTTAAAGCCTCATTCTCTGATATTACGATTACAAAGGGCGGGGTTACTGTCACCACTTATACACTGGATTGGGGAGAGCTTTCAGCTCTTGATCATTTCTATATTGATGGAGTTGAATTTTGAGATTTTTCCTGATGCTTAAGCTGCTTTTTCCCAAAAGCAGGATTTTAAATTTCATAAATGATACTCTGCTGAGAAAAATGGCCAAAGGCCTTTCATCTCTCCCGGAGGATGTAAGGCATGAGTCCGATCTGGTCTACATGAATTTATATCCATCCACCACTATGGACATCGATGCCTGGGAGAAGCAGTTTGGTATTGTATCCGAGGGCCAGAGCGATGCAGATCGGCGCAAGATTTTGGCAGCTTTGTGGAGATCCACAACCGGTGGCCAGTCGGCCAGCTATCTGCAGAATATCTTGTCTGCGATAGATCCTGACATCAAGGTTGTAGAGAATGTGCCTGTTACAAATCCAAGAGACAGCTTTATGCGTATCTTCGCAGTGTGTAACAATAAGGCCATGTGTTGCGGGAATGAGAAGGGCTGCTGCAGCTACCGGCGGGGTGATGACTTTTTTGTTCCAAGAATTTTGAGGAACGACACCGAGGAGCTGTATTCTATTCCTAATGATCCTCTCTGGTGGGAGCCGTGTTTCTTTGTCTGCCGGGAAGTGGAATATAATAATAATAATAATATCATGCTTGTTAGAAAGCTGGAGATAGATGCCAAGTGGCAGAATTACCTGGAATATCTGATTTTGAAATTTAAGCCGGTCCAGACCAAGGCTGTTATGTTTGTTGAATATATTTAAGGGGGAAATATGTTTAAGCTTGATAATACCTATTCTGATTATGTAGACACATCGGATCCAAAATATCCTGGTGGAAAAGCTGTGGATGCGTCCGCAGCTGATATGTTTGATGGTACACCATTTAAAGCTAAGATGGTGGATCAGATTTTCGGTTTTTTCCAGGCTGTTATTAAGGAGGCCTGGACTTCTTTGGGATTTGACAGCCATATTTCCGGCAATGCTGATGATGTGGATGATTCTGATGTTTTGAATGCAATTCTGGAGATTATCCGGCAAAAGGAAGCTATTCATGCTGCTCTTGTTGGTAGTGATGGTGTTCATGGTGCTGTTGCAACAGCTGTGGCTGGTGCTATCATAACCAGGGATGCAGATGGCCGGGCTCAGATTGCTAATCCGGATAAACTGGCCGAGATTGCTACAAGGGAATATGTGGAGAAGCAGCTGGAAAGGATGACATTCCTGGCCGTTGTTGCTGCTACAGATAGCAATATCACATTATCCGGGGAGCAGACCATTGACGGCATAGCGGTTACGGCCAGCCAGCTGGTTCTGGTTAAAAATCAGACAGATCCTACAGAAAATGGTGTCTATGTTTGTCAGACTGGTGCCTGGGATAGATCTACAGATTTCGATTCTGACGCTGAAATCCGGAATAAGCTTGTCTGTGTCCAGAGTGGTACCTTGAATGAAAATAGGATCTTCCAGGTGTTTTCTGATGAAATCACCGTGGGAACATCCAATATTAATTTCACTGAGCTTCCTTTATCTCTTTCCGGAGGATGCAAGAAGGTTGTCCGGAAAAAGCTGGGTGCTTGCCCGGATAACCGGCCACCGATCGGTGTACCTACAATGTGGTTTGGAGATCTTCCTACAGATTGGGCAATCGATTTTGGAAACGGAGCCAACTATAAATATCTCTGGGCCAATTACCCGGAGCTGGATAATTCTGAATTTAGAAATATCCTGGATAAATTTGTCGCAGCTGGCCACATGAACAACTATGATGCAGCTGGTTTTTATGTTCCTGATTTGCAGGGTCTGGTACCTATCGGATATGGTACAAATGCAGTGCGAACAGGTGAGACTACATCCGGTGGAAACCTGGCAGAGTATCAGGGGTCCGCAAATAAGAGCCATTTACATACAATAACACATACACATGATAGAGGCACTTTAAGAATTTATAGTGCGAGTGGTATTAGAGTGGCCTTTGATAGTAAAACTGCAGCAACAGCTGGGCCATATTTTTCTGTTATAGACGGATATTATGGTGGTCTGCCTGGAGGTGAAAGTCATGGATGGGGTATTCTAAAGTTTGATACAAATAAATCTGGAACCACCTGGGCAGGCGCAACTGGGGCCGCTTCAAATGCAAATTGCGGTTCACAGGGAACAGTTTCAAAGCCACCTACTATAGCTTGTATGTGGATCTTGCGATTTATATAAACCGGAGAATCCACATTATGGCTACTGTAGGCGGTTTTGAGCCATATCCGGAAGATCCATCATAGTTGTTTGAACCTGCTGGAGTCATTGAAAAATTCATTTGAAAATAACCATTTGGAGCAGAAGAAGCAGTAGTATATTCTCCTGTTTTACAAACATTACCAGTATAAGGACTAAACACACCGCTCCCGCCTTCAAAAGCAGTTCTGTTTCCTGAACCATTAATTGCACCAGTTGTATTTGTACCAGTAAAGGTGTGCTTATGATACTTATTCCGGGAACCCTGATACTCTGTCAGCTTTAACAGTACCTACAGATCCACATAAAAGCCACTGTAGGAGGCTTTGAGACAGAACCGTTAGCTGCAATAGTTACTGTACCTGATGGTGTAGCAGAAAAACCTATTTTTTTAACTCTTGAGGCACTTTGGGTTCCAGTTTGAATAAAGTATGTCATGTTTTCATATTCAAGATAAAGAGCTCCTGTTGTGGCAGGGGTTGCATTTGTCCATGGTTCGCTGTTATTTTTTGTCAAACTGCCTGTAATTTGATTTCCTGCAAAAGTTGATCCAGGATGTCCATGGCTCTTATTTTTAGACGCCTGATACTCTGAGAGATTTTTGCACAAAAAAAGGAGCTGCAGACCTCGGACATCCACAGCTCCAAAACCCTTTTCCCAGAAGCCTGGTGAAAACGCACTTATTTTTTAGGCAGCTCCTGCCGGATCTTATCCATAGCTGCTTTCCACTCTTCCAGGCTGCATTCGCCCCGGAGATACATCAGGCCCATTTTGTCGGTTTCTGCCTGGTACCGATATTCACGCTGTCGGTCGATCTCCTCGTTATATTCCTGGAGAGAGATGTCACCATCGTTCAATTTATCATCCAGAGTCTTTAAAACGACCTGGCCATCCTCTATTTTACATCCTTCCGGAAGATCCTCCACGCCGGCCTCAATTTTCTCCACCTGGGACATTTCCCGGAGCTCGCCTTCATCATCATAGGTAAAACCTTTTTCAGGGGCCTGCAGCCAATCTTCCCGCTCTTTATCCCATGTCAAAGAGATATGGTCTTTTCTCTCAGGAGGCTCTTTTTTGATTTCAGGAACCTCTCCCAGCTCCTCGATAACACCATCTGTGGATCCATCCTCTTTGTATCTGGTCTTTCCCCTGAAATCAGGAACAACTTCCCAATTTGGTTTTTTCCAGATAGCTGCCTCATTTTCTTTAAGCTCAGGAGGAGCTGTAAAGGTGACATTTCTTCCACATGGATAATTGCCAGTCCTGGCCTCCACATAAACCTTAATTGCATACAAAAATTCACCGGTTTTTAATGAAAAAAGATAACCAGTTTTATATGGTTTTGTAATTTCTCCCATAGGGCCCTCCACTATTTATAACTATTTATAATTTATTTATAAAATGGGTTAAAAACTATTAATCAAAATCATTATTTCTTGCCAGAGTATCAAGGGTCCAGAAATAAAGCCCATAAACATAATAGAGGCGATATGGATATTACCGGAACAGCTGTTGGTGTTAGATTTGGAGCATTCACGCAAAGTGCAAGTGGAGCAGCTGGAGCTTTTTCTTATGAATTGATTAATACAAGTGCTGGATCTTGCACTGGTGGTGGAACTGATACAAGAAATTATGGCTGGACTTTTAAAGCTTCTAATAAATGGACCGGAAATACATCAGAAAATGGTGGAGATACAAGCAAGCCGGCAACTGTTGCTATCATGTGGATCCTGCGTTTTATATAAATCGCAAGATCCACATACAGGCGATTGTGGCCGGTTTAGAGGCCTGGCCGCTGGATCCGTCATAACCGGAATTTCCGGTAAAACCAGCTCCAGAATTATAATCTGTATCTAATGAAATATCTCCCTTTGCTTCTGTATATGAAGTTAATTGAGAAGCATAAGCTGATGAAGCTAATACTGCCGATCTTGCTCTTAATGATCCTACTGAACTTGTAATTATTACATTACTTCTTGTTTCAACATAACCTGAAATTCTATAGTCACCTTTTCCATGTCTATGGTACTTATTTTGAGAACCCTGATACTCTGATAGATTTTACCCTTAAATAAAGCGCAAAATCCACATGATAGCTACCGTTGGTGGTTTAGCAGTAGCTCCCTCGGATTCAACTGCTTTATTCATATTTAAAAATACTCGATATGCAGATACTGTATTACCAGATGTTTCGCCAACATAAGTTGCTCCAGACACCTGGCTTCTACCAAATATACCGCTAACTCCATAATTAGTTGGTATTCTCAAAATTACAGCACCATCATTAAAGTCAAGTTTTAAATTATGTTTATGATTCTTATTTTGAGACCCTTGATACTCTGCCAGGTGATTAGTCAAATAAAGACAGTGTTTTATAATTCATCCAGAGGGCTTCTTTTCGAGGAACACCACCTTCCCCTTGGGCTTTAAAAACCGTTTTATACCACCTGGGGGGGGTAAGTAGTTATTATATAATTGGTTATCATATCCAGATATAAGCACTTTTCCAGGATGCTCGTTGATTGTTTTTAATAATTCAATATGATCTGTTTCTGACATTTCATGTTTATATAAATAACCTTTTCGGGTTCCGGGGAGGTATGGAGGATCTAAATAAATAAAAACATCTTTTGTATTATAACGTTTGATTAATTCTAATGCGGGAAGTCTTTCTATTTGTGCATTTTTTAAGCGTGCAGCTGCTGACATTAATACTGCTGGAAGATTATTCCAAATTTTTGTAATATGTGGAGATGTTGACTGTTGGCTCGACCTAAAACCATTCATGTATCTGTTGGATGCACCAAAACCCATCCAACACCTCACAGCAAATTTTCGGGCTTTTTCTATGAGGGAATAATCTGCTGTGAAATAATCATAACTTGATTCATATTCTTTTCGGCTGAAAGGTGTTAAATCTATGGCTCTGATTAGGTCTTGAGGATTGTCTCTAAGCATTGTAAAAAAGCATACAACATTATCGTCAAGGTCGTTTATTGTTTCTATTCGGCATGGTGTTTTTGCAAAAAAAACTGCTCCTGAACCAAAAAATGGTTCTAAATAGACATCGTGATTTGGTATAAAGCTATTAATTATTTGAGCGGATCTGTTTTTTGCTCCTGGATATTTTAGTACAACCATTATTTCCATTTGCCCTTTTGAAAAATATAATTGCGGCCGTGATCAGTGTTGTACATAAGGAAAATTTGGTTGGTGTCTATAATAAAAATAGGAATGTAATAGGCGTGTGGGAATAATTCACCTTCATCGATACCGAGTTTAAAAAAAGTCCAAAATTTATTTTTGCCAACTATTTCTAAAGGTTCTTTCCACCAACCTTTTAAATCAGTTTTGCGGCAAACAGAATGATCAAGACTTTTTTCAAATTCTATAGCTTTTTCGTATGGTATTTTATAATAAATTCCTTCTGTGGGGTCGCAATGTATGTATGGTGTTAAATTAAATGCCATCTTTTATATCTCCTAAGAAAAAAGCATAAGTTTTTCGGGAGGATTTTAGATCTGTTTTGTGGCCTGTTAAATATAAAATTTTTTTTATATTTGCAGTCATGTATGTTTTTGTATATCCCAATCGCAAAATACAAGGTATGGTTATTTTATCCTTTTCCGTTAATATAAAAGGATTCATTTCAATTAATTTTTGCATGAATGTTTCTGGTGTACAAAACTCTTTAATATATTGAAGAAGTCTTGGATGATGTATAAATTTTAATTTATAAAGCTCGTTATAGATTCGTATTGTCCAATATGGTTTGGCAACTCTATATTCAACAGTTTTGCCTCCATCTCGGATCATTTCATACCATTTTCTTTTTAAGTTAAATACAAGCATGAATCCTCCCAAAAATAAACCTTATTAAAGCTATAAAACAACAAATGCCGATTCCTAAAAAGGAAATAGCAATCAGTTTTTCAGATGTTTTCTCTATTTTAATAAGCAGCTTACAGGTCTGCAGCCGGATGTCTACTTTATCCAGGATTATTGCCGATATAAAAAAGCTAATAAATGAGAAAACAAAAATAATACATAGTATGGTAAAAATGATCATCTTGTTTTTTATCCTTGAATTTCAATATATTTCCATTTATACACTGTGTACTTTAATTCCCTTCCAGATTCAAACATCCAATTATCCCAATGCGTTCCATGTTTATTTTGCATTGTATTAACATAATGACCTATGCGATACTTGCCATCTATACATTTACATAATACATCATCGGAGCAACTTTTTTGGTTTGTTAATGGAGGGAAATCTCCTTCACTTGGATAGTGCCAGGTATCCCATGTCATGGGTGGTTGTTCATCAAGCTTTTCTATAAACCTCCCCATTGCTGCCATTGCCTTGGGGACGGATCTATTCATCCATTCGCTTAAAGGAATTTTATTTCTTATTACATTTGCAAATTCGTCTGCATCAATCAATTTCATTTTGTGCTCTCCAGTGTTTCGATAACTTTTTTGACAAAAAAATCTGCCATTTCCTCGCTTTGAAAATATGCAAGATAGTATGTTGTTTTCCCTTTTCGGACAACTAAGGCAGGAGAATGTTTTTCTATAAGCTGATAACCAAATTCTATATCTTTTTCTTTATTAGCTATTCCGTATATCATCTTTCTCTCTCCTTATGAAAAGTCAAATTCCAGCTGGCCATGAAATAAAACCGGAAAATCATCAATCAGCTTTTTAGTTTCCCTGGATGATTCCAGGATCTGCCGGATTTCCTGTCTTGCAGCTGCTAAGGCCTCTGCCCGGTTCTTATATAAAATCTTCGGATCAGGATAGCGGGCTTTGATTATTGCCTGAACGTGGAGCTGCCAGGAATAATACCACCTGTTATCCATGGATTGACTGAGAATTACTCTGATAAAGTCCTTGCCCAGGGTTTCCTCAATAATTTCCGGCTCTTGAAGCTTTATGTTGGCAAAATGGACAAAACAAACTGGTCTTTTAATCAAATGGATTCTCCTCTTTATCGTCCTCGAAGGAGCTGGAGTTTAGATCTCCGGTGTTAAGCGGCTTTTCTCCTTTCTGGCCGGTGTCTGGTTTAAGCTTGAGATATAAGAAAATCTGCTCTGGATAACCGTTGATTTTCTTCTGCTTTGTTCTGATTTCCGGATAATCGTGTTTCATTATCCTGGTGAATTTGCTCTGGCTCCAGGCTTCTTTATCGGTCGGCTTGCCGTTCACCACTTCAAAGCTGAAATAAGATAAGTAGCGATAATAAACATCTTTGATTGGTTCCCAGCAATCCTCGCTTTTCTCAAAATCGATATTGTTTTCTACAAAGAAGTCCAGGTCAGTTTCCTGCTGCTGGATGTAGTCCTCTTTGTATGCTGCACATTCCGGGGATAATGGCAGCTTGCCTTTGTGGATGTACTTGAATTTGATGTAATACTCAGCAAGCAGCTTGACGATTGCCGGATATTCGTCCTCTAAGTCCTTGATGATGTCTGACTGCTCTTTGGTCTCCTTGTCACCATGCTTATGCTCTACCAGGAATGGGATGATTACCATTCTGTCTATGGTTGCCTGGTCCTTGTTATCGAACCGGGGGATGTGGTTTGATGCCATGATTATCTGAGCTGTAGGGATAAAGTCTATAGGGGAGACATACATATCTCTGGCTGTCAGAGTATCGCCTCCGGTCATTTCCTTCCAGATTGCACTGTTAAGATGGCCGTTTCTTTCGGTCTCCTGGGCCACAGCTGCGCCTTTTCCTATCAATCTGGCAATGTAAGGATCCGGGCCGTTGGCTCCATAATTCCGGCCTTTTGATACAAGCTTTTCTGATGGTAGCCTGACAATCATATTCTGATAGATCTTCATAAGCAGCTCTATGGTTGTGGTCTTTCCGGTGTGCGGCCGTCCTATGAATATTCCACCATACTTGTACTGTGTGCACCTGGAGGCAATTAAAGAGAGATAGAACAGGAATGTTTCCAGGGTTTCTGCGTTTTTAAAGTTTCCGGCCATGAATGCCAGAAATTTCTTTGGCTCTTTGGCATTCATTATTTCATCAACACTGTAGGGCAGGGCTTCTCTTCTGTACTCTTCCGGCTTTGAGTTGCGATAGATGATTTTCCGGCCGGAAAAGTCCATTACACCATCCTGCAGGGTTAAGGTCTCTTTTATTGCCGGGGAGTCAAAAAGAATCTGCTTTTGAAATATTCCGGATGCAACGGATAGATCCTTGATAATGTCGTTGCGGAATTTGCGCTCTTCCAGCTTTGTCAGCGTCTTTTTTAGGATCTCTTTTGTGGTGGTGTCGGTTTCTGGGCATTCCTTGATTTTATAAGCTGTTACGGCCAGGAGAATGTTATAAGCCATTCCCCAGGGGTCTGGCTCTCTGATCCAGATATGGCCATTATAAAAGTAGAATGGATTGTTTTTCTCGTTCTCGATGCAGATTAGTTTATGCTGCAGTAGATTGGCAATAATCATTGCACCGGTTTTGACACCTTTTTTAATTACAAAGTTGTCCAGGCTTTGGCTTCTCAGCTTCTCAAAATCTATGTCAACGATTGGCTGGCTGCCTGATGCCAGTTTCTCCAGGTCTTTCTTGCTTAAAAAAGCTTTCTCAAGCTTTGATGTGTAATAATAGGAAAGGTGATATTTTTTTGCTATTGATAAAAGGAATTGGGCCGGCTGTCTGACTCTCTGTTTGAGCTGGTATTCTGTGGCTCCCCATTCCTGCAGTATTTCAAATGTTTCGCTTGTGCATTCCGGTACAGCTGCCCGGCAAGCTCCTATGAATTTCTCGATTTCTGAGGCTTCCAGGGTCGAATATGGCAGCCTTTTTAGAAGGGCATGAAGTTCTTTGTTTGTGATATAGTTTCCGGATTGTTCTTTCATTTCCGGGATTGTCTCTTTGCCAAATGTTTTTGCGCTTCTTATTGCCTCCTGGACAAGATGCAGAGCTCCATGCAAAATTGCTTCATCTGGATCCTTGTAGGGGCCTTCCAGCTTTGCAATTCTGAGGGTGCCTTTGTATCCGGCTTTTTCAAATATTTCCGGCAAGGATGTTTTTCTTTTGTCGTTATCATCAAAGGGAATAACCCCGGATGCTTTCCGGCCGGATTCATCATTATCAAAGAGCAGGATTATTTCTTTTGCATTTAGGAGCTGAGCCTGGATTTTCGGTCCGGTCAATCCGTTTGTTCCACCAGCTGAGAAAACATTCTCTATTCCAGCTGCCTTACAAACTATTGCGTCAATTTCACCTTCAACCAGGACAATGCGCCTGTTCAGATCCGGCGTTCCTGGCATTGGGAATGTGCTGCAGCATTTTGTCCCACGTTTCTCGCAGCTCTTATTCTGGTAGAAATGGAGCTTAAGGCCGTGGCCCAGCCTTACGATTACACCGGAATGCTCCCAGGAACATTTTCCGGTGTTTGGATTGGTCAATGGTATTCCGGCAGCTCTGAGGATCTTTGAGTCTATCTCTTTCCGGATAATGTCCATGCCTGGCCAGTAGAGTAGATCCTGACTGAGCTTTTTATAATCCAGGGGATAAGCTTTTATCTTGCCATTTGTAGAGATATTGGCTCGTTCATCCCAGAATGCTTTGAAGGCTTTTTCTGCAGATTTATTTTTTTTCAATAGCTTTTCAATTTCATCCAGGGCTTTAGGATCTGCCACAAAATTTGCCTCTTTTTCCTTTTCTTCCTTCTTGGCTTTTGCCGGTGTGGCCAGCTCCGGATTGCCAAAAACTTTCTCAAGAAGCTTAAACTGTTCTTTTTTATCTGTTATTCCTTCCAAAATTTCTACGGCATCGTAAATATCACCATGGATGCCGCATTTTCCGGAATAACAAGTAAAATGATCTTTCCAGAGCTCGCAAGATGGATTCTTATCATCGTGATCAGGAGCAAAGCAGCGGATAAGCCCGGTGTGTGCGTCAATGCCTTTAAGGGACAAGTATTCTATTAATCTATCTTTGTATTGGTCAAAATTCATTTTTATCCTGGCTTAAATAAGCAGCATGACTCCCAAAATTATTGTTTCTATGATGACAATAATTCCTAAAATATCACGGATCCTTGCCAGTCTAAAAATCTCTCGTCTGAGCGTTGCGTCTGCTGCGGAGTTGATCCTGCGCTGGAATGCTGCTCTTGCTTTGATGTATTTTCTGATGCTTCTTTGTCCTTCCATGATGTTTCCTTTGTAATGGGCCCTGTGGATACAACAGAGCCCGAAAAGATTTTTTTAACCAGATGGACACCTTTTGTTATTCCTCCAGCTTTTTCCAGGAGTTTGACTTCATCCAGAGAATAAACAGTCTTATCCTGGCAATAGACTTTGCCGGTCTTATCGCTTATGGCTATTTTCTGGCCAAGCTCTTCGGAATAAATGTATGTAAATCCATCTTTATTTTCTGCCATCAATTTACCTTAAAACTGTGGGATTTCTTCCTGCTCTGGTGGTTCCTTTTCCGGCAGAGCCTTGTCAGCTGGTGTCCTCATAAGTTCGAGCTCTTTGACAATTACATCAACCTTGCTGTATGTTTTGCCATCGGAGCTTGTCCACTTGTC
>Ga0265301_10001991_pt1 | contig 24838 bp, 19 predicted proteins | sample AusTroGonzalo_MG_2_FD_193488 | JGI IMG/M metagenome (GOLD analysis project Ga0265301, IMG submission 193488) | Bovine rumen microbial communities from tropical cattle in Woodstock, Queensland, Australia - Gonzalo_04 | ecosystem: Host-associated > Mammals > Digestive system > Stomach > Rumen ... | reverse complement strand
CGCATTCGGATTGGAAGCATACAGAATGATTGGCAGGACTCCCGCCAATGTCAATGTCATTCGTCCACTGGCTCAGGGTGAGATGTTTGATTTTGATCTTGCGAGCGCGATGCTTCGATTTTTTGTTTCTTCGGTGATCGGTAAACGTTTGCTTTCCAGGCCCAGGGCTGTGATGGCGGTTCCGTCCGGCGTGAAGGATATCGAAAAAAAAGCCCTGATTAGTTCTATGTTTGATGCCGGTGTCAGGCGGACGCAGCTGCTTGATAAGAATATTGCCGCCGCCCTCGGTGCGCAGCTCAATTTCCTCGGGCCGTACGGTAGCATGGTCGTTGATATCAGCGCAGGATGCACGGATCTTGCCGTCCTTTATAACGGATCCATTTCTGTGATCAGTACCGTTCATATCGGCGGCGATCATTTTGATGAAGCAATTATTCGTTATTTGAGGAAGAAATATAATATGCTTATCGGCGAACGGACCGCGGAGCAGATCAAGATCACGTTGGGCGGAGCAATCCGCCGCGAACCGCGCGTTGAAATGGATATTACAGGAAGGAATCTGATTTCCGGCCTCCCGAAGACGATGTCCGTTGAATCTGATGAGATATATGAAGCGGTTCTTGACCAGGTAAATGATCTGATCGAGGCCGTCCAGGTTGTTATCGAAAAAACACCGCCTCAGCTGGCGTCCGACGTATTTGACGGCGGTGTTACGCTGACCGGAGGCGGCGCCGCGTTATATGGTCTGGCCGAAGCGATCGGGTCGGTTCTGAACATTCCTTGCCGCGTGGCCGAAGAAGCAAAGGATTGTGTTGTTCTCGGCTGCGCAAAAGTCCTGACTGATCCTTCGGGAATGCGTCATCTTCTTACTGTTTAACGCCTCCGGCCGTGTCTATCCCGGCTGCTCCGACCAGGCCAAGCCGCTCGGCAGCCTCTTCCCTCATACGGTATTTCAGAATTTTCCCCGCGGCGTTCATCGGGAAGGAATCAACAAATTCAATATATTGCGGCACCTTATGCCTTGCCATGTGCGATTTGATATACTCGGTCATTTCTTCTTTTGTCATCTGCTTATCCTTCTTCAGGATGATACAGGCCATCACTGCCTCGCCGTATTTTGCGTCTGGTACGCCGATGACCTGAACATCCGCGACTGCAGGATGGGTATAGATGAATTCCTCGATCTCTTTCGGATAGATGTTCTCACCCCCGCGGATAATCATATCCTTCAGCCGGCCTGTGATCAGATAGGTTCCGTCAGGATTTCTGCGCGCAAGATCTCCTGAATGAAGCCAGCCATCGGTATCAATGGCGGAATGAGTAGCCTCCGGCATTTTATAATATCCTTTCATGATATTGTATCCCCGCGAACAGAATTCGCCGTCCTGGCCGTCCGGAAGTTCTTTTCCCGTCTCCGGATCAATCACTTTGGTCTGAACATGCGGGAAGGAGTATCCGACTGTTTCCGTTCTCAGTTCCAGGGAATCTGTCCAGGCGGACATCGTGCTGCCGGGAGATGATTCCGTCTGACCGTATACACTGACGATTCCGCGCATGTTCATCTCATCCGGCTGTGCCGCGCGCTTCATCAGTTCAGGCGGGCATCCGGAGCCGGCCATGATGCCTGTTCTCATGTATGAAAAATCAGTTTTTCTGTAATCTTCGTGGTTGAACATGGCAATAAACATCGTCGGGACGCCGTGAAAACAGGTGATTCTTTCCTGATTGATGCACGCGAGGGAGTTTTTGGCGGAAAAGTACGGCAGGGGACAGAGGGTCGTTCCGTGCGTCATGGACGCTGTCATGGCCAGAACCATCCCGAAGCAGTGGAACATCGGCACCTGGATCATCATTCGGTCAGCGGTTGAAAGCCCCATTCTGTCGCCGATACATTTTCCGTCATTGACCACGTTGTAATGTGTCAGCATAACGCCTTTGGGAAAACCTGTTGTTCCGGAAGTATACTGCATATTGCAGACGTCATCCGGCTGAACATGCTGCGCCATGCTTTCAAGTTTTTCCCGGGAAACGGAATCAGCTCGTTTCATTGCTTCTTCGAAGGTAAGACAGCCCTGCTGAACATAACCGACAGTAATCACATTCCGAAGGAAAGGCAGTTTCTTACAGTGAAGAGGCTCACCGGCTTTGGAATCTGTCATTTCAGGGCATAATTCATTGATAATGGAGCGGTAATTGCTGTCCAGCGCGCTTTCGATCATCACGAGCGTATGCGTGTCGCTTTGCCGCAACAAATACTCTGCTTCATGAATTTTATATGCCGTGTTGACTGTGACGAGAACAGCTCCTATTTTGGTGGTTGCCCAGAAAGTGATATACCACGCGGGTACATTTGTTGCCCAGATCGCCACTTTGGTTCCCGCCCGGACACCCATTGAAATCAGAGCTCTCGCAAAACGGTCAACGTCTTCCCGAAATTCTTCGTATGTCCGTGTATAATCAAGTGTTGTGTATTTGAATGCATATTGATCAGGAAATTCTTCAACGAGTTTATCAAGCACACTGCCGAATGTCATATCAATCAGTTCATCTTTTTTCCATATATACTTTCCTGTGCCGTCATGATTGAAATAGAGGCTTTTCTTTTTTCCCCGCGGATTATCAAAACGGTACATATAGTTGATGAAATGGGAAAAAATGATTTCTCTGTCCGGGATATCCGGCATCCATTCCGGTTTCCATTCCAGGGAGATGAAACCGTTGTAATCAATGGATGACAGCGCGTTCATCATGTCCTGAACGGGAAGTGTACCTTCTCCGATCAGATTATAGGAAAGATCATCATTTGAATCCCTCAGATGGACATGCCGAACATACCCGCCGAGGTTCCTGATTGTCTGGTCTGGCGTCTCCGAAAAATCTCTTACCGGATGATGCATATCCCAAAGAGCGGCAAGTTCATCGCATGCATAGTCATCCATTAGCTTTCTCAGCCGGTTTGTGTCTGCATAGATTCCGACGGTTTTGATCAGAATACAGACATTTTCTTCCGCAGCTGTTTTAAGAAGCTTGTCAAGTTTTTCACGAACAATGGTTTCCCTGTCTCTCAGAGAGCAAAAAGCGACGTATGAAGCCTTCATGGCCGACGCAGTTCTGATAACCTGGATTGCTTTGTCAAGAGGTTCCTCCTCTATGGAGAGATCAATATAGGTGTCAAAGCAGGGAATCTTCAATCCTGCTTTTCTGAGAGAACGCATTGTTTCATTTTGCATATAGGGGTGAAAAGCACCGCCTTTGCCCGAGAGGGAAGGATAATCCTGAATATTGTATGGTTCAATTCCGAGGAAACCCATTTCCTCCGCGTCATGAACCTGTTCTTCCCAGCTCAGATTGTTCCATCCGCGCGTTGAAAAAGAGAGATTCATGCTTCTTCCTCCTCATAAACAATCTTGTTGACAGCATTGATATATGCCATGATACCGGCACCGACTATATCGGTTGAAATACCTCTGCCGGAATACAGTTTCCCTTCATGACGAAGTTTTACGATCGTTTCGCCCATCGCTTCACGGCCTTCGGTTACGGACTGAATCTGGAAATCATCCAATTCATAATGGCGGCCTGTTGCCATCTCAATTGAATTGAAAGCGGCATCAATCGCACCGTCACCGGAAGCAATCCCTTCAATCTCCTGATTATGGAACATCAGTTTCATATGGGACATAGCACCGATTGTATTTCCGGTATTAATTACATACTGTATGCTGTGATAGGCAGGCGGAACCTGCATCGCTTCTGCCGCAATGATTGCGTCCAGTTCTTTTAGTGAAATGGTTTCCTTCTTTTCAACTGTCCGACAGAAAACACTCCAGATTTTTTGCTGATCGTCAGTTCCCAGATCATATCCCAGTTTCTCGGTTGCCATAATGACCGTTTCAAACGAATCGTGAATACTCAGAACAATATCTGTATCATGAGCTGAAAGCGATTCGGGAAAGGGAACCATACGGTGCTTTTCTGCGTTGCAGATGATGTCAACCTGTCCGGTAATCCGGTTGATCTGTTCATTTTCGACTGAACACTTGGCTTTTAGCATTGCGCCTTTAATATTTAGGATCTTAACGATACCTGCCAAAGAGATAGCATTTCCTCTGTAAGCTGTTGTCTTCAGCATTCCGGCTCCTGCTGCCACAGCTGCAAAAGCGCATGCATCAGCAAGATTCAGCTCGTCGGAACAGTGAAATCCGATTGTCATGTCTTTCAGTTCGGGAATATCTGTGAACAGATCTGTCAGGAATAAACCTGCTTCTTCCGGAGTAAGTACTCCGGCTGTATCGCAAAACGTAATCGTTTTTGCGCCTGCATTAACAGCTGAAACAATAATTTTTCGCAGAAACTCAGGATCGCTGCGTGTTGCATCAACAGCAATAAATTCTACATCATCAGTATGCTCTCTGCATTCTTTTATCCGGCTTTCTACAGCAGCAGTCAATCCGGTTGCCTTCAGATGAAGTAAATATTCCATCTGAACAGAACTTACCGGCGCCACTACCTGCAAACGCGCTTTGCGCGCTTCTCTCAGTGCTTCCCAGGTCAACTGAACGGAATCCGGATCTGTCAGATTCACCGGAACCGCAATAACTGCACGCTGAACGGCGGAACAGATGGATTTGATCAGAAGTCTGTCAATCTTTTTTTGCATGATCTCGCATAAATCAATCGCTGACACGCCAAGCCTGTCAATCAGCCTGCACAATTCGATTTTTTCCCTGAAGCTCAGTTCAACATGGTTTGTCGCGTCAAGCAGTGTACAATCACAGATCATGATCTCTTTCTGCTGATCCATAGCGTATATTTCCTCCTTCAATCAAAAACCCTGAAGCCGAAGCCTCAGGGACGAAATCTATTCCGTGGTACCACCCTAATTACTCTGATTATAGAGTCTCTCTCGAACTCAATCAAGTTCACAGCCGGTTACGGGGCGTCCGTATTCCATTACTGACCTGTCGCGTTCATGGAATCAACTCCGGAAGCAGTGGCCTTTTACTCCGCACTGCCTTGCAGCATCCGGCAGCTCTCTGCAGCTTCTGTAAAAGGATTATCAACCATCATCGTCTTTCACAGTATGAAATTATGAGGATATTATCATAATAATCCTTGTGTGTCAACGGCAATTATAGTAAAATACGAGGAGTATACAGAACCTGCAAAGGAAGGAAGCAGAGAATTTTGACGGAAGATTTTAACCTGGAACTCTCGGCTGATTCGATGGAAGCATATATATCCCTCTTTGGCCTGAATGATCGGAATATCGCTCTTATAGAGCAGGAATGCGATGTTTCTGTTGCACTTCGAAGGAATCACCTGGTGATTACAGGTGAAGAGAATAATATCGAACTCGCACGTCTTTCGATATTGCATCTGCTTGACCTGATCAAAAGAAATGAAACTGTTGACCGCGTCAGAATTCGATATACGATTGCAATGCTTCGTGAAGGCAACAAAGATCTGATTGTTGAAAACCTAAGACGTGTTATTGCTGTTACTCACAGGGGAAAAGAAATTACCTGCAAAACCATCGGACAGCGTCTTTATGTTGATACGATCCGTGATCATGTGCTGACTTTTGCCGTCGGACCGGCCGGAACCGGAAAGACCTATCTTGCAATGGCTTTGGCTGTCATGGCGCTGAAAAATAAGGAGGTTGAGCGCATTATTCTGACAAGGCCCGCTGTTGAAGCCGGTGAAAAACTTGGATTCCTTCCTGGAGATCTGACTCAGAAAGTTGATCCCTATCTGAGACCGTTATATGATGCCATGTATGACTTCATGGGAGCTGATTCCTATACAAAGCTTATCGAGCGCGGCATCGTCGAAGTTGCTCCGCTTGCGTATATGCGTGGGCGTACTCTGTCAGACGCCTTCATTATTCTGGATGAAGCACAGAATACTACTTCCGAACAAATGAAGATGTTTTTGACGCGTATGGGGTTTCGCTCCCGTGTCGTGGTTACAGGAGATATCACCCAGACGGATTTGCCTTCCGGGAAAACATCGGGCCTTGCCGAAGCGGTTAAATTGCTTCGGGACATCCCGGGAATCGGAATTGTGGAAATGTCCGGAAAAGACATTGTTCGTCACGAATTGGTTCAGCAGATCGTTGAAGCATACGATAAAGCAGACAGACTAGGGCAGTCAGTCGGAAAGGAAAAGGTATGATGTTTCAGCTTTCAGGTGATAATCAGACCGGTAGGAAAGAAAAAAGCAACCGTTTTAAAACCTGGCTTCATTCTTCATCCAGTAAATGTGCCCTCTTGCTCGTCGGAACTTTTCTGATCCTGGTGGTACTGTTCTTTCTTGTCTGTGCACCCCGAAAATATAACCTCAGCGTAGGATCAATCTCTCATGTGACAGTTGATGCAACCAAAGAAGTGATTGATGAGGTCACTACAGAAGAAAAGCGTGTTGCCGCCGAGGCAACCGTTGAGCCGACATATCGATTCCAGCAGGGAGTAAAAGAGGAAGTTCTTTCTTCTCTTGAAGACACATTCAATGAACTCAGGACGATCCAGCAGTATGGTGTGACTTTGAAAAAAGATGATTCCGTTCACAGTTACTATCGGTCTTTTTCTGAGGAAGAAATCGATTATGCCCTGAGCCTTGTAAATGCTCTTTCTCTCAGCAGATCACAGATTACTACCTTGTTGCGTGTTGATACATCTGTCTTTGACGATATGGTCAATATCGTCAGCGTAGCGGTGGAAAATGCGATGAACTCAACAATTCGGGAAGGTCAGGTCAGCCAGGCGATCATGACTATTCAGCAAATTGTCGGCTATAAAGTTGATGTATCCCTGACGCAGACGATCCTTCCTGCCGTTCTGCGTACCTGCATAAAGCCCAATATGATTATTGATCAGGAAGCAACGGATGAAGCGATCAGAAAGGCCAGGGAAGCCGTTGAGCCTGTCATTGTTTCGCAGGGGCAAAACGTTATCCGGGAGGGCGACAGGATCACTCAAAGTCAGCTTGAGATTATGCGAAGTCTCGGTTTGCTGAACGATGATCATTATGATTATTCTGTATATGGTGGTGCACTGATCAATATTCTTCTGGCAATGTTTTCCATGATAATGCTTCTGCGGCTGCTGCTGAAGCAGTATCTCTCACAGGCAAGGCCTCTTCTTGTGATCCTCCTGATTCTCCTTCTCTGCGTTTCTTTCGCTGTGATCTCGAATCTGCTTCCGAGTATTTATATTATTCCTATTACACTGGGTGCAATCCTGGGCACCGTTTTGCTTGGATACAGGGCAGGCCTTTGCCTGACCATTCCGCTCGCGCTGCTTTTCGCCGGTCTGACCAGCTGCAGCAGTTCCACAACATTTTACGATGTAGTACTGATTATGGCAAATACGCTGTCTTCCGGTGTTGCAACCATTTGGTTCCTGAAAGGACGTCCTCAGCGTGTGCGCGTGCTTCTTGCCGGGTTGATCACCGCAATCTTCAATATTCTGATGATTATCGGCATCAAGCTTCTTACTTCAGCTGAAACACTGGACATGATCCAGGCCGGTTCTTGGGCGCTTGCCGGCGGTTTGCTAAGCGGAGCGCTTGCAGTAGCATTGCAGCCGGCATTTGAGGGCATTTTCCATCTGGCTACTCCGAGCAGACTTCTTGAGATCACAAACCCGAACCATCCGCTCATGAAACGCCTGATGATTGAAGCGCCCGGAACCTATCATCATTCTATTATCGTTGCAAATCTTGCCGAAGCCGCTGCCGACAAGATCGGTGCCAATTCATTCCTCGCCAGAGCCGGCGCTTATTATCATGATATCGGTAAACTGAAAAGGCCCGGATATTTCAGTGAAAACCAGCATGGATCCAATCCGCACGCTAATACCGATCCGTATGTATCCGCTGCAATCCTGACTGCACATACCCGGGACGGTGTGCTTCTGGCGCAGAAAGAGCATCTGCCGCCTGAAGTTCAGGATATTATACTCCAGCATCACGGCGTCACACCGGTTATGTTCTTTTATCATAAAGCGCTTCAGCTTGCCGACGGGCAGCATGTGGATATCAACGACTTCAGATATACCGGTCCCAAACCTCAGACAAAAGAAGCTTCCATCGTTATGCTTGCCGATACAATTGAAGCAGCTGTGCGTTCCATGAAAGATCCGACGCCGAAGGCAATCGACCAGTTTATCGAACGCTTGATCCGTGGCAAACTGGAAGATGGGCAGTTGTCGGATTGTGAACTGTCCCTGAGGGATATTGATCAGATCTGCGAAGCGTTTTCCGGTATACTGAAAGGGGTATATCATGAGCGGATTGAGTACCCGAAAGTTTCCCAATATATTTCGGATAAACAGAATACCGTTGCATCATCCGATGTCGCTTCTTCGGATAAAACGGATAACGAGAACTCAGTTCAGCAGTCTGCTACGGAAACGGTCAACCCAGCAGTAAACGATTCCAAAGCAGAATTGTCTGGGACCGCAATTGATTCTGCGGAAACTGCAGATACTGACAACACCAAGACACAGGAGCAGAAAAATGAAGATTGACTGGGACCTCAGATGCCTTCTTGATAAAACAATCATTGAACAGATGACTGTTGCGGCCGAAAAATCCGTTCAATGTGAAGGAATTCTTTTGCCTTGCGCAATCCATGTTTGTCTGTGCGATGATAAAACGATTGAAGATATCAATCTGCAATACCGGGGAGTTTCCGCTTCAACCGACGTTCTTTCTTTTCCGACTGTGGCGTACCCGTCAGGAAAGACTGCTTCCGAATGCGGGCACATGCTTCGGATGGAATACGATGATGATAGTGAAGCTTGTTTTATCGGTGATATCTTTATTTCTGTTCCGCATTTGAGGAAGCAGGCAGCCGAATACGGTCATACGGAACTTCGGGAAGCCTGTTATCTGCTGGTCCACGCGATCTGCCATCTTATGGGTTACGACCATATCGAACCTGAAGACAAGGAGAAAATGAGAAAAATGGAAGAGAAGATTCTTACATCCTTATCTGTTTCCCGCGATTGCAGCGAAACGCCATCTGTTGAAGAGAAATTGCTTTCACGCGCGCGGGAAGCCATGAAGAATAGTTATTCACCTTACTCTTCCTATCCGGTCGGAGCAGCACTGCATTGCATCGACGGAAGGATATTTGCAGGGTGCAATATTGAAAATGCATCTTTCGGACTGTCAAATTGCGCTGAGCGAACTGCCATGTTTAAAGCAGTCAGTGAAGGGGCACGTGGCTTTGACATCATTGCGATCGCAGCGAACACAAAAGCTTGGCCCTGCGGAGCATGCAGGCAGGTGCTGAATGAATTTGCGCCTGACATTCGGGTTCTTGTTACCTGGGACGGTTACGTGGAAGAGAAAACTTTACGCGAGCTTTTACCGGAAGGTTTTGGGCCTGACAGCATGTAAACACATATACAGGAGAACAAACATGAATGTAAAAGACAATCAGTTTCATTCGGGATTTATCACCATTGCCGGCCGACCCAATGTCGGTAAATCTTCATTGATGAACGCGATGATCGGTGAAAAGATCGCCATTGTATCAAATCGGCCTCAAACGACCAGAAGCCGGATCATGGGTGTCCTGACTCGTGAGGGCTATCAGATGGTTTTTCTGGATACCCCCGGTATTCATGACCCCAGGACACGTTTAGGGGAGTATATGATGCATTCCGTCCGGGACGCAATGGATGGTATGGACTGCATTTTGGCGATTCTGGATGTGTCACGTATCACAGACAGTGACATCCGGATCGTTTCGGAGTTGAAAGGAAAGAAAGTACCGGCAGTTTTGGCTCTGAACAAAATTGACCTGGTAACGCCGGAAATCATTCTCGCTGTCACAGCCAGAATAGCTGATCTCGGTTATGATGAAATTGTACCCGTCAGCGCAAAAACAAAAAGCGGTTTGAATGAATTGGAGAAATGTCTTCAAAAGCATCTTCCCCAAGGCCCGAAGTATTTCCCGGATGACATGATTACAGATCAACCCGAGCGTATTCTTTGCGCTGAAATCATTCGGGAGAAAGCACTCAGGCACCTGCGTGATGAAGTTCCGCATGGAATAGGCGTTGAAATGATAAAAATCGATGTCCGGAGTGACAAGCTTACAGAGATCAATGCTACAATATACTGCGAAAGAGAAGCCCATAAAGGTATTATTATCGGCAAGCACGGTTCAATGCTGCAGATAATTGGCTCGGAAGCACGTGCGGATATTGAAAGACTGCTTGATACGCATGTCAACCTGAAACTGTGGGTAAAAATCCGGCCGGATTGGCGTAATAACGTCACGGATCTGAAAAATCTCGGATATGAATCTCATTGAAAAGGGAACATCAGTTTATCGGGAAAACCTGATATATTCCGCATTTTAGATATTCTGTTTCATGCGCATAAGGAAGGATCGGATGGTCTTTTCCCTGCGTTCTGAATTCGACCTGCCGTAGCAGTACACGGGCATCATGTGCTGCTTCCAGCACCATAGTTCTGAACATTTCGGGCAGCACATGCTGGCTGCATGAACAGGTGATCAGATATCCTCCCGCTTCAATCATTTTCATAGCACGAAGATTGATCTCCTTATATCCTCTTAAGGCACTTTCCACTGCTGAGCGGGTTTTGGTAAATGCAGGCGGATCGAGAATAATTACATCATACTTATTGCCGGCCCGGCTTTCTTCCGCGAGAAGATCAAAAGCGTTTGCCGCTACAAAGTGTACGCGGTCCTCCAGTCCGTTTAGACGTGCGTTCTCTGCCGCAAATTCACATGCATAGTCGCTGATATCAACGCCTGTGACCTTTTGGGCTCCGAATTTTCCGGCATGAAGTGCAAACGATCCTGTGTGCGTAAAACAGTCAAGTACGGTTTTACCGCGAACAAACGGAGCAATAGCAGCCCGGTTTTCTTTCTGATCTAGGAAAAAGCCTGTTTTCTGCCCTTGTTTTACGTCAACAAGAAAGCGAATACCGTTTTCGGTCATCTCTACCCGGTCGGGTACTGAACCGTACAGCAGTCCGGTACACATTTCAAGTCCTTCAAGCCGTCTGACAGGTACATCATTTCGTTCCCAGATTCCGCGGGGATTCAACTCGGATACAAGCGCATCCACCACGTCATGTTTGAACCGTTCCATACCAAGAGCCAGACACTGCAGAACCAGTATATCCCCGAATGAGTCTACAATCAGGGCGGGAAGCCTGTCACTTTCAGCAAAGATCATTCTGCAGCTTCCAAGATCCGCAAATGTTCTTCGATAGTCAACTGCTTCATGAACACGTCTGAAGATGAAATCTCTGTCAACCGGTTCCTCTGTATAGGTCATGATCCTCAAAGCAATCTGACTGTTCGGATTATAAAAACCTTTGGCCAGAAACCGGCCTTTTGAACTCATGATATCAACGATATCACCCGCTTCGCATTTTTCTTCAACCCGATCAATATCGCTTCTGAAGATCCATGGATGGTATGTATATACGCGTTTTTCCTTTCCGGGTTTAAGGATCGCTTTTGCCATTATTCTGATTCCTCCGTTAGCTTTTTATGATAAACCAGCCTGTCATCTCTTTCTCCGTCCGATCGTTCAAAAGCATTCGGAACAGTTTCAATCAGTTCGAATCCGAGCTTTTCAAAAACTCGGATCATTCGCTTGTTTCTTCCCATTGTATCGCCAATCATGATTTCCATGTTATGCCGGTCGCGGGCAATCTCCATCAGTTTCCGGATGGCGGCTGTCCCGATTCCTCTGTTTTTGACACTGTCATTCTGAAGAATGATTCCGAATTCACAGGAACGGTTCTCCCTGTTTATTCTTTTCAATTGCAGCGAACCGACCGGCATCTGATCAAAAAACGCACCGTAGTGAACATAATCAGGTCTGAAACCGCCATGATTATACCGATAGGAACGGGAAATCTGTTCGTAATTATATGAAAAAGGGGAAGCGTCCATCATCGGGTCCGGTATATATCCCCTGAAAAAAGCATGATACTCTTTTTCCTCAAAGGTTCTTACTACGAGCTTGTCCAAGCCTTGACCGTCCTTTCTCTCAGGTTGTATAATTATCCTGACAGGGGAGGAAGAAAAAATGGGAAACAATCGTCCTTGCGTGCTGTATGACAGGGAGTGCATTGGATGTGGTGAATGCGACCGCTGCGATCTTAATCCGGAAAAAATCTGCGATAACTGCATGAAATGTGTTAATGGCGATGCTGAATACCGTGGAATTACCATTGACCGGATCATGCTTGAGAAGGAAGACTCTCAAAATCCCTGACTCATTTATTATAAATTGACTTCTGCAGATTTGCAAATCTGAATCAGGAAAGGATGTTCTGCCATGAAGATTACTTTTTTAGGAGCAGCTCATCAGGTAACCGGAAGCCATACCTTAGTGGAATGGAGTGATAACCGTTATTTTCTTGTTGATTACGGAATGGAGCAGGGTGAAAACGATTTGGAAATGGCTGAACTGCCTGTCAGCCCTTCGATTATTGAGTATGTCTTTCTGACTCATGCTCATATTGACCATTCCGGGCTTCTGCCATTGCTATACAAACAGGGGTTTCGGGGCAGGATTTATGCAACAGCGGAAACAACAGCTCTCTGTTCCATTATGCTTGCCGACAGCGCCCAGATCCAGGAGACTGATGCAGCTTCCGAAACGAAAAAAAACCTTCGCACCGGCGGGCCTGAGGTTATTCCGCTCTATACCGTCGAGGATGCAGCAAAAACAATGGAGTTCTTTAATCCGTGCGAATATAATAAGATCTATATGATTGATGAAGGGCTTTCCATTCGTTTTACTGACGCCGGGCATCTTCTGGGCTCATCGTTTATCGAACTATTTCTGGAAGATCAGGGAAAAACGGTGAAACTTGTCTGTTCCGGGGATGTGGGCAATATAAATCAGCCGATTATCAAAGATCCGCAGGCTGTTACTGAAGCTGATTATTTACTTATCGAATCCACATATGGCAACCGTTTGCATGATACTGTTAAAGAACCGATTCCCATTCTGATCGATGTCCTCAAAAAAACGTTTGAAAGAAAAGGATCGGTGATTATTCCTTCTTTTGCTGTTGGCAGAACGCAGGAACTTCTTTATTTCTTCCGGGAAATTAAACAGAATCATCTTCTGCCGCCCGACATGGAAGGCTTTCAGGTTTATGTGGACAGTCCGCTTGCAAATGAAGCTACCGCGGTCTTTCTGCAATGTGATCCGATTTGTCTTGATGAAGAAACGCTTGCCATCATGTCTAAAGGAAAGAACCCCATCTGGTTTGACGGCCTGAATACCACAGTTTCCGCCGAAGAATCAAAAGCTCTGAACGCCGATTCTGCGCCCAAGGTGATTATTGCTTCAGGCGGCATGTGCGAAGGCGGACGTATCCGTCACCACCTGAAGCACCACCTTTGGGACAAACGCAATACAATTCTTTTTGTCGGCTTTCAGGCTGTCGGCACCCTCGGCAGAATCATTCATGACGGAGCCATGTCCGTAAAGATTTTCGGGGAACAGATCGATGTCAATGCTGAGATCGCCGTACTGGACGGCGTTTCCGGCCATGCGGACAGGGATGGCCTTCTCCACTGGCTCTCACAGTTTGAAAAGAAGCCTTCCTATATCTTTGTTAATCATGGGGATGATGAATCTTGTACAGCGTTTTCCAAAAGTATCACAGATCAGTTTTCAATTCCCTCACTCGCTCCGTATTCCGGATCTGAGTTTGATCTGCTTGCAGGAGAATGGATTCGCCTGACAGATCCGGTTCTGAAGAAGAAAAAAGCATCTTCCGGTGACAGCGCTGTCTCTGCGAAAAAGCAAACCAATACCGATTACCTTGAACTTAAAAACGCTCTTCTGGATCTCACAAGCTATGTAGGCCGCATTTCAGGCCATGCTAACAACGAGTTCAGGGAACTGACGCGCAAAATCCGCTCCCTGATCAGCGATCAGGATTAAATTCCGGGTCGCCGGGCAGATGTACATGCTCGGCGGCCAATTTTCTGCGCGCGTCTGTCATATCGGCATAATGTTTCCGTGTCGTATCGACAGAGGTATGACCGAGCACGTCGGCAACCAGATAGATATCGCCCGTCTCATTGTACAGATTGGTCGCATATGTACTGCGAAGCTTATGCGGACTAATCCTGGTTTTCAGCGGAGCGGCCACAGAAGCATATTTTTTGACAAGATTCTGCACGGCTCTCTGTGTGATCCTGCGGCGCTGAAGACTCAGGAACAATGCGTTTTCATGTCCTGTGAGCGCTTCTGTATCATTTCGTTCTTCCAGATAGTCCGCAAGCGCTTCAGCAACTTCGGGAGGGAAGTAGAGTACCACCTGATTTCCGCCCTTGCGGGTCACAATGAACGCATTATTCTCCAGATCTACATCGTTTATATTGATCCCGACGCATTCGCTGACCCGTATGCCGGTGCCCAGAAAGAGGGAAAGGATCGCAAAATCGCGTTTTGCCGTTATTTTCTGGTATTTCTGTTGCGACTTGGTCAGCTGATCGCCGCTTTGCGCCTGTTCAAGTATCCGGACCATCTCATCCCGGTTCAGCCGGATGATCGGTTTTTCATGAACCTTCGGTAGGGGAACCAGTTCGGTAACGTTTGAGGCAATCCGTTGATTCTTGAACAGATAATCATAAAACGACCGGATGGCGCATAACTTCCTTTTAATTGACAATTCATGGTTCACAAACACTTTGTTTGGTACCGAATCATCACCGCTGTTTTTTAAATAGTATGTCAGGTATTCCGTGTAGGCAATCATGTCGTTCCTGGTGAGTTTTTCAAGATCATGATCGTCAAACAGAATGACCGGTTTGTCCGAGAAGTTGATGCGCTCGTCGTGCAGAAACCGGAAAAACGTTCTGAGATCGATGGCATAGGCGAGCCGGGTGAATGTACCGGTCGATATGGCAATCGCCCTCAGGAAGTCAGAACAAGCCTGAGGCAGTTCTTTGGTAATCTCACGAATCTGCATGATTCTTTTTGCGTCGATCTCTTCTCTGTATTGATTGTTTTTTTCAGCCACCGGTTTTCTCCGCCTTCATGATGAAACTCGTAAAAATACGGGTTTTTGGTATTCAACTATTCGTAAAACTATGGTTTAGCGAATAGTTGAATACTAAACAATGATATTATTTCCTGTTCAGAATGTCAAGACTGTTCATTTGCTTCGGGTTCATATCTTTTCCTGTATTCTTCTATGGCTGTCCGTGCCAATTCATCGCATCGGTTGTTTTCCGGATGATCAGCATGTCCTTTTACCTTGATAAATTCAACATGGTGTTTTTTTGTTTGAGCTGACAGGATGAACCAAAGATCCTGGTTCTCCACTTTTCCCCCTCCGCTGGTCTTCCATCCGTTCTTCATCCAATTATCGATCCAGTGATCGTTGAAAGCCTGAACCAGATAGTTACTGTCAGAATACAGCCTGACGTTACAAGGCTCTTTTAAAGCGCCAAGGCCGCTGATTGCGGCAAATAGTTCCATACGGTTATTCGTTGTTCCTGCCATATATCCGCTCAGTTCCTTTCTGTGCGGACCGAACTCAAGAATTGCCGCCCAGCCGCCGGGACCGGGATTACCGCTGCAGGCTCCGTCTGTATAGATATTGACGTTCTTTCTGTTTTCATCCATCTTTGCAACCGTTCCTTATTCTTTTGACATGTCGCGGCTTTTCTGCGCGCATGCCTCCATTGCGTCCATGATCGCAGCCCGGAATCCTTTCCTTTCCAGCTCCTCAACGGCTTCAATTGTCGTTCCTCCGGGAGAACAGACAGCATCTTTAAGCGCGGCAGGATGAGTTCCGGAGGAAAGTACCATCAGCGCGCTTCCGAGAACGCTTTGAGCAGCCATTTCATAAGCATACACTCTGGGAATACCTTCCTTCACAGCCGCATCAGCCATTGCCTCGATCATCATATAAACATATGCTGGACTGCTTCCACTGACAGCAACAACACCGTCAAACAGCCGTTCCGGAAGAATCCGTGTTTTTCCTACAGAATCAAAAATACCCTTTGCATATTCAAAATCTTCTTTTGAAAAGGTGGTATCATCGCAAATGGCGGTCATTCCTTCTCCGACCAGCGCCGGAGTGTTCGGCATTACGCGAAGATAGGTTGCTGTTGTGTTTTCCAGGGCTGCACGCAGCATGTGCACCGTCCATCCTGCAGCGATACTGAGTACCGCTTTGCCGTTCAGCGCCGGTTTGATTTCATCAATCACGTCCTGCACATAAATCGGCTTCACGGCAAGAAGAATCAAATCTGACCGCTCGGCCACCTCAATGCAGTCTTTCGCGCAGATGACTCCCGGTATGTCTTCTTCAAGTTCATGCATTCTGCGCGTACTGGTATCATAAGCTACGATTTGCCCTGCTTTGACGTAATCCGCTTCCACAATGCCGCGTAAAATGGCCGAACCCATATTGCCGGTTCCGATCATCCCGATTGTTCCGATCATTCAAGTTACCCTCCCCGTCTGCTGTCTTTGTGTGATTATAGCACGAAACCCGCTGACTGCATATAGCAGAGCGGGTATGTTGGTTAAAGAATAAATTTTCTGATATCAGTCGGTTTATTTTCACCCTTCATGTGTTCGTTCACATAGGTATCATCAATCTTCAGTTCAAAAGGTGGCATATTCTCATCTCCGGCATTAAAAAGAACATCTTCCAGTAATTGCTCAAAGATCGCATGAAGCCTTCTTGCACCGATATCTTCCGCGTTTTCATTCGCGTTGCATGCGGATTCCGCAATTGCTGAGATTGCGCTTTCCTCAAAACGAATCATTACCTTGTCAACGGCAAGCAGCGCCTGATATTGCTTTGTGAGCGCGTTTTCAGGAACCGTCATAATCTGCTTGAAATCTTCACGAGTCAGGCTTTTCAGCTTAACATGCACCGGGAAGCGGCCCTGAAGTTCCGGAATTAGATCCGTTACCTTGCTTACATGGAATGCACCGGCAGCAATGAACAACATATAATCAGTTCGTACTGCACCGTATTTGGTAGAGACCGTACAGCCTTCAACGATTGGCAGAATGTCTCGCTGAACACCTTCCCGGCTGACATCTGGCCCATGCGCACCGTTTGTACTTGCAATCTTGTCAATCTCATCGATAAAAACAATACCGTTCTGTTCTGTACGGGTCAGCGCTTCTTCCTGTACAGCGTCATTATCGATCAGCTTGGCTGCTTCCTGATCTGTCAGAATCTTACGTGCTTCATGAACTTTCACGTGGCGCATACGCGTCCGTTTAGGCATCATGTTCCCCATCATATCGCCCAGACTGATGCTGTTTCCTCCGAGTTCCAGCGTCGGCGCTTCTTCTTCCACTTCAAGCTCAAGTTCCGTATCTTCGATTTCTCCGCGCATCAGCTGCTGCCTGATTTCGTCCTTTTTTCGCGCGAGAGCTGTTACCTCGTCATTATTCGCCTGTGTTTCCTTTTGCTTTCCAAGTAAAAAATCAAGCGGATTAGACGCGGTGTTTTTCTTCTGCGGATGAGCCAGCAGCTCACTCAGGCGTTCTTCTGCCAGTACTCTTGCCCTCGGCATTACACGCTCTTCGTGTTCTTTCCGGACCATTCGAACGGCATTTTCTGTCAGGTCGCGGATAATGCTCTCCACATCCCGTCCAACATATCCGACTTCGGTGAACTTTGTTGCCTCAACCTTGATAAACGGGGCATTGACGAGTTTTGCCAGTCTCCTCGCAATCTCCGTCTTACCGACGCCGGTTGGGCCGATCATCAGTATGTTTTTAGGAATAATTTCATCCCGCAGCGTTTCTTCCACCCGGCTTCGGCGGTATCGGTTGCGCAGTGCAATCGCAACAGCCTTCTTTGCTTCATCCTGTCCGACAATAAACCTGTCAAGTTCATGAACAATTTGCCTCGGTGTCAATTGCTGTTCATTCATATCCTGTCCTCTCTTTCCGATCAGACGGTTTCAACCGTAATATGATCATTCGTATATACACAGATACTCGCAGCGATTCTCAATGCTTTTTCTGCAATCTCGGCTGCACTAAGATCCGTATTCTGCACAAGTGCCCTTGCGGCTGCCAGTGCGTAATTTCCACCGGATCCGATCGCGGCAATCCCTTCATCCGGATCAATTACCTCTCCGGTTCCGCTGAGAATCAGCAGATGTTCCTTATCCGCCGTGATCATCATGGACTCCAGCTGCCTCATCATTTGATCCCCGCGCCAGTTCTGCGCCAGCGCAACCGCTGCCTTTTCCAGGTTTCCGCCGCATTGTTGCAGTTTTTCCTCAAACTTTTCGCACAGCGTAAAAGCGTCTGCTACGCTGCCAGCGAAACCTACAACCACTTCACCATTGTACAACCTGCGCACCTTTCTGGCTGTAGTCTTGAAGACCGTATGCTCCCCCATTGTTACCTGGCCGTCTCCGGCAATTGCGATCTGGCCGTTTCTTCGTACGGCGCAAATGGTGGTTCCTCTCAGATTTCCTGACATTTTCAAACACCTCCGGTTACTTTGCTGATGCTGTGGATATATTCAAGTGCCCTGGCGGCAACCGCTTCATATTTCTCCTGCTTTTTTCGAATTCTCTTCTGGCCTGGGACATACGGAAGTGGATCAATCATCCCGAATGTGCAGTTCATCGGCTGAAAATCCCGGTTTGAAGTTGATACATGTTTTCCCAGGGATCCCAGCGCCGTATAAGACGGGAAATCCGTCACTGCCGATCCGTTAAGCTCTTCCGCCAGCGAAATCCCCGCAACAAGGCCGCTTCCGGCGCTTTCAACGTAGCCTTCAACACCGGTAATCTGACCTGCGAAGTAAAGATGTTTCCTTCCGATTACGCCGAAGCGGCTGTTCAGGAACCCGGGACTCTTCAGAAAAGTATTTCTGTGCATTACACCATATCTGACAAACTCGGCCTCTTCAAGGCCGGGAATTAGGCTGAATACCCTTTTTTGTTCTCCGAATTTCAGCCGCGTCTGGAATCCGACAAGATTATATAATGTATCAGCTGCGTTATCCTGCCTGAGTTGGACAACTGCAAAAGGTTCCTTTCCGGTTCTCGGGTCAATAAGGCCGACTGGTTTCATCGGACCGAATGCCGGCACCATAAACCCTCTCCTGGCCATGCTTTCGATCGGCATGCAGCCTTCAAAAACCATGTTTTCCTCAAATCCGTGTACAGGTGCCGTTTCGGCTTTTGTTAATTCACGAATGAATGTACCGTATTCTTCTTCATTCAGCGGCGCGTTCAGGTAATCGCTTCCCCGGTTGTACCGGCTAAGCCTGAACAACCTGCTTTCGTTCAATGATTCCTTTGTCACAATCGGTGCTGCGGCATCAAAGAAGTTTAGGGTAGACAATCCCGGTAATTTCTGTATTACCTCAGCTAGCGAGTCACTGGTCAGCGGTCCCGTCGCGATAATCGTTGCGCCTTCGGGAACAGAGTCTGCTTCTTCATGAATCAGTTGAATATTCGGATGATTCCGGATTGATTCAGTCACAAGTCGGGCAAACCCATCCCTGTCTACAGCCAGTGCACCGCCGGCCGGAATGCGCGTGGCATCGGCGCATTTCAAAATCAGGGATCCCATAATCCGCATTTCCTCTTTCAGGAGTCCGACTGCGTTTGAAAGCCGGTCGCTCCTGAAACTGTTGGAGCATACGAGTTCTGCCAAATGCTCCGAATGATGTGCCGGGGACATCCTGATCGGTTTCATCTCTACCAGCTGAACATTAATTCCTCTTTGAGCAAGCTGCCATGCTGCTTCGCATCCGGCCAGGCCGCCGCCGACAACTGTAGCTGACGGTGCTGTCATTCCGTTTCTTCCTCTTGGGCGTGAAAAATGGTCTTAAAGCGGCAGCTCTCGTTCGTGCAAAGATGGATCTTTTCCCCTTTGTTGTTCTGCTTTTCGATCATATACTGTCCGCATTTCGGGCACTTCTCTGCCGCTGGCTTATCCCAGCTGATAAAATCACAGTCAGGATATCCTTCGCAGCCGAAAAACCTTCTGTTCTTTTTACTCACTTTGACCAGCAGTCGCTTTCCGCATTTTGGGCAAGGCGCTTCGATATACTGGAGAATAGGCTTTGTGTTGCGGCAGTCTGGGAAATTGGGACAGGCCAGGAATCGTCCGTATCTTCCCATCTTGTAGACCATCATTGCTCCGCATTTATCGCAAGGAATATCGCTGATTTCATCCCTTACTTCAACTTTTTCAATCTCTTGTTCAGCCACTTCAAGCGTTTTCTCAAACTCCGGCCAGAATTCACGCAGAATCTGCTTCCAGTTCTGCTCTCCTTCTTCCACGGCATCCAGCTTTTCTTCCATAATAGCTGTAAATTCGGTATCGACAATTTGAGTGAAATACTCTTCCATCATGTTTGTGACCATAATCCCGAGTTCCGTAGGATATAGTCTCTTCTTTTCCCTCGAAACATATCCCCTGGAGATAATGGTAGTGATTGTCGGAGCATAGGTGGAAGGCCGGCCGATGCCGTTTTCCTCCAGCGTGCGTACAAGGCTCGCTTCGGTATAACGGCTGGGTGGCTGGGTGAAATGCTGATCTGCATTTACTTTTTCAATACTGATTTTCTGACCTTCCTTCAGCGCGGGAAGTGTCATTTCCACGTTATCCGATGTTTCGTCTGTACTTTCTTCATATAACACCGTAAATCCGGCAAAGGTTTTATGCTCCCCGTAAAACCGCAGTGTGATATCATCGCCGCAGATGTCTGCCGCCAATGTTTCATATACTGCGCATTCCATCTGGCTTGCGACAAACCGGTTGTAGATCAGCCTGTACAGCATATACTGCTCCCGGCTGAGCGAAGGCTTAATCGTTTCGGGAAGCCGGTTTACATCTGTCGGGCGAATTGCTTCATGGGCATCCTGAGCATTTTTCCGTCCTTTGAATTCATTTTTCTCTGCGGGCAGGTAAGCCGGTCCGTAATGTTCAGGAATAAATTCACGAAGAGCATTCAGCGCATCGTCACTGATTCTGACGCTGTCAGTACGAATATACGTTACCAGACCTTGAGTGCCTTCGCCGGCAATATCGACTCCCTCGTACAGTTGCTGAACCACCTGCATCGTTCTCGCCGTCGTGAAACCCAGCTTCCGGCTGGCTTCCTGCTGCAAGCTGGATGTGGTGAATGGCGGTGCGGGCTGGCGCCTTTTTTCCTTTTTTCTGATCTCCGTGATTTTGAATTCGGTCTTTTCGATTTTTTTGCAGATGTTTTCCGCTTCTCCGCTGTTTCTGATCTGGGCCTTTTTCCCGTTAACGGTGGAAAGCCTGACGTTAAATCGGACTGTTTTTTTATTGTTCTTTACAGAACAGTCAGCGTTCACATCCCAGTATTCTTCCGGGATAAAATTGTCTATTTCCCTTTCGCGGTCGACCACCATACGGGTTGCCACGCTTTGTACACGCCCTGCGGAAAGACCTTTTTTGACTTTTACCCATAGCAGCGGACTGATCTTGTAACCTACAAGCCGGTCAAGCGCGCGCCGAGCCTGTTGCGCGTCGATCCGGCCCATGTCCAGTTTCCTCGGATGCCTGATTGCGTTCTGAACGGCTTTTTTCGTGACTTCGTTAAATTCGATTCGGCAGGGTTCGTTTTCATCTACGCCAAGCACATGAAACAGGTGCCAGCTGATTGCCTCACCTTCCCTGTCAGGGTCTGTCGCGAAGTAGATCTGTGAGGCGTTTTTGGCTTCTTTGCGGATTCTGCTGAGGATTTCTCCCCGGCCGCGGATCGTGATATATTTCAGTTCGAAATCATTGTCAATGTCTACGCCAAGCTGGCTTTTCGGCAGGTCGCACACATGACCTTGAGAAGCCTCAACCTTATACCCTTTTCCTAGATACTTGCCGATAGTCTTTGCCTTGGCAGGTGACTCAACAATGATCAGTTTTTGCTTTGCGGTGCCCATTCTGTTCATTCCTCCGGATCGGAATCATGCTGATTGTCTTTATCTTTCAGCTGATATTGTTTTCCAGGCAATGCTTCTATCATCCCTTTGATCTGGAGCATTGTAAGCGTGCTCATCAGTGCTGCCGGTGATAGCCCGCTTCTGTCGGCAATCTGCTCAAAACCGAGCTTGCCTGGTTCTAAGGCAGAAAGCACAGCCTTTTCCTCCGGGGTTGATGCCTGTGTTCTGTCTGAACAATCGCTATTTTGCCTTATGATCCCGGGATTGTCAAGCCAGCCGAGATCTTCAAGAATATCTTCGGCTGTTGTAAAGTATATTGCTCCCTCTCTGAGCAGACGGTGATTTCCCTCAAAATAAAGAGAAGTCGGATCACCGGGATAAACAAAAACATCTTTCCCCTGGCTGAGAGCATGCTGTACGGAGGTCATCGTTCCGCTTCGGATCTTTGCCTCAATCACAATCAGTGCCCGGGCAAGGCCGGTGATAATCCGATTTCTGAAGGGGAAATGCCATCCGACTGGTTTTTCTCCGGGTGCATATTCGCTCAGGAGCAGACCGTCGTTTTCCAGTATTCTGTCCCGAAGCCGTATGTTTGATGATGGGTACACGATATCCAGACCGCACCCGGTCACTGCAATGGTCCGGCTCCCTCCTTCAATGCATCCTGCATGGGAAGCGGTATCAATCCCTCCGGCCATTCCGCTGATGATGCCTATGCCTTTACGGCTCAGATTACGTGCTATTTTTCCGGCTGCTTTCTGGCCGGCATAGGAAGCGGCTCTGCTGCCTACCATTGCCAGGTTTTTCTGATTCATGCATTGAGGATTTCCCTGGTAAAACAGGATAGCAGGTGGTTCTTCCATCTGCAGCAATGTTGCAGGATACTCGTGATCCTTGATCGTAAACGCCTTGATCCCGTTTTGCAGAAGAAGTTGCTCCTCTTTTTCAAGCCATTCATCCACATCGTTCTGCTTCAGCGTTTTTAGACCTGCAGCCGGAATGCTGTCTGTTCTGTTATGCCCGGATTGAATGGCCTTTCGTACGTTTTCCGGAGTACCGTATTCTTCCAGAAGTCTGCTGATGATTCCCGGGGGAAGTGCGGCTGAAGCGAGCCATGCATGAAACACAAAACCGGAAGATTCCGTTGCCAATATGCTCACCTCCAGTATTTTTGGTCAAGTTCGCGGTACTGGATTGCCTCGGCGATATGAGCTGATCCGATCAGGTCCGTATAATCAAGGTCCGCGATTGTTCTCGCCACCTTCAGGATTCGCTGATATCCGCGCATGCTAAGGTGCAAGGTATCCATCGCGGCATTTAGCAGCCGTAATCCTTCTGCGTCTGGTGAACAATACTGTTTAACTTCTTCGTTGTTTAATTGGGCATTGCAGTGCTTTCCTGTCCCGCGATATCTTTCCAGCTGGATTGTCCTGGCTGCATTCACTCTCGCGGCAACCGCAGCAGACGGCTCCGCAGGAGCTGATGAATTGATTTCCTGTACGGGAACCGCGTCCACTTCAATCTGCAGGTCAATCCTGTCAAGCAGCGGGCCGGAAATGCGGTCAAGATACCTTCTTATTTCCTGCGGAGTGCATCTGCAAACCTTCCGGGCACTCCCGTAAAAGCCGCACGGACATGGGTTCATAGCCGCAATTAGCATGAACGAAGATTGATACTGCGCCTGTTTTTTCACTCTTGCCACGTTCACTGTACCATCTTCCAGCGGCTGTCTCAGTGCTTCCAGCGCTCCCCTGCTGAATTCGGGAAGCTCGTCCAGAAACAGCACTCCGTTATGGGCTAGTGAAACTTCGCCGGGCTTCGCGTCCTGTCCTCCTCCGATCAAAGAAGCCACGGAAGCATTATGGTGCGGTGCGCAGAAAGGTCTCATGACCATCAACCCGCTGTTTGGCGGCAGTTTGCCGCTGATAGAATGAATGCGGGTAGTTTCAAGCGCTTCTTCAAAGCTCAGCGGCGGCAGGATACCGGGAAGGCATCTGGCCAGCATGGTCTTTCCGCTGCCTGGTACGCCGATCATGATCATGTTATGCCCGCCCGCTGCAGCAACTTCAAGCGCTCTCTTTGCTCCTCCCTGCCCTTTGATCTGTGCCATATCAGGTGCGACGATGATCTCGCTTTTCAGGCTGTCAAAAGTGATCTGTTCCTGTTTTTTGATTGTATCGCTTCCTTCCAGGAATGCGATTACTTGTCTCAGATGAGAAACCGGCATTATATTCATGCCTTCGATGCATGCGGCTTCCTTTGCGTTTTTTTCCGGAAGGATTACGTCTCTGATCCCGTTTTCCTTTGCGCTGATAACCATCGGAAGCGCGCCGGCGATCGGCTGAACGTGACCGTCCAGGCTCAGCTCACCGAACATGGCAATCTTCTCGGTCTGTACAGCTGGATCCGGAATGATTTCCCTGTTTGCAATCAGTACGCCGACCGCGATAGGCAGATCGAATGAAGGCCCTTCCTTCTTCATGTCCGCTGGAGCAAGATTGATTGTTATCCTCCTCGGCGGCATCTGCTTTCCGCTGTTGATGATGGCGGCGTTGACGCGGTCCCGGCTTTCACGCACGGAAGCATCAGGCAGGCCGATAATCTCAACGCCCGGAATACCGTTGATTCCGAAAACCTCAACGTGAACCGGATATCCGTTGACTCCGTTCACGCCGAAACTCAGCGTCTTCGCCATAATCATGTCCATACAAATCTCACCCTATCCAATCAAATACTGGTTTTTCCCCAATAACAGAGACGGGGAAACGGATAAACGGAAGTTTTCCTGTTATCAATACCAGATTCTCAGTATTTTTTTTCCAATATCCAGCCAAGATACAGGTGCACTGATCCCGCTTGCATACGGGAACAGGATAATAAATATTACTG
>Ga0265301_10001989_pt1 | contig 24884 bp, 21 predicted proteins | sample AusTroGonzalo_MG_2_FD_193488 | JGI IMG/M metagenome (GOLD analysis project Ga0265301, IMG submission 193488) | Bovine rumen microbial communities from tropical cattle in Woodstock, Queensland, Australia - Gonzalo_04 | ecosystem: Host-associated > Mammals > Digestive system > Stomach > Rumen ... | reverse complement strand
GAAATTCTACGAGGCGGCATGTTCGTCGTATATGGGTGCCGGAGAGCAACAACTCATGCTTTTTTCGAAAGAAAACCCGACAAGTACATTGGCACCGAGAGCCGATTTTCTCTATGCAAACATGCTTTTCCAGAATAGGAAATATCGCGATGCGATAAAGAAATACGAGACAACCGACGATGAGAGTCTGACAGAAAACGAGAAAGCTGAGTTTTATTTCAAAAAAGGTCTCGCTTATTATCAAACCAACGACATAGAGAAAGCCGAGCCGCTGTTTTATAAATCGGCGTTCATGAATAGCCCTTATAAAGACGATGCTCGTTACTACTACGCTCATATTCAATATGTTAACAAGAAATATGAGGATGCAAAATTTAGTTTCGACAAGATCAAAGATTCACCGAAATATAAGGACATCGTGCCTATCTACATGATGCAGATCGACTATGTCGGCGGCAAATACACTTCTGTCACTGCCGATGCCGACGCTGTCCTGGCCAACGCACAAGGCCAGCGCAAAGTGGATCTTGCTTTGATAATCGCTGAATCGTGGTATCAGCAGAAGGATTATGAGAAGGCGCTGAAATACTACAATATCGCACGTGAATCGACACGTAAGGCGTTTCCGCGCGAGGTGGAGTTCAGAATAGGCTTCTGCAAGATGAAACAAGGCAGCTTTGAAGACGCCATCGTCAATTTCCAGAATGCCACCAAGAAGATTAACAACGACGAGCTGGCGCAATATGCTTCGTATTATCTGGCTCAGTGCTACATGAAGACAAATCAGGAAAAATTCGCAAGAAGCGCATATCTTACAGCTTATAAGGACGATTTTGACCATGAGATGAGCGAAGATGCCTTGTTTAACTATGCGAAACTGAGCTTCATCAGCGGCGTTGACCCGTTTAACGAGGCTGTGGCACAACTTGAGGACTACATCGAACATCATCCGTATTCGGCAAGAAAAGAAGATGCCCAGGAAATTATTATACATCTGTATCTCAACAACAAGGAATACAACAAAGCCATAGTCGCTCTGGAAAAATATCCTGATATGGATGCTGAGATGCAGAAGATTTATGCACAGCTAACATACGGCATAGGCATCGAGAGTTACGACGCCATGGATTACGACAAGGCTGTGACATATCTTGGAAAGACTGTGGCCAACAAACATGCCGACGCAAAACTCAAGGCCGAGGCTTGTTACTGGCTGGCCGACAGCTATTACATGAAGAAAGACAACGCCAATGCCGAGAATTACTACATAGCGTTTTTGAAGTCGAGTGGGGCAGGGCAGACCGATTTGATGCCGCTGGCACATTACAACCTGGGCTATATAGCTTATCTGAAAGGCAAATTCCCGGAGGCAGTGAAGAATTTCAACTATTTCTTCAACACGGCGAAGGGCGACAAGGCCTTTGAATCGGATGCATGGATGCGCATCGGCGACTGCTATTTCATGGAACGCAGCTATAACAAAGCCGTTATAGCTTACGGCAACGCGATGAAACTCGACAGCAAAAACGCCGACTATGCACTGTTTCAGCAAGGTATGGGGCATGGCGCACTGGGCGACATGAATGCTAAGATTCAGTGTATGAACAACTTGACAAAAAACCATAAGACGTCGTCGTTTTACGACAGGGCGTTGTATGAGACAGGTATGGCACACCTCAGCACCAACGACGAGCGTTCGGCCATCGCGGCGTTCAACTTGCTGGTGATGGAACGTCCGAGGTCGGCATACGCACGTCAGGGACAGATGAAGATAGGAATGCTGTATTACAATGGTAATCAATATGATAGCGCATTGACAGCGTTGAAAAAAGTGGTCAATGACTATCCGAATACCGAAGAGTCACGCGAGGCGCTCAATATAATGCGGGCTATTTACATGGAACGCAACCAGACAGCCGATTTTTATGCCTACGCACAAGAAAAAGGCATAGCGACGAGCGTGACGGAACAGGACTCAGTGTCGTTTGCCACTGCTGAGAATTTCTTCCAACAAAATCAGTATGAAAACGCCCTGAGAGCCGTAAACCAGTATATTTCACAGTTCCCTAACGGCGCTTACCTCTTGAAAATCAATTATTACGGATTGACTTCAATGGAAAAACTGGGTCGTAGTGGTGAGACAGCACCATATCTTGAATACATCATCTCACAGCCAGACAACGATTATACCGACAACGCTTTGTTGAAGCTCGCGAGCATGGAGAAGGCTGCCAACGACTTTGATAAAGCCAAAGGATACTACGAAAGACTGCTGAAAATTACTGAGAATCAGAAGGTTAGGATGCAGGCTCTCGAAGGAGTTGCCGACTGCTGTTATAAACTTAACGACTATGACGGCGCCATCGAGAGGAGTAGTCAGCTGGCGGCGATGCAGGATATCGGGCAGAACCGTAAGAATTTTGCGAACTACATCACCGGAATGTCATATTTCAAGAAAAACGAGTATTCAAATGCCATTCCGAAACTGCTTGAATGTTCGAAGAAAGACAGGTCGGCGATGGGTGCCGAGGCGGCATACCACCTGGTGCTCGCTAACTATAAGACTGGTAATCTCGACGAGGCTGAGGAACGTGTGTTTTACATCTCTGACAATTTCAGCGGGTTCAGCTATTATGTAGCGATGTCGTTCATCACTTTGAGCGATGTTTATGTGGCCAAAGGCAATGTCTTCCAGGCAAAAGCGACGTTACAAAGCATCATTGAGAATTATCCTGGAGGTGAGCCTAAGACCATGGCGCAGCAGCGTCTTGCAGAAATTGAAAAAGAAGAATCAAAAGATGAGGAGGAATAAAGATGAAGGCTAAATTATTGATATTCAGTATATTATTTGTTGTTGTAAGTTTTGTTGCCAACGCACAGTCGCATAACGAACAAGTGACGGTAGAAGGTTCGTATCGTCCGCAGATAAAACGTTCGGAACGTCTTACGAAGTCGCCTGAGAAGCCTGAAAACGAGTTTCATATTCCTGATTATAAGGCTGAGGCTAAAGATTTTAGCTATGGATACAATATGGATGTGGAGACGATGAGCGCCATTGCATACAAGGCTGAATATGGCGTCGAAAGCAAAAACAATTTCCTCAAGGCAGGCATTGGAACACGTCTGTCGCCAGTGTTTTTGTATCGTCATTACTCCGATTTGTCGAGAAACATGAGTCTCGGCGTGGGTGTCAAGCATTATTCTTCGTGGTTGAACAACCAGGATTATAAGAAGTCATCGTTTATGAACAATGCGTTTAACGTGATGACTGTCAATAAGTTCCGTGACGGACAGTTACGTTCATTTGTCGATTACAAATATGATATGTATCATCTGCGCGCTTATGATGGAGTGGAAAATCCTAACGGACGCAACATCCATTCGGTGAATGTGGGCACGAAATGGCTTGCCAACGGCTCGAGTTACCGAAATCTTTATACTACCATTGGCGGCGATTATCGCGCCACATGGATTGCGGGCGGCACCACCGAGCATCAGTTAAACGCAAATGCGCATCTTGCTTATTCCGACAACTGGTTTAATCACAAGAAAATCAATGAGTTGCAGACTTTGGCAACTGATGTTGACTTTAATTACAACAATGTTTATCAGGGTCAGGTGTTGCTTGCTGTGAATCCATATTTCACTCTGAACGGCGATTTTTATCATGTTCATTTGGGCGTGCGCGTCGATTTCAAAACTGGCGGCAATGTTGGGCTTTACCCTGATGTCAAGGGAAGTTTGTTCATTCTTGACAACAGACTTGAGTTTTATGCCAAGTTCGGCGGACGCTCTAAAATCAACACCTTTGCCGATATCGTTGCCGAAAACCCTTTCGTGACGACGAGTTTCGAGAATTTCAGCGAGTTTGGGTATGAAAGCACTAAGTTTGACTTTCAGGCTGGTGTCAAGTCGAAGATTGCCAATAACATAGATGCACATCTGGGAGTGCGTTACCGTAATATCAAAAACGCTGTTTTTTTTGTTCCTGACAAAGATTTTTATGCCACTTACGATGAAGATGCCACGGTGTATCATCTGCAAGCGTTCGATTTGCTTTTCAACAACTACAACGTGACCAACATCCTTGCCGACATTCATTGGAAAGCCATGGAAAAACTCGATGTGGCGGCTGAATTGTCTATCAACAGCTATGCATTTACCGACAAATCGGCTAAGGCCTGGTACAAACCGTCGTTCACCATGACTTTGCGCGGTGATTACCAGCTTAACGAGATATGGAAGTTCAATGCTGCGATGACGTTTTTGGGCAAGCGTCCGGCTCTGGATCTGTATGGTGACGAGGTGCAGCTTGCGGCGGCGGCAGATATCCAGCTTGGCGCCGATTACCAGATCATGGAAGACCTGTCGGCTTTCGTCGAAATCCACAATCTTTTCCATCGGAAATACGAGCTTTATTACAACTATCCGAGCCTCGGTTTTGAGGTTTTTGCAGGTATAAAATACCGTTTCTGATTTTTTCCCGAAAAAGGCAAAAATTTTAGCAAAAAAAGCTAAAAATCTGTCATTTTTTTCATTGTTATTTCAAATAAATTTCTTAAATTTGCAAGGTTTATTTTTGAAATAATAATTAAAAAAGAAATACAATCAGAGAAATGACAGAAGAAGAAAAAATCCAGAATGCTGAGAGCAACTACGGTGCCAATAACATTCAGGTTCTTGAAGGTTTGGAGGCGGTGCGCAAACGCCCTGCCATGTACATCGGCGACGTCAACGTGAGAGGTCTGCACCACCTGGTTTATGAGGTGGTCGATAACTCCATCGACGAGGCAATGGCCGGTTATTGTGACACAGTCGATATCGAGATTTTACCGGGTAACTCGATTTCCGTTGTCGATAACGGACGTGGTATCCCGACGGGCATGCACGAGAAGGAGAAGAAATCGGCTCTTGAGGTCGTTTTGACGGTGCTCCACGCTGGCGGTAAGTTCGACAAAGGTTCATATAAGGTCTCTGGCGGTCTGCACGGCGTCGGCGTCAGCTGCGTCAACGCGCTTTCGAAACATCTGAAGGCCGAGGTGCACCGCGAAGGCAAGATCTTCGTGCAGGAATACGAATACGGCAAGCCGCTCTACCCTGTGAAAGTGGTGGGCGAGGCTCATGACCATGGCACTAGAATCACATTCACTCCAGACGACAGCATCTTCCTCACCAACGAATACAGCTACGACATCCTCGCAGCACGTATGCGTGAGCTGGCATATCTTAACAAAGGCATCAGAATCACCCTTTCGGATAAGAGAATCGACCCGGAGACAGGCAACGAGGGCAGGAGCGACGAGTTCCATTCGGCAAACGGCCTCATCGACTTTATCAATTATCTCGATGAGAACCGCGAGAAACTCACTCCGGAACCTATCGCAATTCAGGGCGAGACGGACAACGTGCCAGTTGAGATAGCGTTGGAATACAATACTTCTTACTCAGAAAATCTGCATTCATACGTCAACAATATCAACACTCACGAAGGTGGTACACATCTCGCTGGCTTCCGCCGTGGCTTGACACGTACCTTGAAGGCTTACGCCGACAAGGAAGGCATGTTCTCAAAGCTGAAATTCGAGATCAACGGCGACGACTTCCGCGAAGGCTTGACGGCTATCATCTCGGTGAAGGTGCCGGAGCCTCAGTTTGAGGGTCAGACCAAGACAAAACTTGGCAACAACGAGGTGATGGGTATCGTCGATAAGATAGTGAGCGAGCATCTCTCTAACTACCTTGAGGAACATCCGAAAGAGGCTAAGATGATTGTCGATAAGGTTGTCCTTGCGGCTACAGCACGTCACGCGGCACGTAAGGCACGTGAGCTGGTGCAGAGAAAAGGCGCTTTGTCGGGCGGCGGACTTCCGGGCAAGCTCGCTGATTGCTCGGAGCGTGACCCTGAACAGACGGAGCTTTATCTCGTCGAGGGTGACTCAGCAGGTGGATCGGCAAAACAAGGCCGTGACCGTCGTTTTCAGGCTATTTTGCCTTTGAGAGGTAAGATTTTGAATGTGGAAAAAGCAATGCAGCACCGCGCATTCGAGAGCGAAGAGATCAGAAACATCTACACCGCACTCGGCGTCACCATTGGAACGGAAGAAGACAGCAAGGCATTGAACATCGAGAAGCTTCGTTACCACAAAATCATCATCATGACCGATGCTGATGTGGATGGTAGCCACATCTCAACCCTGATTTTGACATTCTTCTATCGTTATATGCCTGAACTTATCGAGAAAGGCTATGTCTATATCGCTACACCGCCTTTGTATCTCGTAAAGAAAGGCAAGAAAGAGAAATATTGCTGGACTGAGGAACAGCGTCTGCAGCTCCTCGACGAGATGGGTCAGGATGCCCATGTGCAGCGTTACAAAGGTCTTGGTGAGATGAACCCTGAGCAGCTTTGGATGACGACCATGAACCCAGAGTTCCGCACTCTCCGTAAGATTCACATCGAAAACGGAGCCGAGGCCGACTATATTTTCTCAATGCTGATGGGCGATGAGGTGGGTCCGCGCCGCGAATTCATCGAACAAAACGCCACATACGCTAACATTGACGCATAAAACTTATTGTTATGGATAACAAACTTGATATTTTAACAAAGAAAATCTACGAACAGGGTGTCGAGAAAGCCAATCACGACTCCGTGGAAATCGTGGAAAACGCCAAGAAAGAGGCCGAGAAGATTCTCGCTGACGCCAAAGCCGAGGCTGAACGTATTGTAAATCAAGCGAATAAAGAAGCTGAAGAGCTTAAGACCAAGGTCAACGCCGACGTGAAGATGGCAGCCACACAGAGCATCGCCGTCACCAAGCAGGAGATCGAGAAGATGGTGGTGACGAGCGCCACCGAGCAAGGCGTGAAGACTGCTATGACATCTGCCGACTTTGTGAAAGAGCTGATAAAAGACATCGTCAAGGCATTCAACCCTGAAAACGCATCACCTGTGGCACTCGACATGATTCTGCCTGAGGCGATGAAGGCCGAACTCGAGCCTTTCGTGAAAAACGAGATAGGTAAGACGTTCAAAAATGAGATCAACGTAAGCTTCAACAAGAAGATCGGCGGCGGATTCAAGGTGGCTCCTAAGGACGGCGGCTATGTACTGCAGTTTACCGATGAAGAGTTTAACCAGTTGATTTCCAACTATTTGCGTCCTGCGACGAAGAAAATCCTGTTCGGCTAATGGATAACTACGTTTATATCGTTGCCAGTCTGCCTGACATTGCGGTGAGTTATGAAGGCGCGCCTTTCGACTACGCGGCTGTCAAGGAGAGTGTTGTAGAACTTCTTTCAGAAAAAGACCAGAAGTTGGTAGAACTTTTGGAAGAGGGCTTCGACGAGAACACCCTTGGCGCTGAGTTTTATAAGAAGGCCGAGAGCAAAAACCGTTTCATCCGCGAGTATTTCGACTTCGACGGCAGGCTGCGTAACATGAAGGTCGCATATCTGGCGAAACGTCTCGACAAAAAAGGCGATGCCTACTTCGTAGATATGCCGGAAGCCGATTTCGAGGAGGAGAGTCAGATTAAAGACATCCTTGCCAACGATGACTTCGTGCTTCGCGAACAGAAGATGGATGAGCTGAAATGGGAGAAGGCGAGCGACATCGCACGAATGGATTACTTTAACATGAACACAATCCTTGCATTCCTGGTCAAGGCAAAGACAGTCCAGCGTTGGGCTGAGCTTGACAAGGCGAAAGGCGAGGAGATGTTCAGAAAACTCGTCAAGGAGGTGAGAGGCACCTTCGATGGAGTAAAAAGCGCCCTGTAGGGGCGAAAGACCACAACCGTGGGTGAAGCGAAGCGAAACCCACGGAAGAAACAGAAATAAACAAAGAATAATAATATGAAAACTAAAGGAAAAGTTACAGGTATCATCTCCAACTTGGTGACCGTCGAAGTCGATGGCCCGGTGGCACAGAATGAGATCTGCCTCATCGACTTGCAAGATGTCAAGCTGATGGCGGAAGTCATCAAGGTGAACGGGAACAAGGCCTCGGTGCAGGTGTATGAGAGCACCCGCGGTCTGCAGATCGGCGACAAAGTGGAGTTCCAGGGTTACATGCTTGAAGTGACCCTCGGACCAGGCCTGCTTTCGAGCAATTTCGACGGCTTGCAGAATAACCTCGCTACCATGGAAGACGTCTTCTTGAAACGTGGCGAATACACCAAGGCATTGGACGAGAATAAGTTATGGGACTTTACACCGATAGCCAAGGCTGGCGACCAAGTGGTTGCTGCCGACTGGCTCGGTGAGGTCAAGGAAGGCTGGCTGCCTCATAAAATCATGGTGCCGTTCTCATTCGAAGGCACTTATATAGTGAAGAAAGTGGCTGATGCCGGTCAATATAAAATCACAGACACCATCGCGGTGTTGACAAACGCCGACGGTGAAGACATCAACGTCACCATGGTGCAGAAATGGCCTGTGAAGGTGGCTATCGGCGGATACGTCGAGAAACCGCGTCCTTTCAAGGTGATGGAGACGGGTGTGCGTACCATCGATACACTGAACCCAATAGCGGAAGGAGGCACGGGCTTCATCCCGGGACCTTTCGGATGCGGCAAGACAGTGCTTCAGCATGCCTTGGCAGAACAAGCCGACGCTGATGTCATCATCATGGCGGCATGTGGCGAGCGTGCTAACGAGGTGGTGGAGATCTTCACCGAATTCCCTGAATTGAAAGATAAACATACTGGCCGCAGCCTGATGGAGCGTACCATCATCATCTGCAACACTTCTAACATGCCGGTGGCTGCCCGTGAGGCTTCAGTCTATACCGCCATGACCCTCGGCGAATACTACCGCGCCATGGGAATGAAGGTTCTTCTGTTGGCTGACTCCACTTCACGTTGGGCACAGGCACTGCGTGAGATGAGTAACCGTCTGGAAGAGCTGCCAGGTCAGGACGGATTCCCTGTCGATCTTTCAGCAATCATCTCAAGCTTCTATGCGAGAGCAGGTTACGTGAAACTCAACAACGGTCAGTCAGGTTCAATCACCTTCATCGGAACGGTGTCACCTGCTGGCGGTAACTTGAAGGAGCCTGTCACCGAATCGACGAAGAAAGCTTCACGTTGCTTCTACGGACTTTCGCAGAACCGCGCCGACAAGAAACGTTATCCGGCCGTCGATCCTGTCGATTCATATTCAAAATATCTCGAATATCCAGAAATTATTGAGTATTTGGATAACAAAATCGAAAAAGGATGGGTCGATAAAGTAACCAAGACGAAATACATCATCCGTAAGGGTAAAGACGCTTACGAGCAGATCAACATCTTGGGCGACGACGGCGTGCCGATGTCATATCATGAGCAGTATCATAAGTCGGAACTCATTGATTTTGTGATACTTCAGCAGGATGCTTTCGACGATATCGACGGCTGCTCACCATTGGAGCGTCAGAAATTCATGCTCGACTTGGTTTTGGAAATCTGCGACCGCAGCTTCAAGTTCGACAACTTCGAGGAATGCGCCACGTATTTCAAAGGTTTGATCAACATCTGCCGTCAGATGAACTACTCGGAATACAAGTCAGAGCAATTTGAAAAATATCTTGGACAGTTAAAGGAGGAACTTAAACATGAGTGAGAAAGCCTTTCAACGCATATATACTAAGCTGACCGCCATCACCAAGGCGACTGTAACCCTTGAGGCTCAAGGTGTTATGAACGACGAGATGGCTCTCGTGGCAGGTCGTCTGGCACAGGTCGTGAAGATTAAAGACAAAGCCGTGACTTTGCAGGTGTTCGGCGGCACCGAGGATATCCCTACCAACGCTGAGGTGACTTTCTTCGGCGAGCCACCGTCATTGAACGTGAGCGATGACCTCGCGGGACGTTTCTTCAACGCCTACGGCGAGCCTATCGACGGCGGTCCGGCAGTGGAAGGCGAGAAACGCCAGATAGGCGGTCCTTCCGTCAACCCATACAAACGTCGTATGCCTTCAGAGCTGATTCCTACTGGTATCGCCGGCATCGACTTGAACAACACACTGGTCTCAGGCCAGAAGATCCCGTTCTTCGCCGACCCTGACCAGCCTTACAACAGCGTGATGAGCATGGTGGCCCTCCGCGCCGATGTCGATAAGATCATCCTCGGTGGCATGGGTCTGTCGAACGACGACTATCTGTTCTTCAAACATGAGTTTGAGAGCGCAGGCGCCTTGCATAAGATCATCAGCTTTGTGAACACCACCGACCAGCCGCCTGTCGAGCGTCTTCTGATTCCTGACATGGCACTGACTGCCGCTGAGTATTTTGCTGTCGATAAAAACGAGAAAGTCCTTGTGCTTCTTACAGATATGACGCTTTACGCTGATGCTCTGAGTATCGTGTCGAACCGTATGGACCAGATACCTTCGAAGGACTCCATGCCAGGTTCGCTTTATTCAGACCTCGCGAAGATTTACGAGAAGGCAGTGCAGCTTCCTTCGGGCGGCTCCATCACCATTATCGCAGTGACGACGTTGAACGACGGCGATATCACACACGCCATCCCGGACAACACCGGTTACATCACTGAGGGACAGCTCTTCCTCCGTGCTGACGCCGATTCAGGCAAGGTCATCGTCGATCCGTTCCGCTCGCTGTCACGTTTGAAACAGCATGTGCAGAACAAGAAGACCCGTGAGGACCACAGCGCGGTGATGAATGCTTCGGTTCGTCTGTATGCCGACGCATCAAACGCCAAGACGAAGCTCGAAAACGGTTTCGACCTGAGCGACTACGACCACCGCTGCCTCGATTACGCCAAGGAATACGCAACCCGACTGCTCGCCATCGACGTCAACATCTCGATTACTGAGATGCTCGACACCGCCTGGGAGCTTTTCGGCAAGTATTTCACCAAAGCCGAGACAGGTCTGAAGGAGAGTTTGATTCAGAAATATTGGAAAGAAAAATAATAAGTCATGGCAATCAAGTTCCAATATAACAAGACCTCGCTGAACGAGATGAACAAGCAGCTCAAGACGCGTACGAGGGCTTTGCCTACGCTGAAAAGCAAGGAGAGCGCGCTGCGTGTTGAGGTGAAAAAGGCGAAACAGCGTTCGGAGAGCCTTGTTGAACAGTTAGAGGCCGAACTCAAATCGTATGAGTACATGGCCCGCCTTTGGAATGAGTTTGAGCCAGGACTGATAACTGTGACCGATGTCAAGCTGAAGACAGTGAAGATTGCAGGCGTGCCGGTGCCAGCATTGGAAGAGGTGCTTTACGAGGTGAAAGACATCAACCTCTTCACCAAGCCGATGTGGTTTGCCGACGGCGTGCAGATCTTGAAAAACTTGGCGCAGCTGGGCATCGAGTCGGAGGTCTATACCGAGGTGAGCCGCGTGCTGGATTACCAACGGAAGAAGACCACCCAGAAAGTCAACCTTTACGAAAAGGTGCAGATTCCTGGCTATAACGAAGCCATACGTAAGATTAAGCGATATATGGAAGACGCCGAGAACCTCGACAAGGCCTCCCAGAAAATCGTGAAAAACAAACACATCATTGAAGAAGAGGAGGCAGAGCATGGTAACTGAAATGACGAAATATAATTTCATCTTGCTGAGTGGCGACATCGAGGCTTTCCTTCATAAACTGCAGGGCGTGGGCGTGGTTGATATCACCCGCTCGGTGAAACCTGTCGATGAGAAGTCGGAACAGATGTCGTCGAAGGCCGGATCGTACCGCAAAGCCTTGTCGCTACTGAAAAATGTGCAACCTGCCGAGTTCGCCGACAAGACCTACGGCGACCTTGCGGAAAACGTGATAGAGACCGTCAACGAGATTGAAAATGCCAATGCGCAGATATCGCAGCTTGCCAAAGAACTCGAAGAACGTAAGCCTTGGGGCAAATTTGATGTCAAAAACATTGAAAAACTCCAAAAACTCGGACTCAAGCTGCATTTCTACAAGGTTAAGACCTCTGCGATGAACCCTGAATGGCAGTCGCAATACGCTTTGAGCGAGATTTCGACTGTTGACGGCAACACATATTTCGTGGTCGTCTCCGATTCCGATGAGTATGATTTTCCTTTGAAGGAAATGTCGGCTCCAGATACTGATTGCACGGCTATCGAAAAGAAAATCAATGAGTTGGAATATTCTATTGAGAAGAATGAGAAGCATCTTTCAGAGCTGAAGTGTCATGAAAAAGACCTTCAGAAAGAGCTTGACAAGACGCTCTCGAAGCTCGATTTGCATCTCGCAAACATTTCGGGAACGAAGGCTGCCGACGACTATATCACTGTGTTTGAAGGCTTTGCGCCTGCCGAGAATGAAAAAGAGCTTGTTGAGATGCTCGAAAAGGAGGAGGTTCTTTATCTGGTTGAAAAAGCCAAAGTCGATGACAATCCGCCGATCAAGCTGAAAAATAACAAGTATGTGGCTATGTTCGAGATGCTTACCGACATGTACGGTCGTCCGAAGTACAACGAGTTCGACCCGACGGTGTTCATTTCGATATTCTTCATGCTGTTCTTCGCATTCTGCATGGGCGACGCCGGTTACGGCTTGGTGCTCATAGGGGCGAGCCTCGGCTTGAAGAAGATGTTGGGCAATCTGGCTCCGCTTGGCATCACCTTGGGTATCGCAACCACGGTTGTCGGATTCTTGTTCCACACTTTCTTCTCGATGGATATGCTCACCTGGACATGGCTTCCTGATACGGTGAAAGCATGCATGTTGCCATCGACGCTATATGGTTACGACGGCACTATGGTGCTGGCGCTCATCGTTGGTGTGGTGCATCTCTGCTTGGCAATGATTGTGAAGACGTATCAAGCCACTAAGGTCAAAGGATTCCTGCATTCGTTGGGTACATGGGGCTGGACGCTGCTCATTGTGGGCGGTGTCATTGTAGGTGCTATGGCACTAGCGGGCGTGCTTGAATCGACTGTCACTAAGTGGGTGATCATTGTGCTAGGCATCTTGTCGGCGTTGGGCATTTATATCTTCAACGACTTGAACAAAAACGTGTTGTCGAATGTCGGCTCCGGCTTGTGGGAGACATACAACACTGCTACCGGCTTGCTTGGCGACGTGTTGAGTTACCTCCGATTGTACGCTCTCGGTTTGGCTGGTGCTAAGCTCGGTGAGGCGTTCAATACCATTGGTATTCAGGCACTTGGTGACGGCGGTGCTGGCTGGATCGCCTTCATCCTCATTGTGGTGATAGGTCATGTTTTGAACATCGCCATGTGTGTGTTGGGTGCCTTCGTGCATCCGTTGCGACTCAATTTCCTTGAGTTCTTCAAGAATTCAGGATATGAGGGAACTGGCAGGAAGTATAATCCATTAAAACAATAAATGGCCCTTCGACAAGCTCAGGGACCAACAATTACGATGGTCGTTGAGCCTGTCGAAACGCGAAAATTAGTAAAATGATAAACAAATAAATTTAAAAGTTATGACAGCAACAATTTTAGGTTATCTCGGCTTGGGCTTGGTTTTGGCCTTAGCGGGTATCGGAAGTTCAATCGGAACATCGGCGGCTGGCAACGCTGCTGAAGGTGGTCTCAAGAAACGTCCTGAGTCTTCAGGTAGTTTCTTGGTGTTGTCGGCACTGCCGGCTACCCAGGGTATCTACGGATTCGTGGCATTTTTCATGCTTCTCAGCAAATTCAAGGAAAACCCTGAGATGGGTCTTGTCATCTTCGGTATCGGTCTCTGTGTCGGTTTGGTCTGTATGATTTCAGCCATCCGTCAGGGTCAGGTCTGCGCCAACGGTATCGTCGGTGTGAGCCAAGGCCACGATGTGTTCACCAACACCCTTATCTACGCCGCTCTCCCAGAATTCTACGCAATTTTGGGTCTGGTCGGTGCCTTGATGGTGTAAGGAATCTTCCAACCGAACAAATGAATTGTAGAGACGTCATAATATTGCGTCTCTACAATTTTTATGTCAAAATCTTGACAAATTTGAAAAATTGTTGTATCTTTGCAGTGTAGTTTAGGATTGATTGTTTAATAAATACACATACGAAACAGAAATAAGATAAAACATTGACATAATTAGATAGCGTTTGCTTTTATTCTTTTAATATCAAAATCGCCAATTTGAAAAAGGAGAAAGGTTTAAAGCAAACAGCTCACATTTTCGTGGGTTGTTTTTGTCTTTCTCCGAAGGTATGGCGATGCCTGATATTGAAGATAAAGCAGCTCACGTTTTTATATTAATAAATAAAGATGTAAAAATAGCATCATAAAAGTGTAAAAACTGCATCAATAAGATGTGTGATAATTCCGAATCAATTTCTAATTTTACACTTTCAAAATTATATGACTGAAGAGGTTTTACATATTGGAAACTGTATCAAGGAAGAGCTGAAACGGCAGGATCGCAGCATAGCTTGGCTCTCAAGACAAGTTTTCTGTGACCGCAGTAACCTTAGTCGAGTACTTCAAAACCAGTATGTTGATATATGCCTTTTGCGTAGAATTTCGATTAGTCTGAAGTGTAATTTCTTCAAGATGCTTTCTGAATATGTTCAGAATGATATTGAAAATTACCAAAGAGCGATGTAAAATAAGCATCGCTTTGATGCTAATATAGCATCATAAAAATTTCTTTAAATAAAACATTGTCAATAATTTTGCAATATCTGGAAAATAAACATAATCAACTATAAACTAACCCCGAAGAGCCAGATGGTATATAACTTGGCAAAGACTAAAAATGAAGAGGCTTATATTAATTGTATTGTTAATTATGGCTGGAAGTGTAATTGTTGGAAACACAACTCGCCAATATAAAAGCCCCAATAATATTATAGAGTATAAAGCGACATCGGTACAAGGGGAAGTTGATGTTGAAATTAAGGATCAAATCGATGACTATGGTAATTATCTCGGAACCGTCATTATGGTATATAACAATTTGGATAGATGTGTTTATGTAAAAGTGGTGTTCAAAGAAAATGGGAACAAGCAACATGTTGTCAAATATGTGCCAGCTAGAGAGAGTAGAAGAGCGTGGTATGGAAATCAAACGTTGAAAGTCGTTTGGGATGAGACTTACTGGGATTATTCTCCAATTGATTAAAAATTTAAATCTCTTTTATGAAAAAATTAGTATTATTTATCACTTTTTTCCTTTCATTATCGGCATTACACGCACAAATCATAGATGTTATACATCTTAACAATGGTTTTGATGCCAGAGGTACGATAACCAACCGTACGGAAAGCCAAATTACATTGCAATCCGAGAACGGCCGTGTACTAACCATCGACATGAGCGACATCGACTCAATGGAACAGGAACAAAAAGCTTTTGACCCTAAAGTATTGATTGGTCGATGGGCTTGTTATAAGGCAAATGGAGAAAGGGATGAAAGATATGATATGGCTATTAGTGAAAACATGGGGTTTTATACTGTAAATTATATCCGCATAATTCATTTCAATAGCAATAGCGGTACCATAAAAAGTTTCCCTCGAGACACACCAGTTGCCAAAGGGCCAATTGATGTGGATTTAAAAGATATAGATATAGAAAAGGGTATAGTATCATATCGTTTTCATCAAGAGGAATCCTGTTTATTTAATGAAAACTTAAGAAGAGAGGGTACTTTCTTTCAAGAATGGCGATGTGATATTAATCTCAGTTATTTTGACGGTATCTTGAGAGGTAAAATAGATTGTATAAACCATTATTGTCAAGTATCGTATCACAATACTGATAATGAAGAGGTTCTTGATGATGCTCCTTGTGGCAAATGGAATGTTTATTTTGTAAAGAATTAGAAGAGTATCATCCAAAAGAAAACTAGGTAGTGTAATCAGAGCTGTGTCAAGATTTGAATTCAAATATTTACAACATCTTCTCCAAATACTACCGATATCTTCGCCAATGTGCGAAGCGTGAAATTGTGCGTTCCACCAAGCCAACGTGACACTTCGGGCTCGGTTTTGCCCATGAGATGTGCAAACTCTTTCTGTGACATGCCTTTAGCTTTGAGCAAAGCATCGATTTTGTCGGCGATTGCCCATGACATGTCAACCTGTTTCCGCACATCTGGCGGAATTTTTGCCAGTTCTTCTCTAAAAAGACTTTTTGTGCTCATAGTTTGAAGGTTTTATCTTCGATACCAATTAGTTTGGTCTCTTTTATATTGACCTCACCATTGCGAATATATGATTTTAACAATGCTTCAAATTTCTGTAAATCAATCACATAACCCTTCAATTCATCGCTTTCTTCGTATGTCTTTGTCGTCTTTACTCCGCCATTCCCCAAAATCAGAATCTTGTCTGTCAATCTCAAACAATACAATCTGAGTCTGCTTTTATATACTGGCAATGCCACAACATTGTCGCTCATCTTTCCTTCAGGCCTGAAGTTTCTTTCCAACGCTCCGTTTTCTGTTATCTTTTCCAATGCGAGCAAAATCAGTTGATAATCATGCTTTAATGTTGCGTTGTCTTTAAATTTTGAAATGAATTTGTCGAATTCAGACGATTCTTCATTTTCAAAAGTTATTGTGTATAAACTTACAACTTCAGTTTCTTCAAGTATGTTTAGTTTTGCGTGTTTCATAAATAATGAAATTTTAAATGACACTGCAAAGATAAACATTATTTTAATACAAATTGCTTTATATGCTAATTTTTTTAAAAATAAAAGATTATATTCAAACCTGTGCCCTAACAACCCTATCTTTTCCCCTGAAATCCTTGGTGATTTCAACGTTTTTAAAACCTTTTTCACAACATAATGCTGCAGTCTCCTTGCCGAATCTCTCGTTGATCTCAAACCAGATTTGGCCGTTGGGTTGCAACGCTTTTTGGGCAAATTCCAGGATTTTTCTGTAGAAAATCAAAGGGTCGTTGTCGGGCACAAATAGGGCAGAGGAGGGCTCGTGGTCTAAAACATTGGCCCGCATATCGGATTTCTCGCTCTCGCAGACATAAGGTGGGTTTGAAACGATTATATCAAATTGATTATCAATCAATTCGGCGGTTGATAGTTGTAAAATATCATCATGCACAAAATGCACGTTAACCTCATTATTTTCAGCATTCTTTTTTGCCACCTCCAACGCCTTTTCAGAAACATCAAGGGCTGTAACGATGCTGTCTTTCAATTGTTTTGCCAGGCTGATGGCAATGCAACCGCTGCCGGTTCCGATATCGAGGATATCACATCCTGTAGGGACAAGGCATGCCTTGTCCCTACAGGATGTGATTTTTTTCACCATTTCCTCGGTTTCAGGACGAGGAATGAGCACGTTTTCATTCACAAAAAACCGCATGCCGCAGAATTCAGTCTCGCCCAGAATGTATTGAATTGGCTTGTTTTTCAGCAGTTCCTTCACCGCAAAATGCAGCGTCAGCATCTCCGATTCACTCAAACGCAGCTCAGGCTCAATGGCAATTTTAATTCTGTCGATGCCAAAATAATGCTCCAACAGAATCATTATCAACGCATTAGCCTCATTAGAGCTGTAAATCTTCTCCAACTCACCTGCATAATATCTGCGACAGTCCCGAACTAAATTTGATGATGTTTTCATGCCACAAAGTTATAAAAATCTCACGCAGAACTCGCAGAAAACGCAGAAATAATTAATCCTTGTGGTCGCTTCGCGGTGCGGTGGCCCGCGCCAGACGGCGGTCCGAGCATCGGCTGGCGCTTGATTTTTTGGTTACTTTTTTATCAAGAAAAAAGTAACAAGAAACTGCCCGTTAGGGCAAAAAATTATTATTTTTGCAGCATGTTATTCGAGGATTCATATAAAATCGTTACCACAAAAGGCGAGGGGCTTTACAAAGAGAAGGGTTCCAAGTTCATCGCAGAGGCGTTTCCAGTGCATTCGGAAGCGGAGGTGAAAGAACGTGTTGCGGAGATTAGAAAAAAATACTTCGATGCAAAACATCACTGCTATGCCTTCATGATAGGTCCCGATAAGGCGTGTTACCGCTCAAGCGACGATGGCGAACCCTCAGGCACCGCAGGCAAACCTATTCTGAATCAGATTCTCTCGAAAGACGTCACCAACGTGTGCGTGGTGGTGACACGTTACTTCGGCGGGCAGCTGCTAGGCGTGCCGGGACTTATCAACGCCTATAAAACCTCGGCAAGAGAGGCTCTCGACAACTGCACCGTTGTTGAAAAAACCATCGACGAGGTGTATTCGCTCGAGTTCGACTATCCGCTCCTCAACGAGGTGATGCGAATACTTAAAGACGAAAATCTCGAACAACAGAACCCAAAATTTGAAATGGCTTGTTATCTCGAAATATCAATACGGCAAAGCGATTCCGACAGAATTATTGAAAAATTGAAGCGGCTCTACGGAGTGACGGTGAAATATCTAAAAACCGTTTAAAATCAAGAATTTACGCCAATTTTTGACCAAAAATCAGCCCTTGCCTCGTAATTTAATACGAAAAAAATTAATAATCAATACAAAAAAAATATTTTTATTCACTTTTTTATGTTGATATTTGTAACATCGTTTTGAACAAAAAACGAGCATTATAATCTATTGATTTTTATATAGTTGAGAAATTAGATGAATAAAAATTTGTTTGAAATATGGGAAGAGTGCCTTACGATGATTCGTGAGAACGTTCCGGCGCAGGCCTTCTCGACTTGGTTCGAGCCGATTAAGCCTGTCGATTACCGTAACGGTCTGCTCACCATCCAGGTGCCTTCCGATTTTTTCTACGAATTTCTTGAGACTCACTATATTAAAGTCATCAAAGCTACTATTCGCAAGGTTCTCGGCCCGGAAGGCAAGCTCGAATATTCCATCATGATGGACAACAACGAGAACAAGCCTGTGGTGATGAAACAGCCGTCGGTCGATCGCACCAACACCAAGAATCCGCCAAAACAGATTCAAATCGACTTCGAAAATACCGAGGCGAAGATAATGAATCCGTTCGCGTTTCCAGGCATCAAAAAAGTTCATATCGAATCGAATCTCAACGAGAACTACTGCATGGATAATTTCGTGGTGGGTGAGTGCAACCGCGTCGCCTATGAAGCCGGACTCGCTGTGGCGAAAAACCCTGGCCGCACCTCGTTCAACCCGATGTTCGTGTTCAGCCCGACAGGTATGGGAAAGACACACATCTGCCAGGCTATAGGCCTCGAAACGAAGAAATATCATCCCGAACTTACCGTATTATATGTCAATGCGGAACAGTTCCTGATGCAGTTCCAGGCATCATGCCGCAACAACAGCTCGAAGAGCAGCCGCGACGACTTTGTGCATTTCTACCAGATGATAGACGTGCTCATCATCGACGATATCCAGTTCCTTTCGGGCAAACCGAAGACACAGGATACCTTGTTCCATATCTTCAACCATCTCCAGCAGACTGGCAAACAGCTCATTTTCACCTGCGACAAGCCTCCAGCGGAGATTAAAGACATGGAACAACGTCTCATCTCTCGTTTCAAATGGGGACTCTCTGCCGAGATGTCGCTCCCTGACGTTGAAACACGCCGTAACATCTTGAAACGAAAGGCTTACAACGAAGGTGTCGAGCTTCCTGACGATGTTGTGAATTATATCGCGGAGCATATCAAGACTAACGTCCGTGAGATGGAAGGCTTCCTTATCTCGCTCATCGCGCAGTCGTCGCTCAACCGCAAAGCCATCACCATTAACTTGGCAAAACAGATGGTGGAGCGTTTTGTAAACAACTCAAGTCGCGAAATCACCATCACCTATATAATAAATGTTGTGTGCGAGGAGATGGGCACATCGCAGGCCGATTTCTTTACATCAACAAGAAAACGCAACGTGGTGCAGGCACGCCAGCTGTCGATGTATTTCGCCAAGAAATACACCAAGGCGTCGCTCAATATCATTGGCGAACAATGTGGCGGCAAAGACCATGCCACAGTGATACACTCGCTCAAGACCGTCGCCAACCTCTTAGATACCGACAAACAGTTCCGTGAGGTAGCCGACAAAATCGAGCTGACACTTCAATAATCCGTTATGAATCAACAGTTTGGAAAACTATACCTCCTGCCTGCGCTGCTCGGAGCCACCTCGGCGGAACAGGTAATCCCGGAAGGGACTCTCGAAATAGTTAGGACTTTGCGCTTTTTTGTTGTCGAAAATGTGCGCACGGCACGCCGTATGCTTAGCAAGATGCACATGCCTTGTCCTATCGACGAGTTGACTTTCGTGGAACTCGACAAGCACAACCCACAGAATCCCGACCTGATGACATATCTCGGTCCGGCCCTCGATGGAAAAAACATCGGCTTGATGTCGGAAGCAGGCACGCCTTGTGTCGCCGACCCAGGTGCTTTGATAGTGGAGCTGGCACATCAGGCAGGCGTAAAAGTGGTGCCGCTCACCGGTCCAAATGCCATGATACTCGCTCTGATGGCATCAGGTTTCAACGGACAGTCGTTTTGTTTCCACGGCTATCTCCCGATAAAAAATCCAGAGCGTGTTCAGAAGATAAAATCGCTTGAGCGTCAGTCACTTGCGAATGACGAGACTGAGATGTTCATCGAGACACCTTTCCGTAACAACGCCATGATTGACGAACTGGTGAAAAACTGCCATCCCAACACCATGCTCTGTGTGGCGAGCAACATTACCATGGAGGATGAGACCATCGTCAGCGAGCCTATCTCTGAATGGAAAAAAATGAAATACGACTGGAACAAGAAGCCAGCCGTATTTCTAATTTACTGTGATAAAAACCGAAAACGGTATTAAATCAGCTTTCTCAGCATCGTAAAGATACTCTGTTCTGTCGCTTGGAATTTTCCGTCGGCGAAGAACACCTTCTTCATCTTGTCGAAAAGATTTTGACGGTCGAGTTCGTCTTTGACATACAATGCCTTATGTTCGCGGATGGTGTCGATGCGCTCCATGTCGTTGTCGGCCTCAAATCCGTTATAGACCTTCACAAACAGTTCCGGGTTGGTGTGCGCACCCATCGCGATAAGCTCTTGCTTCGTGATGTTGAAATCGGCATTTGCCGCAATGAAGAGGCAATAGATTTCGAATTCTTCTTTTGTTAAATTCTTCATAACACTATGCAGTTACGCGTTCAAGCCATTTCACCATACCGAACATCACCGACATTGAGACCACACAGATTGCGAGGAACACGCCCCAGCATTCCCAGATTGGCCATGCGTCGTACATGAGAGGTCCGACGAAGATGAACAAGTTGCCGATAGCTGTAGCGCCGAGCCACAAGCCCTGGCAGAGACCCACCATGTGACGTGGAGCCACCTTCGACACGAATGACAGTCCGAGAGGTGAGATGAACAACTCGGCAACGGTCAGGAAGAAGTAAGTCACGATAAGCACCCATGGTCCTGATTTTGCGAGACCAGCGGCAGCCATTTCGGAGGCGTTCATCGAGCGGAACTCTTCGCCTGAAGGATAGCCACAAGAGATTGAAAGTGCCATCAGGAAGAGGTATGCCAAGCCTGCGATACCCATACCGTAAGCAATCTTACGAGGTGTCGAAACGCCTTTGCCTTTTCTCACCAGCCATGCGAATGCAGCCATAACGATAGGTGTCAAGATGATGACATACAATGGGTTAAGTGCTTGCCAGATCTCAGCAGGGAAGAAGTCGGTGACCACGAAGTCACGTGCCAACAATGTAAGCGACTGGCTGTTCTGGTGGAACGAGAGCCAGAAGAAGATGGCGATGCCGAGAACTGCAAACAAAGCGTACAGACGCTGTTTGATTTCCTTTGCCATGGCGAGTTTTTCCTCCTGAGTGTATTCGATAACTTCGGTTTTCTCTTTCTTTGCCGGCTGTGGGAAAATCTTCTTTGTGCAGAGGAACACCACCAATGAAATCATCATGGCGACCACTGAAGCGATGAATGCGTAGTGAACGCCTGTGTTGAACACGTCGATATACTGTGAGCTGAATGTCACGAGGTCGGCTGGTGCATTGCCAGCGTCAACCAGTGATTTTGCCATGTTCTCGGTGAACTTCTGTGTCTGTTCGCCGTTGGCGAGATACTGGTGGCAAAGTGCCGGCATATCAGCGTTATAGACGAAGTTGTGTGCCTTCAACCACCAGTTGCGGAGCATAGGGGCCACGAATGGGGCGATAACGCCGCCGATGTTGATGAACACGTAGAAAATCTGGAAACCGCTGTCGCGACGGTCTTTAGCCTCAGCCAAAGCCTCCGGACCTTTCTCGGCAGCCTCAGCCTCAAACTTGTCGTACAGTTTTCCGACGAGAGCCTGAAGGTTGCCTTTGAACAAGCCGTTACCAAACGAGATGCAGAGCAATGCGAAGCATGTGAAGATCAAGATGCCCCACCAGGCACCGCCGTTGTCGAGGATGATGCCGTTGGCGTCCTTGCTGAACATCGGGATGGCCAAGCCGACATAACCGGCAGCCATGATAATCAAACCCCACTGGATGGTTCTCGGATAGTTTTGAGTGCGGTCGGCAATGATACCGCCAACCAAGCTCAAAACGTAGATTCCGAAATAAAACACCGAGTAGATGATACTCGCGGTCTTATCCGGCAAACCGAATTTTGAAACCAGGAAGAGCAGAAGGATGGCGTTCATGATGTAATAGCCGAAACGCTCGCCCATGTTGCTCAATGCAGCCGCTATCAATCCCTTCGGATGGTATTTCTTCGCCTGATTCAGATAATAAAGCAGGAACGGGACGACAACGACGAGAATACCAATCAAAATCACCAAAGTGCGGTTGGTATTCCACAAGTTTAGAATAGATAATGACGTCATAAAATTAAAATTTAGTTATACAATGATTATTTTCTCGTTTTTCAATCAAAAAATCGTACAAAAATAAGAAAAAATTTTTAACATAAACAAGAAAAATCGTAATTTTGCAGCTTTAAATATAAAAAAATGGAATTATCAAGCAAATACAGTCCGCAGACCACCGAAGAGAAATGGTACGAACACTGGATCGAGAAGAATTATTTTCATTCAACGCCTGATGAGCGTGAGCCTTACACCATCGTGATACCGCCACCGAATGTCACTGGCGTGCTTCACATGGGCCACATGCTCAACAACACGATTCAGGACGTGCTCATCCGCCGCGCACGTATGCAGGGCAAGAACGCCTGCTGGGTGCCTGGTACTGACCATGCCTCAATCGCTACTGAGGCTAAAGTGGTGAACAAGCTGGCACAGCAAGGCATCAAGAAGACCGACATCGGACGCGAAGAGTTCCTCAAACACGCTTGGGACTGGACCCACGAGCATGGCGGCATCATCTTGAAACAGCTCCGCAAGCTCGGCTGCTCATGCGACTGGGAACGCACCTCGTTCACCATGGACGAGACCCGCTCAAAGTCAGTCATCCGCGTGTTCTGCGACCTTTATAAAAAAGGCCTTATCTACCGCGGCGTGCGTATGGTCAACTGGGACCCGAAGGCTTTGACAGCGTTGAGCGACGAGGAAGTCATTTATAAAGAGGAACATAGCAAGCTTTTCTACCTCAGATATAAGATTGAAGGCGAAAACGGTTACGCAGTGGTGGCTACAACACGTCCTGAGACAATCATGGGCGACACTGCCATGTGTATCAACCCTAATGACCCGAAAAACCAGCATCTGAAAGGCAAGAAAGTCATCGTTCCATTGGTAAACCGCGTGATTCCGGTCATCGAGGACGAATATGTCGATATCGAGTTCGGTACAGGCTGCTTGAAGGTGACCCCAGCACACGATGTGAATGACTATATGCTTGGTGAGAAACATAATCTCCAGAGTATCAACATCTTCAACGACGACGCTACCATCAGCGAGGCAGCAGGAATGTACGTTGGAATGGACCGCGAGGCAGTGCGCAAACAGATTGTCATCGACCTCAAGGAAGCCGACCTGCTCGAGAAAGTTGAAGACTATAATAATAAGGTGGGATATTCGGAGCGTACCAACGTGCCGATCGAGCCTAAGCTCTCGATGCAGTGGTTCCTCAAAATGGAACACCTCGCCAAGATAGCTCTCGAACCTGTCGAGAAAGGCGAGATTCAGTTCTATCCTTCAAAATATGTCAACCTCTACCGCCACTGGCTCGAAAACATCAAGGACTGGTGCATCAGCCGTCAGCTGTGGTGGGGACATCAAATTCCGGCATATTATCTGCCACAGAGCGGATTTGTGGTTGCCGAAACGAAGGAAGAAGCACTTAAACTAGCACAAGAAAAGACTGGTAATAACAACTTGACAATGAATGATTTGCGTCAGGATGACGATGCTTTGGACACATGGTTCAGCTCATGGCTGTGGCCTCTCTCGTTGTTCAATGGCATCCTTGACCCAGACAACGCCGAGTTCAAATATTATTACCCAACCAACGACCTCATTACCGCTCCAGATATCATCTTCTTCTGGGTCGCTAGAATGATTATGGCAGGCGAGGAGTTTGCCGGAAAAGTGCCTTATCACAACGTGTATTTCACCGGTATCGTGCGCGACAAACTCGGTCGTAAGATGTCGAAGTCGTTGGGCAACTCGCCCGACCCGATTGAACTCATCGAGACCTATGGCGCCGACGGCGTTCGTATGGGAATGTTGCTCTCGGCACCTGCCGGCAACGACATCTTGTTCGATGTGGCACTCTGCGAGCAGGGACGTAACTTCTGCAACAAGATCTGGAACGCCCTCCGTCTCGTGAAAGGCTGGTCGGTCGATGAGAAAGCTGCTCAGCCTGACACCGCCAAGATGGCCGTGAAATGGTTCGACGCACGTTATAACCAGGTGCTTGCCGAGATGAACGACAACTTCGAGAAATACCGTCTGTCAGATGCCTTGATGGGCGTTTATAAGCTCACTTGGGACGACTTCTGCTCATGGTATCTCGAGATGGTGAAAGCCCCGATGGGACAGCCTGTCGATGGCGTAACTTACAGAGCCACAGTCACTTTCTTCG
>Ga0265301_10001987_pt1 | contig 24897 bp, 26 predicted proteins | sample AusTroGonzalo_MG_2_FD_193488 | JGI IMG/M metagenome (GOLD analysis project Ga0265301, IMG submission 193488) | Bovine rumen microbial communities from tropical cattle in Woodstock, Queensland, Australia - Gonzalo_04 | ecosystem: Host-associated > Mammals > Digestive system > Stomach > Rumen ... | reverse complement strand
CGGCACGGCACGCGGCACAAAGAAGCCGCAGGCGGGCGAATGGTGAAAACGCTTGTAGGCATCGTAAGGGCAGCGCAGCATAAAGTAGCGGCCTTCGGTGTCGCGGTTTATGTCGCTATAATCAGGCGCGGCCAGTTGGCATTCGTTGCAGTGGCGCGTCTGCGCGGTTTCGATTTTTGTTTTTTGAGTTCGTATTTTCATAAGGCATTAAAATTCAAGTGGTAAGTCTTGCTGTTCGTTTTCGCTGTAACTGTTAATATCGATATTGAACATCGTTTTAACGGCTTCGTAGTCGAAGGCCATTGCACGGTCTTGCTGTGCTATTGCCACGCGCTCTGTGCTGGTTCCTGTGCTTTTGGTGGTCGATTGCTCGACGCCTTTTACTATCATCTTAAAACGCATCGACGCTTTGGTGCCCAAATATTCTTTTGATTGCTCCAGATAGTATTTGAGCGATTGGCGCGGCAGGCACGTTTCGCCCAGGCTTCTGTATTGCTTTGCGTAGAGTTGGAAAACTCGCGACGGGCGCAAATACAGAATAAGGCGCGGCGTTTGGTATTCCTGGTCCACAAGGTTTGTTTTGAGCACCTTTTCGGGCGCAATGCGAAAATCGCAGTCGAGCACCATTTCGCCCTGTTGTACCAATACTTGCACGCATTCCCAGAAGTTGGCCAATTCGTTGCTGGTAAAACAGTTGCTTTGCTGTTCAATCATATAATCGTAACACAAATTGAAAACGTGCTCGTAACTGTAAGGCAGCGTTAAATATTTGCTAATTATCTTATACACAACCAAAAGCACCTTGTAATTGCCTAAAATGCGGTCTTCGATAACCGTTTTGCCCAGGCGGTCGTTGAGTTGGTCGGAAACAACGGCCAACTGGCTGGCAATTTCGCGTTCAACCTGCGGGCGGTAGTTCAACAGTTGCAGCGTAATGTGGCTAAAGCCTTTGCGTTGCAGTTCGGCCAGTTCGTTAAAGTTCTTTTTGGCTTCGGCTGTAAAGGTTGTTTCCGAGAAACGCAGGAAAACAAAACGGCTAAACAGCGCAATATCGGCGGTTGCCATTTCCTGGCCGCTCAATATAAGTGCGCAGTCCACAAGGGTGCTTTCAACTTGTTTGTCGCGGTCCAGGCTCATACGGCTGCGGCCCGTGTTGTCCCAAACGCCCTTTAACGATTCGCGAATGCGTGTATCTAAATCGTTTCTAAACTCGTCGAAGTGCACTATTGCGTTCGATACTTGCGCCAGGTTGTTGGCAATGGCGGCTATTGTGGTATTGTTCAAGTTCAACGGCAGGTCTTTGAGTTGGAAAAAACGCTTAAGCGATACGGCTAATTCGGTTTTGCCGCTGCCTTTTGGGCCGAACAAGTTTAAAATCGGAAAATGTAGGCTTGTGTTGTGCAGCACAACATCTTTAAACAGCGAAGCAATGTAGAATGCCAGGCCGATAATGCCATTTGAGCCGTATACGGTGCCGATTCGGGTAAAGGCTTCTGTCAGTGTGCAGTTGTTATATCCGAAGTGGCTAAAGTTCTTTTCGAACTCAAACAGCGTGCGGTCGCTGGCGTAAATCATCGATTTTGAAGGCAGATAGTAGTTGTTGCCGTTGTCGAGCCTGACAATGCCCAGGTCGTCGGCTTCGCAAAACTGGCCGTCTTTGTAAAGGCCGTTGCCGAAAGCAAAAAAGCCGTCGCGGTTCCAGCCTAACTGTTTGATTTCGACAGCCGTCTCCGTCTGTTCGTAAAGGTAGGTTTTGAGTTTCGTTAGTTGCTCGTCTTTAACCTGCCAAATGAAGTTGCCCAAGCCCTCCACTTTTTGTTTAAACTTCTGAAGGCTAACAAGGTCTTCGGCTTTCAGTTCAACAATTTCGGTTTGTTTGCCGTTGGTTATCGAAAACAAACGCTTCGGAAAAACCACGTCTTTTATATGAAAAAGCGGCTCAAGCGTAAAGTTGCTCCATTGTTTCGGTTTGCCGTTTTCGCCTGCGCTTATATAGCCATTATTCTCAACCCAGAAGCCGTAAGTTTCGTAAAGGTCCAATTCGCCTTTGCCGCGCCTTACGTTGCGGTGCTCAAGGCGGTCGGCCAGTGCGTTAAGGTAGGCCTTGCGCAGCATCGCTTTCGCGCCCTTTATGCCCGACAGCGTGGCCACTTTGTCAACCCACAAATTTGCCCGTGTTTCGTCGTCAATAAGGGCAATAACGCTGGCAATTTCGTTAACAAACTTTGTGTTTTCGTCAACGGTTACGCCTTCGCCTTTTGGCTGTATGTGGTTAAGATACCACATTATAAAGTCCTGTTGTTGTAGCCCTTTGAGTTTGTCAATGGTGGTGCAGTAACTGTCGGCGTCAACTTTAACCTTTTTGTCGGGTTGCGGCAGTTCGCGAATGTAAACCGACAGGCCGCATTCCATAGCCATTTTGGCGTTGGCAATGGTGCCTTTAATGCCTGTGCCGTCGTCGGTGTCCTTTTCCACTGCGTCGGCATCAGGAATAAAGCAAACGTTGTTTGTTATCGGTTGAATTAGTTTAAAGTGCTCTTTGGTGTATTTGCTTCCCAAACAAGCCACGGCGTTGTTGGCACCGATTGCCTCAAGGCGCAGAACATCGGGCGCGCCCTCCACTAAAAACATAAGGTCGGCCAGTTTGGCGGCTTTTTTGGCGAAGTTCAGGCCGAAAAGGGTTGCTTTTTTGCCGTAAATGGCACTGTTTGCGCTGTTCAGATATTTGGGCACGTCTGGCTCATCGCCAATGTAGCGGCACGTAAAGCCGATAATATTGCCCGTGTTGCTGTAAATTGGTATCGTTACGCGGTCGCGGTAATAGTCGTGCCGCCGTCCGTTGTCGGGGTTGACGTAAATAAGTTTCAGTTCCTCGAAAAACTTGCGGTTAAGGTTGTTTTCGATTGCCCAACTGTCGAGCGCGTGCCATTCGTCGGGCGCGTAGCCAATGCCGATACTTTTTGCGAAGTCAAGGCCCCAGCGTTTTTCGACGTAGGCTTTTGCGCGTTCGCTTTTCTCAAGTTGCGAGACAAAGAACCTTTGCGCCTGTTTGTTGGCATCGTATAGGGCAACGTAGTGCAGGCCTTCGGCGGTGTCTTCGGGGCGTTTTTCAGGAATTTTAATGTCGTATTTTTTTGCCAAATAAACCATTGCGTCCCAAAAGGCAAGGCCTTGCGTTTCCATTACAAAGTCGATTACGTTGCCGCCTTTGTGGCAGCCGTAACAGTGCCAGTGCTGGCGGTCAGGCTCCACGGCCAACGACGGTGTTTTTTCCTTGTGTATAGGGCAACAGCCAAAATAACGGCTGCCCTGTTTGCGCAGGCTTATTGTTTCCTCGACAATTTCGCGAATGTCGCAGCGGTCCAATATTTGCTCTTTTAGGTCCATAGCGATTATTTGGTGTTGGGTGTTGGCTGTTGGGTGTTGGGTAACAGTTTTGTCAGTTCGGCTTTTTCGGCCTTAAAACGTTCCATTTCGGCTTTGATTTCGGCAAACATTGCCTTGTTGAGTTCGGCAATTTGGCCTTGCAAAATGCGTTTGCGCTTTTCGTATTTGGCTTGTATTGTAAAAATTATGTCGCCGTGCGCCTTTTTAAGTTCGGCTTTGCGGTCGCGGTAGGCATCGAGCGCAAGGGTGTTGCCCTGCGCTTCGTCGAATGATTGTTTGTAATAGGCCATAGTAGTAGTGTGTTATTCGCCGAAAACGGATTTTTGTAATTCTTCTTTGGTAGCAAAACAGCGGTCGCCGCTGATAAAGTCAGAATTGCTATCGCAGTCCCAGTAGGCATAAAATTCGGCAGGCTCGTGCCAACTTGTAATATTGCCGTTTTCGTCGAACTCTTTGGGCTTGCTCAATACCTTAATGGCACTAACTTGTTCGCTCGTTGGTTGGTTGCACCACATAAACCAAAAGGTGTCGCCGATAGAAAATTTTGTTGTCATAACTTTTTGTTTTTTAATCGTTTATTTTTTGATAAAAACCGAAGGGGCGGCGGTGGTGGCTTTTGAAGCCGAAATTTTGAAAACAAATAGTCGTTGAACTTTACGCTGCCCAACCTTTTATTGAGCCTTCACCTTTGGTTTTTCTCGTTAATTCACTGTTAGGCTGGCAGACGGCCGAAGGCGCGCCAAATTTTTGAGAATGCCCCGCTGTTGCGGTGTCGGGTGCTATCATTTCAACCCTTTTTATTGAAACTTCACGGCCATTTGTCAGCATAAAAAAAGCGGTCGGCGCCCAGGCTTCCCAAGTTGCACCCGTGTTTGCAGCCGCGGGTGTCCCTAATTCGCTGTTGCACCTTTTATGCAACCTTCACCGCTTTTTGTCAATATCTTAAAGAACGTTTGTAAATGATTGATATTCAGGGGGGGGGTGTCCTACGAGCCCAGAACGTGCACCCTTTCGGGCGTATCTCAACAGCCATTTTCGGCCCACTCTCTTATCTTACTTCACCCTAAAAATCAATCTGTTTATCAAAAATGCCGTTCGGGGGTTCTATGGTTACCATTAAGTCCTCCTATCGCGCACCCTTCACGGCAATTTTTATAAGTTTGAAACTTCCACTGGTTCGGGTGCGGCGGCTGGCGCGGTTGTGCGGCGCGTCAGGGTGTTGACGGCTTCGCTGCCGCTGTCGTAGTCCCAGTCTATCCCGTAATTGGCAAAAACCTTTTTGCATTCCAGTACCTGGTTCATTCGCCACAAACGCTGCCCGCGAATGTAAAGGCTCCACGAAGTGCGGCTGCCGTGGTCAATTCCGAGCGCGTTTTCAAGGTCGCGGCGTGCGGCATCGTATTGCCCGACGGTCAACATTCCGACCGCATCGCTAAATGTTCCTTTTACTTTAATCATATTTTTCAATTTTTTACGTTTGTTTCAATTACTTTCGCAACTGAAATAATTACGAATGCAAGTATAAGTAAAAATAAGTTACGGTAAGCAATGATAAGTAACTTTTTTTATAAAAAATTTTTATATGATTGATTTAAAACAATTTAGAAAAGTAAACAAAATTAGCCGAAGCGAAATGGCGGCGTTTTTCGGTGTGAGTGAGCCGTTTATAAGCCAAATTGAGAACGGGCGCAGTAAGTTACCCGAAAGCAAGGCCGATTTACTTATTAATAATAATCGGGGTTGGGTGGTTGCTGAAGGTGCAATGGTTGCCGAACCGCAGGCACCTTACGGCTCATCGGCGCAAAACTGGCCGTCGATAGTTGCCGATTTGTCGGCCAAAATTGGTGAGCAAAACAGCCAAATTGATAGGCTGTTGTCGATTGTCGAACAGTTAACGTCGCAAAAAAAATGAAACATTTTGGCAAAGTTTTCAGTGAGTTGCTGTTTCGCAGCGGTGTAAGTCAGAAGGCCGTTGGTGAGCAACTGAATCTGTCGCACGTTACTATTACGCGAATGAAGGAAACGCCAACCGTTGACGCTGCCGTGTTGGAAAAAGTGTGCCGCGTTTTCCACGTTCCTGTTACCTACTTTTTCGACGCCGACGTGTTAGGCGAAGGCGAAAGCGGCGGCAAAACGCTGCACGTTGCAATGTTGGAACAGCAAAACGCAATGTTGCAAAGGTTGGTGGACGAAAAGGAACGGACGATACAGATATTGCTCAAAGCATAGGTGTTGGGTGTTGGGTGTTGGGGGTTGGTGGTTAGGCATTAGGCATTAGGCATTAGGCATTAGGTGTCGGGTGTTGGGTGTTGGGTGTTGGGTGTTGGTGTCGAAGCAATAGCGCAAAACGGCATCGTTGGCGCGGTCAACGCGGCTAAAGTCGGCACGAATGTAAATATCGGTAACGCTTCGGCGGCTGTGGCAAAGTGCCATTGCCACATCGTCAAGGCTAACGTTGCAGTCGTTTCGGGCAATGGTGGCCCAGGTGTGGCGTGCGGCGTAGAATTGCAGGTTATCAATACCACACAGCGCGCCAATGCGTTTCAATCCCTTATTCACAGCCTTGTTAAAGGTTTCGGCGTTGCTGTACGTGTGCCTGAAGGCAAAGCCTTTGCCCTTCGGGTCGGCATAGCGTCGGCAAAGGTCGGCGGCAAAGGGGTGCACGGCCACGGTCAACAGTGCGCGGTCGCGGCGTTTGCCCTTCGTCTTGCTGCGGTTGTAGGTTAGGGCGGTGTCGGTTAGTTCGGTAAGGCTGTAAAGGTCAACCGTATTAATGCCGCAAAACATAAACGATAACAGGAAAATATCGCGGCCGAAGTTGGCTATCGGGTCGGCTGCCTGGCAGTCGGCAATTTGGCGCAGTTGGTCAACGGTCAGGGCGCGTTTTTTGGTCGGTTCTGGTTCTGGTATTTTGTAGTGCTCGAAGGGGCTGCGCCTTATTCGCTCCGCGCCGTCGGCGTTAAATTCGTCGATAGCGGCGTTGTAAATTTTGCGCAGGCAACTTAAATACATCTGCACGCCACGACTGCCAACCTTTGAGCGCAAAAAAGCCTCGTAGCGTTGCAGAAACGGCACCGTAACGGCGGCAAACTGGCAGCGTGGGGCAAACTCATCTAATCGGGCAATGGCGGTGCGATAGTTGGCGGCGGTGTGTGCGCGGCGGTCGGCGGTCCAGCGGTCGGCCAGTTCGCGCCCGAAGTCGGCCACGGTGGGTAGCGGCTTTGCCTGCACGTTGACAATGCGCTGCACGTCGGCAATGGTGTTTATCTGAAGCACGTTGGCGTTGAGCGTGTCGCGCATCTGTTCGGCCACTTTGGCGGCAGCCATAAAAAGCCGATAGTCGGCAATGTTGTTAAGGTCTTTTGTTAGTTGCTTTCGAGTTGCCACAAGCGGCGTGTCGAAGTAGCGCGTCTGTTGCCGATAGGTTACGCGAATTTTCACAGGAAACAGCCCGTCGGCGCGTCGGTAGTGTTTATACACTATTGGTTTGATACTTAACATTTTGAGTTACGTTTATTTTTTGATTAAACAACAGCGAAGCGAAACAAGGCTTGCGCCGTGCTTCGTAAAACTTTCGCAAAAATTTTCTAAAGTGCTGTTTTTTAGGTGATTTGTTTTGCGTTTTGGTGCAACCCTCAATGTTGAAAACGAAAGTTTTTGCAACTGAAAAACGCTGTAAAAAGCCGTGCAAATAGGTGATTTTCACGGCTTTTATATTGAGCGGGTAACGGGGTTCGAACCCGCGGCCTTCAGCTTGGGAATCCGCCACGACGGCAAAACGCAAAATATTGAAACAAAGGAAAATATAAGAAAAAAAACGTTTTGCGGCGTAAATTGGCCGTAAAACGTTAAATAATAACAAATTGAGAAACAAGCCTTTAGCCTTGTTCATTCTGTTGCTTTTTAGGTGATTCGCGCCGCGAATATACACCTAAAGTTTGTAAAACTCGCCTTCGGCTATCTTTTCGAAGCCGCGGGCGTTTATTGTGTATTTTATTTGTTTGCAGGCAAACAATTGATTTTTAATTAAAAATTGTTGTTTCGCATCAAACATTTGGTCGGTTACAAAGGTAACAGCGTAGGTGTGTGCGGTTTCTATTGGTGTTGATTGTTCGTAAAATTGGCTATTTAAGTTTTTGATTTTGTTGTTGTTTTCGTCTTTGAGCGGCATTAATGACAGGTCGTAAGTTTGCGCCGCTACATTAATAGCGGTTTGGTCGCCGTCCCAATCGTCGGCGGGGGTTGTCGATGCAGTTTTGCGGAAAGCAGTTAAATATTTGTATTGGTAAGAACCGCCAGGAAACACCATTGAAGCCTGCGCAGGAAAACCCAGACAAAGCGTTTCGGTGTATTGCTTTTCAGGCAGCGTGCCGTTTTCGTCGAGAATATCTTGCACGGTTGTTTCGGTGTCTTCTATTGTCATCATTCCAATAGCCTGATTTGCATAATAATACAATTCCCAAACAACATCATTATTCCCGTTTTTAATGTGGTAACGTGTGTGTGTCAAGTATTCGCCGTAAACTGGCACAAATTTGAGCGTAAATTCTTCGTTGGTGTCGGCTGGCCAAATTTGGAAATGGTCAATTGGTTGCCCTGCAATTTTGTTGCTGCCATTAATATAAGGCGACGAAACTTTGTGCCCTTGCGGGTTGATTGCAAACACGTTTGGGTTCTCTGTTGGTGACGCAGGCAACTGGTCGGCGGTTACTATTGGCACGCTGTCAAATTCGTGTCCGAGAAAATCTTTGCCAAAATCTTCATAGCTAATATCGTAAACCTTTGCTTTGTCGTTGTTTATTTCGGCGGCCTCATTGTCCACATCTACGTTGTATTCATCAACAACTTTTTCGATTAATAGGTTTTCGGCATTGCTACTGCCGTAACAGTTTCGTCTCAAGTAAATTTCAACGGTGTTGTCGTTGTTGATTACAATAAAACAATCAAACAATACTTGCACTTGTTCGATAAAATCGACGACAGTTAGGTGTGGCAAAATTTCGGCAATATTCCACAACGACGTACTGTTAGCCACAAAAAGGTTATTATAAAGCACATTGTCGGCCAGTTCGTTAACGGTGATTGTCAGGCCAAGTGCTGTAAGAACCTTGTTGAGCATCAAAGAAAATTTTGGCTGCGGCACGGTCCTGGCAGGGTAAAGAATGCCGCTTTCGTCGATTTTAACAACGTCTGCCTTTGAAAGGTAAACGTTGCCGCCAACCACACGTATATTATTCATTTTCGTGTCGGTTTCGCGGTTCTTTATAGGTGTAAACAACACATTGCCATTGTTGTAGGCTTCCACGTCGGCAACTTTAAACATTTTCTTTGTGCCGTTTGGCACGGTGGTTGCCAGCGAATCAATCGGCGCAATGGTCGGCTGTTCGTCGGCTCCTAAAACAGTTCTTTGCAGTCCCCATTCGGCAGCGGTCCCCAAGTCGAGTTCGTCGATATAGGTTTTCTCGTAGCGTTGTTTCCAGTTGAGTTCTGAATTGCCCTGCAAAAGTTGCACCGAAATACTATCGTCTGTAATGCCAACCACAACGGCGGTGCCGTTGACTATTACCTTGTTATCAACAATAAGTTGTGCTGGCCAGCTGCGCGTCGAAAGCGATTTGTCGAAGCGGTTAAGGTGGCCGAATATCTTTGCGTTATTGCTAAACGGCAGCATCGGCAATTTAACGTCGTAAGTGTACGTCGAAGCCTTGCTAAAGTAAAGGTTTTCAGTTACCAACGTAATTTTGAAGTCGGTTGGCAGGTCGCAAAGGTGGCCGTCGATATATAGTTGTGTCATCGTGCATTATTGATTAATTGGTTATACTTCTTTTGCTGGCGGTCGATACCATTGCGGCCGTCAATACTGGCTATTGCTGTAATGCCTTCGTCGAGTTGGTCAGACAGGCGGCGCAAAACATCGGCATTGGCGGCAATTGCGGCTGCGTTGGCCTCAAGTGCTGCGGCATTGTCGGCGGCTTGCGGTGTTGCGCCTGCGGCTGGCGTTTGAGCGTTGACAGCCTTAACCACGTCGGGGCTGGTTCGGCTGTAAAGGCTTGCGGTTACATCGTCGGCGGTTAGGCTGCCCACGGTGTTGTTACGTTGTGCGCGGTCGATAAGGTTAAGCGCGGGGCGAATTTCGGCGTTGCCCGTGGCGAATCGGTTTGCAACAAATTCGTCAGAGTGCACAATGCCCTGCGGTTCGTCCCAACGGCCCGATGGTGTAAAACCGCCCGAAGCGTAGCCCGCAGCCTGCGCCTGTTGTTGCTTGCGAATGGTTGCTATTTGCATAGCGGTGGCGGCCACAGCGGCGGCGGCTGCTATCGGTGCCAGAATCAGTCCAGCAGGACCGCCCACAGCTAAACCGTCGTTGTAAGCGTTCACAGCGGCCTGCGCTCCAGTTGCGATAGCTTGCGCAATTTGTATTTTCATTGCCTTTTCGTTGGCTTTCGTCTTTTCGGCGGCAATTTTCTGGTCGCGTTCCTTTTCCAGTTTCTCAACCTTGCGGTGGTTGCGGCCTGCGGCGTCAATGCGTTTTTCGTATTCGGCTTCGATTTTGGCCGTTTCCAGGTCGGCGTTTGCCTGAATTAGGTTGCTCGACGCCGACAAAATGGTGTCGATATTGCCCCAGGCCTCCTGATATAGGTTGCTGATTTGGCCCAGCATATCGTTTGTGGCTTGCACCTTTGCGGCTTCGGCCTGTTCGTGCGTTAAAACGCCCTTCTTTTCAAGGTTTTCAATGGCTTCGAACCGCGCCTTGTAGGTGTCAATAATTGACAGATTGCCCGCCTGAATCTGTTTTGTTTCGGCGTCGAGCAATTTTTGCGCCAGGTCTGATTTTGCACGGGCGGCATCGGCAAAGGCCACGTCGCCAGCCTCCAGCATCGCATCAATTTGCGCCGCGCCTTCGGTATATTCTTGCAGGGCTATTTTGGTGGTATATTGGCTATTGAAAGCCTTAAGTCCTTCGTTGTAAGCCTTTGCAAGTTCCTGTTGGTGTTTGGCTTCGGCGTCTTCGATTTTCTTTTGCGTGGCAATATAATCGTCGGAAAATTCGACGTAAGCGTTGCGCACCTGAATAAGGTGTTGAATTTCGGCCTGAAAAACAGCCTCGTTGTATTCCTTTTCGCTCATTTCGCCTTTGGCATAGCGTAAAGCCAGAAGGTTGGTGAGTTGCTTATAATCGGCTTCGATTTCGGCAATTGCGCGAGCGCGTGTCTGTTTGTCCTGTTCGGCCAACTTTTGCGCCAGTTGGTTGTTGAGTTCGGCATATTCGAGGCTGTTTTCCTTATAAAGTGCCAAGCGGCGTTGCAGGGTGTCGATTTCGATTTGCAAAAGTTCCGATTGGTATTGCTCCGTTGTAACCTTTTGTTGAGCGTAACGCACTTGCAAGGCTGCCGTTGCGTCCTTTGCTTCGAGTTGCAAAAGTTCGTTGTCGAGTGCCACGTAGTCGGCTTTGAGTTTCAACTTTTTGCGCTCGTACTTTTGCCAGTCGGCTTCTGATACGGCAAACAGTGCCTGTTGGCGGTCAATCAACCATTTGTCAACGTCGAGTAAGTCTTTGCGGTATTGCGCATAGGTTGTGCGGCCTTCTTGCATAGCCTTTTCGATTTCGATTCGTGCTTTTTCGGCTTGCTGTTCAAGGGCTTGCAGTTGGTCGTTTCGGCTGCCGTTTGCGCCCTCGTCGGCATTGCCGCCCGTGCCGCCAGTAGGAACGCCAGCCTCGTCGGCGTGTTGGTTAACCCACTGAATAAGGTTGTCTTCTTGTGCCAACAGCGGCGCAAGTTCGGCGCGAAGTTCCTTTATGCGTTCTTCGGCAACCAACGCGGCCTTTTGCATCTGTTTTGCGCTGCCGTCCCATTGCAATTGTTGTTCGGCCAAAATTCGCGCCTCTGCGCTCAACCCTTCGTAAATTGAGCCTTTGCCAAAGATTTCGCCCGCCCAGTCGCCCATATTGTGGCCTTGTGCGAAAAACGCTTGCTGCGCGTCCTGGATTTCCTCAAGGCTTTGTTTGTACGATTCTACGATTTTCTCGTTGGCTTCGAGTTCGGTTTCAACGTCAAGTTTTGAGCGGCTGATTTCGGTAAGTTTTTCTTCCACAACCATTGCCCGCGCCTTGCGTTTCAGGGCATCGATATAAGCGTTAACGGCGGCGGTGTTTTCGTTGATTATCTCGCCTTCGCGTGTGATTGTTGCGTTGTATTGCGGAATAATCTTTTGCAGTTCCTTTATTGCCTCCGTGCGTTTCTTTTCGCTCAAATTTTTGTCGTGAATAGCCGATTGCAGGCGTTTTATTTTGGCGATTTCGTCGGCTGTCTGGTCGTTAACCTTCTTTTCGATTTCAAGATTCATTTCGGCCACGGCCTTTTGGTTCTTTTGCTCCTGCGTGAGTTCGCGGCTGCGTTTTATCCAGATTGCCAACCCTGCCACAATAGCGGCAATTGCGGCGGCAATAAGGCCTATTGGCGAAAGTTTAAGGGCGGTGCTAAAGGCTTTCCACGCAACGGTCGCCTTTTTAACGTTGCCCGTTAACAAGGCGGTGGCGGCTGCGAATAGCGATTTTACGGCGGTGGCGGCTTTTTCTGCTGCCGTGGCCGAAAATATCTGCTTAATGTAGGCGGCAACCGTTGTAATTGCCTTTGAGTTAAGGGCGTTTTGGATTGCTATTGCGGCATTGTAGGCCACAATGGCCGTAACCAACGGCACAATAACAACGGCGTAGTCTTTGAACGCTTTAACAAGGGCGGCAATAACTTTGAGCGCACCCGTTGCACCGTCCATAAAGGCGTTAATGGCGGGTTGCAGTGTTTGCAGAATCTTTTGCCCCAGTTCGGCCAGTTCGTTTTTGAGTTGTGCCGATTTGGCGGCGAAGGTGTCGCCCATTATTGCGGCTTGCTCGACAGCCGTTTGCGTGCCCGTTACGCCTTCGGTGTATTTTGCGAAAGCGTCGGTGCTATCAACCAAAATACTGGCCACGTTGTAGGCGTTTTTGCCGAACATCTGCACCATTTCGGCGGTGCTCAAGTTTTTGGCTTTCAGGTTTTCGAGTGCCTGTTGCATTCCTACTATTTTCGGGTTGGTGTCGTCTGCACCCTTCGAAAGTGTCAGGAAAAAGTTTTTAAGGCCCGTGCCAGCATCGCTGCCCTGTAAGCCGCGTTCGCCGATAGTCTCAATTGCGCCGACAAGTTCCTCAATCTTTAGCCCCGCTTGCGAAGCGGCAACGCCCGATTTTAACACGGCTTCGTTGATATTTTCAACGGCAACCGCGCCAACTTTTGAGCCTGCGGCCAAAACGTTAACGTAGCGGTCTGTCTCGTTGGCCGACGCGCCAAACTGATTCATTGAAGTTGTTACGGCGGTTACAGCCTGGTTAAGGTCAATGCCAGCGGCTTGCGACAGTCTGATTGCCTCAATTGTTACCTTGTTAAGGTCTTCTTTTACGGCCAACAATTCAGGTTTTGCCGAACCAACCAACTTGTAAGCCTCCATTATTTCGCTGGCCGATTGCGTAACGCGCAGGCCTGTTTCGTCCATTGTCTGGCTCATCTGTTCGGCTTGCTGTTGCAGCCAACCCACGCTTGCATCGTCCAAGCCTGTAAGGGCTTGCAGTCCTGCGCGGCTTGTGTCCTTTTGGTCGCGATATTCGCGCATTTTTGCCAGCGACGCGCCAAGCCCAGCCACGCCGACGCCAGCGGCCAGCGCAAGTCCCTTCATACGTCCGAAGGCATCGCCAAGCCGTTGCGAAAGCGGGGCGGCGGCCTTCTGTTCGTCGTTGATTTTTGCAAGTTCGGCTTTGACGCGCACTAATTGCTGGTTATACATCTGCCATTCTTTGCTGCCGCGTGCCACGTTGCCGCTGTTGAGTTCCTTATTGATTGCGGCCAGCGTTTTGCGCAGTTCCTTCGGTGTGGCCGTGCTTAAATTTTTCATTGCAGCGGCCAGGTTGTCGCTGTTTTTCTGAATATCGGCGATTTCCTTGTTGGTCTTCTTAAGTTCGGCGGTTAACGCTTTGGCGGTCTTCGTGTCGCCCGCGTCGTATGCCTTTTTGATAGATTCGGTAAGGTTGCCCGTCATTTTTTGAAGTTCCTCAAGTCGCGCTTTCGCGTTCTGACTATTAATGTTGAGCGTTACTTCTGTTGTGTTTCCGATTGCCATAATTGCGTGCAATTATTTGTTTATACACACCAAAATAATGGCGGTTGGCGGTGGCAAAAAAGACGGGCGGCTATTGCCAAAGGTCGGCGTTTTGGTTGAGAAAATCGGCGGTTGATTTGCCGCGGTAACTTGCGCCGCCAAAATGAAGGCACCAATCGGCAAGGCTGATTCGTCGGTAATTGGTTAGTCGGCGGTTGGTGATTTGTTCAAGGAACCACGCGCCCGTATCGTAGCGGCCATTGTAGCCAGGCACAAGGCGGCTCATCTTTTGGCCGTTAAAATAACTGATTCCAAGCCTTCGGCACAGCGGCCAGTTGATATAGCACAATATCGGCTGCACGCGCCAAATTTTTGGGTTGGTGTTAAGTTTGTAGGTAGTTGTTCCCTGAAACAACAACGCATCGTCATACAACGGGGCAATATCGCGTTTAAGCAAAATATCGCTATCCATTAGCACCACGGGGCGGTTGAGTTGGTTTAAAATCAATTCAATCGATAGGCAATGTTTCGCGCTGCCGTAATTGTTGACGGTTGGCCCGCGGTCAGGAAACGAAGCCACAAAGGCGGCAAAGTCGATAATTTGCCCGCTGGTGTTGTCGATATAGTCAAGGTTGGCGAAGTCGGCAAACGCCGTGAACGGTCGGGCGTCCGAGTTGTCGAGAAGGTGCACAATGCAGTCGGGCGTGTGCTTATTCAGGCTTGCAATGGCTGCGGCCGTGAGTTCGGGCGTGTTGTAGTTGACAATTAGAACGTGGCGCATTTAACTTTTCCAATAATCGTGGTTGGCAAATTGCTTAAAGCGGTGGTAAGCAAAAAGGCAAAGGGCGGCAACAATGCCCAACAGTAGCCAGCGAAGGCGAAGGCGCAGGCCGCCTGTGCGTGCGGTGGCGGCTGGTTCTTTGGTTGCTTCGGTGTGGCTGGCGTGGTGCACGGCTGCCGTGTCGCGCTCAACAGTGGCGGCGGTGTCCTTTGCCGTGTGTGTGGCAATGGTGGCGGCGGTGGTGTGGCTGGCGGTGGCTGTTGTGCGGTCGGTGGTTGTTGTGGTGGTTGCGGTTACGCGGCCCGCCGTGTCGTAAAGCACTGTTGTTGTTACAACGTGCTCCACGACGTTGGCCACGGTTGCGCCTGATTCGCTATGAGCAACCGAATCGGCAACCGTGTGGGCGGTCGTTGTTGTGGCCGTGTGCGTGGCTACGCTGTCGGCCGTTACGGTGGTAACGGTGCGCCCAGTGCGGCAACTGGTAACGGTTGCCGCTGTTACAACAAAAACAAATACTACTAATATGGCCTTGACTAAAGTCCGCATTGTTAAATGATTGTGAGCCAAACATCTTCTTTTTTTGCTTCGGCGGCGGCAATGGCGGCAACTATCAATTTCTCGTATTTTTCCGAGTTGGTAACGCGGCCCGTCGCTGTGTTTTCGCCAGGAATAAGGCAGCCGCTTGTGTGGTCGGCGGTGTTTCCTTTGTGTATTCTAATGCCTGTGTAGCCGGGCACGTTCAAAACTTCGGGCAATTTGCGTTTGAATTTCGGGCTTTCGCTCAAAACTACCTTATAACTGCCTGTTGGTATGGCCGTTTGGTCGGGCACCTTTATTTTGGCTATCTGTGCGGCTGCCATATTAGAATGCAAGCCGCGGTCGGTGTCTTCAATCGTATTGCAAAGGTAGGTGCCGTTCTGATACAGGCGGCCAATGGTGTAGGCTGGTTTGCGCCAGCGGCGTTCTAATACAAAGTGCAGCATATTGTTAGGTGTTAGGTGCGTGGTTGTAGTTTGGTTTTGATTGGCGAATGATTTGCAACGAAAGGCTTTGCAGTTGGTTGCGCAAGTCGCGGTTTTCGGTGCGCAGGGCAAAAACTTCTTTGTTGCATCGCTCAATTTCGGCCTGGTAAAGGTCGATTCGCTTTTTGTTGTCTTCGACAATATCAATATAAATCTGCAATGATTTTTGCAGGTTTTCAAGGTCGCTGCCCTTCACTTCGGCCAGATACTTGCGGCGCGTGAATAAGAAGGTTACAAGGCTTGTAATGGTGCTGGCACCAAGTGCGATAGCGGTTGTTATTAGTTCGTTCATTGTGTTTTGGTGTTAAGTGTTGGTTATTCCTCTGGCTCCGTATTCGCGTATTCGTCGGCCTGTGGTTCGGCTGGCACGTCGGCTTCGTCGATTTCGCGCCAATTTTCTGGGCTGTCGCCAGGGGCCAGTTTTGCTTCTGTGCCGTATGCCGTGCCGTCGGTAATATATTTGCCTTCGGCTGGCTTTAAGATTCGTGTTTGTTCGTTGTAGGTCATTGTTATATAGATATTAATTAGATATAAGGCGGGTCCAGTTTTTAGTCTGCAAAATTGCGTCGATGGCTGCTTGTTTTTGTGCTGTGTCGGTTGGGTCAGTGCCCATATTATTCCAGGCGGTTGTATTGAATATGATGGTGTGCGCACTGTTGCCAGTCAAGTTTGAAAGCCAGTTTGCCACGGCCAACATCGAAGCGTAAGTTAAATATTGCGAATAGTTCAGGCCGATAGATGCGTTGGTTGGGTCTGACGTCGGCAAAATCGCGCAGTCTGTCTCCGTCACCAAAATAGAATCAAGTGTTGTGTCTCCCATAAACATTTGCCGAGAATCGACCACATTTTCAAAGGTCGCTGCGGATAAATCAATACTGGCAAGCGCGGCACAGTATCTGAACATTCTATAACTATTGGTTAAAGCGTTGAAAGTGGCGGCTGATAAGTCAATAGAAGTTATTGCGGTGGCTTGAAACATTGAGGTCGCATTTTCCAAAACATCGAAAGTGGCGGCTGATAAATCAATACTGGCAAGCGCAGAACAGTTCATAAACATTCCGTTGCCTCTCAATAACGCGGCAAAAGTGGCATTTTGCAGATTGATTGATGATAACGACGTGCAGTTTTGAAAAATTGAAGTGGCATATAGCAGTGAGCCAAAAGTGGCGGCTGATAAATCAATACTGGCAAGCGCAGTACAGCCACTAAACATATCAAAAGCAGAAGATAACGCAGCAAAAGTTTGGTTTGAAAAATCCAAAGCGGTTAACGCTGTGCAGTTTTGAAACATACCAGTGTTTCGTGCAGATAAGCCCGTTGTAGTTAATGAGGCAAAGTTGAGTGCTACTCCAAATTCAACAGAAGCTAATGATGAGCAGTTTCGAAACATCGAAACGGCTGTGGTTAACCGTTCAAATGTGGCGTTTGACAATTTAATGTTTGTAAGGCTTGTCGCCGAATAAAACGCCGATTGCGCTTCGACTACTTGCGAAAATTCGTCGGCCTGGCTAAAGTCGCACGTTAACAGTGTTGCGCTTTGTTGTGCAAACTCCCGAAGTGAATATACATACTTGTTAACGTACTTTATTTCCCAATAGCCTACGTTGTTAACATCAACAGTTATATATTGAATTGGCGCGGGAGTGCTGGCACCCTTTGCAATAAAACGCAGTCTAAACGTTTCAGTGCCGCCAACGTTCGACGACGTGCCGCAAATTATGTAAGTAACAGGCGGGTCGTTTTCAAGCGACGTAACTCTGGCGTCAAGGTTGGCAAGGTAGGCGTCAACTGTTTGCGAAATATCAAATAACAATTTTGCGGTCGGGTATTGGTCGTCGGTGCTCTGTGCATCAACGGCGGCCACTTTGTTTGAAAGCAACTCGTAAACAGACAGCACGGTTGAAAGGTTTGTAATATCTGCGGCAACGTGCGTGTGCACAATGGCAGCGTAAATGCCGCTCAAAGCCTGTAACGAATCGTAAAGCAATTTTGCGGTCGGGTATTGCACGTCGGTTGACTGTGCGTTTATCGACGTCACCTTGTTAACTATCTTTTCGCACGCCGAAAGGTCGATTGCCTGCAAAGCCTGGTAAATGCCGTCTGAAGTAACGGGGTTTGGGCTGTCGGCGGTTGGCTCGGTGTCAAAGGTTAGTTCGTCTTGTTTGTCGTCGAGAAGCATTTGCAGGGCCGTTACAATGCCAACCAAAACACCGCCCACAAGGTCGGCCGTGTTGCTGGCGGGTGCGCGGTTGTTGCGCACGGTTATTGCCCTTTGCAGTAGTTCGTCAAAATATGCCATTTTGCCTTTGTTTTGTGTGAATATAGGGGTGTTAGGCGGTGGCAAAAAAGACGGGTAAACGGGGGTGTTAGGGGTTGGGTGTTGGGTGTTGGTGTTTTTTTTGAAAAATATTTTAGATTGTAAACTATTGATTTATAGTTACATATAAAAATAATGCGCTTTTTTTTGAAAAAAAAGTTACAAATTGTTTCACAATTTGTGAAACAATTATATATTTGCATCGTATTAATAAACAAACAAAACAAAAACTGAAGGGCCGACAGGATAACACGGGCGACAAAGATTATGTTTACAGTTAACGAAAGCCATTACACAGTAAAGGCAAACAACAGCAAAAGAACCCTCACTATTCGCGAGTTCATCAACGGCAAACTGGTTAGCAAGTATCGCAGTATAAGGCTCGACAAAGACGAGTTCCATTACTACTCAAATTTCGCAACACAACGCGACATTAGGCAGTTCCTTCACAGTTCAGATTATTACAGAATTAAGTAAAAAAGGGGGGCAAAGCCCCTTTTTTAGTGCATCGAAAAAAAATTTTTAAAAAAACAGAATTGTTGCACAATTTGTGAAACAATCATACGTTTACATCGTAAAAGAAAACAAAACAATAACAAAAACTGAAGGGCCGACAGGATAACACGGGCGACAAAAACAATGAAAACTCAAGCATCAGAAATCAAAATCAACAGCGTAACACGCGAGACTGAAAAGGCAATCTGCATTAATGTTCCTGTAAGTTGGGGCGAAGGAAATTGGAAGGTAATGGACGTTTGGTTTCCGAAATCAACCTGCGAAATTATAACAGTAAACGGTGAGCAACACGCATTAGTAGCCGACTGGATTATTGAAAAGACCGCCAAGCAAAACGCATTCAACGGTTATGTAATGAATTTCTGCTCTTGCTTCAATGGTCGTTATTCAGATTAACAAAAAATTATAAATCAATATAATGAAACGCTACCAAGTAACAATACACCTATCGACTGGCGACAATATCGACGCGAAGGTTACGGCACGGAACCAAGCCGACGCGCTGCGCCGCCTGCAAAGCACGCCGCAAGTGGCGCAGTTCATTGCCGAGCAACGGGCAACCATTGAAAGCGTGAAGGTTGAGCCGATACCAATTGAGCCTATCGACAACCAACGCTACGCTCTGACGAACGCCGTTAACAAGCCTGGCTGGCTGGTGCTGGCAGACCTCGACAACCGCTTTCGCATCGAGTTCAAACGCGGACGGTGGAACGATACGCAGCGGGTACTGCCGCTGTCGGGCGACAAACTGCCCGCCATTCCAGCCGACAAAATGGCAACCGCACTGCGCGAGGCTGCCGATTATATGATTGAAAATTTTGAAAATCTTATTTAAAATCAACCAATTATGAGTAGCAAAACAATAGGCGTTAGATTTCCTGACAATCTGATTGCAGAATTGAAGGCCGACGGCGGCAGGTTTAACACCGTTGTTATTGAAAGGCTGCAAAACAGCCTTGCCGACGAACGCGCTGCCGCGTTAGATATTAAGGGCATTTTCACAGATAACGAATGGGCGGCTATCTGTATGGCTTTCAACAATGTAACAATAGATAACAGCCTGTTATATAGCCGCGAATTGCTGATTAATCATATAACAGAATCGAAGGCAGCCGAAAAGGCGTGCGGCGATATTAGCGATTTATGCCTGAAAATAACCAAGTTAACGCGATTGCAAGTTGTTGCCGTATTGCGGCGAGTTATCAACTATTATCGCAACCCAAAGGCTCAAACAGTAGCCGAGTGGATAAATTATTAAATCTCAATTCCATACGGCCGTTTGGCGCGGCTTTTTCGGCTCGAATCTTCGATTGTGCGCACAATGCCAACAAAAGCGTCGCCGACAATGCGCTGTAAATCGGCCTTCAGTTTCATTTGCGACGAAAAAAACTTTTGATTGAACCACGGCTTTTTTTGTCGCGGTTTGCCCGAAGTGTAGCCGCCGCCCCAGGCGGGGCCAACCTTGCGCGGCACGTCCAGGTCGTGTTCGAATCGGTAGGCATCGTCGAGAAAAGGAATGTCGCCGCCGTGGCCTGCATACAGATAGCCCACGCCCGTATCTACATAAACGCCGTAGGTCAGAAACTTAAACGTCATTGCATCGCCGTTAACGTTGCCCGTGAGCGAAGCACCCAACGCGCCGCTGTCGTACACACCGAGCAATAGCAACTTTTCCTCCCAAATTTCAACCATTTTCGGGGTCCACGCCAATTGGTAGGCGCGTAAGTCTTCGGCAAAATTATTCGTCGGCATCGGTTACGGGTGTTTCGGGTTCGTCGGGTGTCGGCTCTGGTTCTGGCGTCGGTTCGGGGTCGGGTGTCGGCGGTACGGGTGCAGGTTCGGGGTCGCTCAAAAGGTCGTAAGGCTGCTCAAATTCGAACATAAAGTATAAGCCAGTAAAGTGTGCGGCCGTTTCAGGCGCAAATTCGCGAAACGTTACGCGGTCGGTGTTAAGGTAAACCATATTGTTGGCCAAAACGGGGTAATCTTTAACCATTTGGCGCAGAATAAGGCGAAAATACTTGCGGCAGCGTTTCATTTCGTCGAGCATTGCGGCCATATCCATATAAGGGTACTTTCGCATTATAAAGACGGTTGCCACGCGGCGCAAAAAGTAGCCGCCGTTCGATTGTTGCAACAGTGAGCCGTCGCCTGTGCTGTCGGTGGCAATAAAGTTGTCGTAGGCAACCTGCCCGCTTATAATGCCCTCAAGGCCCGCAAGGCCCGAAACTTCGGTAAGTTGAAAGTCGTAGTCGGGTTGCAGCGATAGCACGCTTTGCGCTATTTGTGCAATGTATTCTTTAATATCAAAAGTGCTCATATTCAGTTATTTTTTATAAAGTTTTTTCAATTCTTCGCTTTCGCGTGCCTTTGCGTTGAGTTCGGCAAAGCACCGCCAGCACTGCATTTGCAAAACTTGCGCCTCTTTGGTTACGTCGCCGCCTGTAAGGGCGCGAATCTGTGCGTCGTTGGCGTCCATAATGTTTTGTTGGGCGTTGCCGCCGTCGGCATCGGCAGCGGGTGCAGGCCTAAAATAGTGCGGAAAAGCCTTTGCAAGTTCCTGTTTCGCGCCAACGTACCACAAAAGAACGGTTGCGCCTTCGGCATCGGTGAGCGTGCGAAAATCGGCGTTGCTGCCGTCGGCCTTGCGATATAAAAAGTTAGCCATACGAACCAAATATTGCGGCTTTTCGGTGCGCAAATACATCTGGAAAAACGTCTCTGTGCGCAGATATTCAAAAAAGGTGAAGTTATCCTGCAAAAGGGCGTTAACGGCGGTGTAGTCGCGCAAGCGTTCGGGCCTTACGGCTTGCTGGCGGTCCAAAAATGCCAGTTGGTTAAGTCCAAGTGCCAATTCGCTGGTATTGAGCAAAATTTTGCGGCCCTTGTAGCGGCATTCGAATAAACCTCTGCCAATTTGTTGCGTAGGTTGTATTTGTAACAGCCGCAGTAAAAACAGCGATTTGGCACTTTCAGGCTCATATTTGGCCGACAAAAAGGCAAAGTAAAACAATTGCTTATCGGTCAATTGTTGCCAGCTTGTGGGCAGTTCCAAATTCAGGTTAGCTGAAAAAAAACGTCGGTTTATCCACGCTGTTTTCATACGGCGGCATATTGTTGGCAACATATTCTGAAGACGCTACATAAGAAGGAAAATCGGCGGCGTTGTCGGGGTCGTTGATAACTGACAAAATGCGCGGCAGGTATTCGTCGGCGGTTGTCAGGTCGTCGGCGCGGCCGATAACAAACAGTTCAATATATTCGATAACCTCCCGTTGTGCGGCCGTGGCGGTCCAAGTTGGCAGCCATTGGCGGGCGCAAAGGTCGCGCAGCGTAACAAGTTCGGCCATTGATATAAGCCGCGCAAGTTTCGTTTCAATCGAGCGGAACTTGTAGCGCAGCGTGTCGAACTTTTGCACGTCGATTGTTTCGCCGGCCAATGCCTTATATTGGCTCCAAAGCAATATAAAGCTGTCGGGTATGCCGATAGCGTTAACGTATTCGATAGTGGCAAACAGTTCGTCGAGCAAAAGGTATTTTGTTTCGATAGTGCGGCGCAGCGTGTTTGCCTTCAGGTTTTCGACGCGCTCCTTGCTGGCGGGCGCAAGGGTGTTGTTGCTGACAATGCCGAAGCCCGTAGGCGTTAAAATTAGGTCCATTTGCGGCAGTTCGTTGTAGAATGCCAGAAGGCAAATGTAGTCTTTAACCATTTGAGCGTTGGCAACGTCAATCTGTGCAACCGTGTAATTTATAGCCTTTTCAAGGCTTTTTTGTGCGGCGGCAAAAAGCGGCTGGCATCGGTTAAAAACGTCGTCAATCGCCGTAAAAGGTGTGGCGATTGCGGCGGCAAAGTCCTGTTTTGTTATTGAGAGTTCCATTTTATTGTGCGGTTACTTGCACGGCATCGCGGTGGGTGTCGAGCGTGGTTAAAGTTATCATTGGAATATCTATGTCAACGTTCCACTGGTTGAACGCGGCAACCGTTTCGAGCGGTTGTTTCATCAAGTCGTGGTAAGCAATTTCAAGCGATTGTTTCAACGTAAACAGTTCGCGTTTGTCGCTGCCGCTGTTGTTTTGCTGGCCTTTGCCTGGTGTTGCGCCAATTAAATTCGGGTGTATGTTGTCGGCGTAGCAAAGCATATTTGCGGCCTCCTGTATGTCTTCGGCCCAGTCGCCGCCTTCGGTTTTGGTGTCGATAACAGTAATTTTGATTTTTTGGCATTCGTTGCCGTTCGGGTCAACGTAAAAACCGCTGTAAAGTGTTTTGCCCGTGTTTTCGACGCCCGACAGGAACTTGTTAATGTTTTCTTTTTCCTTGTCGATACGTTCCTTCCTTTTGGCTTCGTCGGTTATGCGTTCCTTCTTAAAAATACTTTCCCAGTATTCGTCGTTAATCTGCACAAGGTAACGAATGCCGCTGTGGTTTTTGATTTTGGTTTTTTTGCCCAGGCCAACCAACTGTTTAATGTTGTACCAATAGCCACGGAAAACGGCCGCGTAGTAAGGTATCGGGTAATAGCGGTTGCCTGCGGTCGGAAACTTGCAGACAATGGCAAATTTGCGGTCTTTGGTGGCTTCGCGCTTTTTGCCGTCGGGGCCTATTTCCATACCAAGCCGTTGGCGAAGGTCGCCCAGCGGGTCGTATTCGTCGAGCAACGGCAGTGCTTCGTAGTTGTCTTTGTCGATTTTACCGCTGTTTTCGAAGTCGGCAAAGAAAACGCGGTTAATGCGTCCGTGTTTGTCGGCTTTTTCGAAACGGCAATAGCAGGCGTCTTTGTGGCGAATATTGACAATCTGATTGCCCGCCTTATTCAGAATCAAAACGGCAACGCAGAAGTAAAAATACTTCATATCGGTTGCCGTTTCCAAAAAGTAACGGGGTATTGAGTTGGCACGCGCAAAGGTCTTAACTTTTTCGTCGGTGGTTGGTTGGCCCGTGGCGGGGTCGTTAAAGCGAATGCCGCTGCCGTAACAGGTCAGAACGTTAAAGTGTTTGTTGGCGGCCATTACTTCGTCTTTGCCGATTAGGTCAATAAGTGCAAAAGGCAGTTTGTTGTCTTCGCCCCAGCAAACATATTCGCGTTTTTCGTTTTGATTGGCGGTCGGCAGGGTGCCCGTTGTAATGTGGCGTTCCTCATCGTAAAACGTTTCGCCTTCGGCGGCCACGTTAACAAAGGCAATGTCGTTGCCGTTGTCGGTAACGGCAAAAGTTATGCCATAATTTGGCGCAGGTTTGTTGTTTTTTCTCGTAGTAGTCATAAATAAACCTCCATATCGTTAATACGAAACAAACAAACGTCGCGGAATTCACGTATTTGGCGGCTGGTTTGCAACTTTATGCGCACTGTGCCTTTTTTGGCATCGCGGCCCAGAAACACAACGTTGCGATATTCCAAAATGTCGCCTGTTGTGGCTTTCCATACGCACAGTTCGCAAGGTTTGCCGTTGCGTAATAGTTCCAATGCCTGTGTAATATGTAAACGTTTGGTTGCCATTGTTTTATTCAAAAGTATAGTCAAAAGTGTCGTCAAAAATTCGGCCAGCCACTGTTTTGTCGAAAATATTGTGGTTGTTCTGGCTGTAACGGTATTCAAAATAGAAGTTCGGCAAAAAGTCGGCGTCGTTGCTGCGCAGGCTCTTTGCTTCGGTTATTGTAACCTCGCGACCGCGTGTTAGCACGCCTGTTTGCTGGTTGACAGTGAAAAGGTATATCGACGTGGACCTAAACAAGTCGTCGGCCCAGTTGCTCATTGCAACCGTCAAAACGCCAGTGTAGGCGGCAAAGTTCTTAACCTCCTCGACGCCAACGTTTCGGTATTTGTCTTCGACGGCGGCGGCGGTGTAGTTGTATCTCGGGTCGAGTTGTTGGGTGCCAACGCAATATATTGTTTCCTCGCACCCGAAGGAATTGCGAAACAGCAACGCGGGCGCGGTTGGCACGGCTGGCGTTACGGTAAATTTCATAACACGGCTGCCCGCGCCGATTGTGTAACTTGTTAGCGTTTTGCCTTGTGCCACAAAGTTTTTCGGTGATACTTCGAGCATCGCTATTGTGTCAACGTCCGAAAATGTCTGCGGGTAGTCCTGCGTTGTGCTGGTGCCGTCGCTGTAATAGGCGGTGCAGCGTGGCGTGGTTGGTATATCAACGTAGAAGTAAAGAACTTCTTTGCGGCCCAGGGCCGTAACCTTTTCTGCGCAGTGCGTCAAAAAATGCGTTGTGTAAAAATCGTAACTCGTTTCTTGAATAACCGCCGACGTGTAAATGGCTTTGAAAGTGGTTGGCGAAGCAACGGGGCTGCCTGCCGTGGTCCAAGATATTGAAACGTTGCTTACAAGGCTGGCAATAAGATACGGCGTAAGCAGCGCGGCAATATCGTAAAGCGTAATATTGCCGTCGGCATCGGGTACGTAACGCTCTGATAATACGGTTATTCCGTCGCAACTAATTTCAATGTCGCTGTAATCGTCCGACGACGAAAAAACAAGTTTTTGCAGTTTTGTTATGAAACTGCGGCTTTCAATTTCTGTTACAAGTGAAGTTGCCATATTTTCCGTTTTCTGATAGCAATTTACAAGGTATGTAATAAGGCAAAAAAGACGGGCGTAAAAAGTAGGCTAAATTGCTGATTTTAAACAATATATTTAATTTTGCGTTTTTCCGATAAATAGGGGTTAAATTGTTGAGTTATAGGCATATAATAGCACCGCCCCGAAAAAGCGGAAAAAGCGTTTAACGATTGTCCCCT
>Ga0265301_10001986_pt1 | contig 24930 bp, 23 predicted proteins | sample AusTroGonzalo_MG_2_FD_193488 | JGI IMG/M metagenome (GOLD analysis project Ga0265301, IMG submission 193488) | Bovine rumen microbial communities from tropical cattle in Woodstock, Queensland, Australia - Gonzalo_04 | ecosystem: Host-associated > Mammals > Digestive system > Stomach > Rumen ... | reverse complement strand
ATGGAAAGATTCGAGCTTATTTCCTTTCGGGAAAGATTGGAATCTGCAACCATAATGAGCGGCGTCCGATATTCACATAGTTCAGACGTACGTGAAGGCGTCGCGACGGAAATGTGCAGCCCCATTTTGTGAATTGTATCAAGCTATTATTCTTACCATACAGGAAAAACGATTTTATCCTTATTAATGTCGAGATGCATGATCCTGCCTTTAACATGCCGCTAAGTGACCTCAAAATATTTGACACGCGATCTAATTTGTTCGCCATATTTTGGAATTAGCAAAAACAGCTTTTATATTATTAATCTTTCAACCCACTAAAAAACTGGAACAAGCTATGCTTTCAAAAATCCAAGACGGTTCTATCAAGGTTGCAGTCATCGGACTCGGTTACGTCGGGCTTCCGCTGGCTGTGGAATTCGGTAAAAAATACGACACGGTCGGTTTCGATCTGAAAGTCTCCAGGCTGGAAAGTCTCCGCAAAGGCGAAGACGTCACGCTGGAAACCAGCTCGGAAGACCTCGCTGCAGCAAAGAAACTGGTCTACACAAACGACCTCAACGATCTGAAGGACCGCGACATCTTCATCGTGGCCGTCCCCACTCCGGTCGACCAGTACAACCGTCCGGACCTGACCCCGCTCTACGGATCCAGCACCACGGTCGGCAAAGCCATGAAGCGCGGCGCGATCGTCGTGTACGAATCGACCGTGTATCCCGGCTGCACCGAGGAAGAATGCGTGCCGGTCCTGGAACGCGAAAGCGGCATGAAGTTCAACGTGGATTTCTTCTGCGGCTACAGTCCGGAACGTATCAATCCCGGCGACAAGGAACACACGCTCACCAAGATCAAAAAGATCACCTCCGGCTCGACCCCTGAAGTGGCCGAAATCGTGGATGCGCTCTACAACAGCATCCTCAAAAACGGCACACACAAGGCCAGCTGCATGAAAGTCGCCGAGGCCGCCAAGGTCATCGAAAACAGCCAGCGCGACCTCAACATCGCGTTCGTCAACGAACTTTCCAAGATTTTCCACCTCATCGGCATCGACACCAACGACGTCCTGGAAGCCGCCGGAACGAAATGGAACTTCCTCAAGTTCAAACCCGGCCTGGTCGGCGGACACTGCATCGGCGTCGACCCGTACTACCTGACCCACAAGGCGCAGGCGCTCGGCTATCTGCCGGAAGTCATCCTGGCCGGCCGCCGCATCAACGACGGCATGGGCAAATACATTGCCTCTGAGATTGTCAAGCTGATGATCAAGAAGGGCATCAGAGTCCTGAACGCAAAGGTCCTCCAGCTGGGAATCACGTTCAAGGAAAATTGCCCGGACATCCGCAACAGCCATGCCGTGGACGTGGTGCGCGGGATGGAAGAATTCGGCTGCAAAGTCGATATCTTTGACCCCTGGGCCGTTCCGTCCGAAGTCAAGCAGTTCTATGACCTGACCTCGACAAACCGGATCGAAGACATCAAGCTCGGCGAGTACGATGCCGTTATTCTGGCGGTCGCACATCGCGAGTTCAAGGACATGGATGTCTCGAAATACGAGAAATCCGAAGCGGTTGTTTTCGACATCAAGGGCATTCTGCCGCGTGAACTCGTGGATGGAAGACTTTGATCAAACCTTATCCCGCATGTTTGAGAATTTGTCAAAATGAAGATTGTTACCAATTCGAAAGTTCTGGTTACCGGCGGCGCCGGTTTTATCGGGTCCAACCTCGTTGAAGCCCTGCTTGCTCAGGACAACGAGGTTACTGTCCTTGACAATTTTGCCACGGGCAAAATGATTAATCTCGTCCCGTTTGTCGGCAACAAAAAGTTCAAGCTGATCGTTGGCGACATTCGCAACATGGACGATTGCCGCAAGGCCGTGGACGGCGTCGAGTATATCCTGCACGAAGCGGCGCTGGGCAGCGTTCCCCGTTCGATCAAGGACCCGATGACCTCCACCGCCGTGAACATCCTCGGATTCGTCAATATGCTGTACGCGGCGCAGGAGGCGAAAGTCAAACGCTTCGTCTATGCCGCCAGCAGCTCCACTTATGGCGACAGCAAAACGCTTCCGAAGGTGGAAGACAAGATCGGCAAACCGCTTTCCCCGTATGCAATCACGAAATACGTCGACGAGCTTGTCGCGGGCAACTTCCATGACCTCTACGGGATTGACACCATAGGATTGCGGTATTTCAATGTCTTCGGACGCCGCCAGGATCCTTATGGCGCCTACGCGGCCGTGATTCCGAAGTTCGTCATGAGCCTGATGAAGCACGAAAGCCCGGTCATCAACGGTGATGGCTCCTACAGCCGCGATTTCACGTACGTAGACAATGTGATTCAGGCCAATCAGCTGGCGTTGCTGGCGGATAAGCCGGAAGCCGTCAATCAGGTCTACAATGTCGCGTTCGGCGAACGCACCACGCTGAACGAACTGTTCGCCTATCTCCGAGACGATCTGAGCGAATTCGATGCGGAGATCGGCAAAGTCGAGGCGAAATACGGTCCGAACCGCGCGGGCGACATCCCGCACAGTCTCGCCTGCATCGACAAGGCGAAAACGCTCCTCGGCTACGCCCCGGAATTCAGCGTCAAACAAGGATTGAAAGCCGCAACCAAGTGGTATTTCGAAAATTTATAATTTCTGCAAAAGATGTTTTATAAAGAACAAAAGCAGTTTTTGAAGATAATAACGTTTTATTGTGCATCCAGACAAAGCAGTTGAATAATGGTCTCCCGAAAAACAAAAGTCATAGGATTGTCAATTGGCCAGGGGTTTGATACCATTGTCGGAATGGTATCCGGAATGGTTTTTGCTCGACTGTTGCCTTATGAAACAATGGCAACATATAAACAAACTATTATGGCATACGAGTTTGCTGTTCCGTTCTTAACAATTGGAATTCCAAACAGTATGTACTACTTTCTTTCGGGAGCAACCAAAAGACAGCGTGGTATCATTCTTGATAATTTGGCTTTGCTGCTTGTAATGGGGAGTTTGTTTAGTTTTTTCCTTCTCTGTGGGGGAACATCCCTTTTAATGAAAAGGTTTTCAAATCCTGAACTTGAAAAAACCCTTAGTCTATTTATTATTTATCCTCTTGTGACTTTCCCGCTGCTGAGCTTAAACGCTGTTCTAATCATTTACGAGAGAATTAATCTTTCTGTCTGTTATACGCTAGGCACAAAAATAATGATGACATTGACATTGATAGCAGTCTGTGTTTTTACAAAAGATGCAAGGATGCTTGTGCTTACACGCGTTGTATATGCTGTTTTTTGCATGCCAGTTTTGCTTTTCATTGTATTTCATGTTGTTAAATCAGGATTTGATTTTCCTCGCTTGAAAAAAATGTTTGAAGTTCTGAAGTTTTCTATTCCCCTAGGTATTTCAAGTTCTTTTGGTTCAGTTTGCCGACAATTGGGGGGAATCATTGTTGCCAGCACATGTTTGCCGGAAGCGTATTCGATTTTCTCTGTTGGAAGTTTCGAAGTGCCAATTATCGGAGTTTTTACGACATCTGTCAATACGATTATTTTGGCGGATATGATTAAAGAATGTAAAAATGGCAGAAAGGAAACTGCCCATTCTTTGTTTCGCCTTGCTAGCGAACAATCGGCATTATTTATTTTCCCCTGCTTCCTTTTTTTACTTTTAAATAGTAAGGACATTATTATAACATTGTTTTCGGATAAATATCTTGCGTCAACGCCAATCTTCGCAGTTTTTCAACTTGTTATGCCATTCCGTATTGTAGTTTTCGGAACAGCATTTATGGCTCTTGGTAAGACCAAAATGATTATGTATAGAACGATTATACAATTGATTTTTGAATTAGTTACATGCATTTATTTTACAAATGTATTTGGTCCTGTTGGGGCAGCGATTGCTTGGGCTCTTACTGCTTATTTTTGCGAAATGCCGTATAACTTTTATTTTTTGTCAAAAGAATTTAACTGTTCCATTTTCCAATTTCTAAATCTAAAGAAACTATCAAAGTATTTCTTAGTCTCTTTAATAAGCGGGATGACATGTCTTCCATTACTTCTTTTTTCGAATATCCCGTCATTGCTGAGGCTTATCATTAATTTTGCAGCATTTTCAATCACTTATACATTTTTAGCATGGTTATTTATTCCTGAATGGAAAACTGTATTGCTATTCTTTCTCTCAAAAGTAGATTTTATGCACCATTTTCACACCGAATCTTTTTGATTCGAAATGAATAAATCTGATTTGTTGGAATTTCTAACAAAACAAACTTTATGGTTAATGAATTAAGCCTTATTTTGTTCAAATGAACAGTTAAACATTGGAACAAATTTAATGGGGTTCTATATAATGAACATTTTTATAGTTGGTTTTTGCATTTATCCTGAAAAAAGTCCGCGTGCATATCGAACGCGGGAACTTGTTCTTGAATTTCTGCGTCGTGGTCACCAAGTAACTTTAGCAATTCCAGATGTTTCTGAAGCAACGAAACAGTTTGCTGATGAAAATGGTTTTAAAATTATTGATCTTGGAAATCAACTTTTTTTAGATCGAAAAACGACAAAAAGGAAAATATGGAAAATCTTTTGCAAATGCTTATCACGTCTATTGGGATACTGGTTATCGTTTCCGTACATTCTTTTGGTTTTAATGATTCGAAGACGAATTAAGGTACCGGATGATACAGACATTCTGATTTCTATTGCTGCTCCACATGCGATTCACTGGGGAACCTCTTTCCTTAAAATTCCCCCTAAAACAGTATGGTTTGCAGATTGCGGGGACCCTTTTATGAAATCAGGGATAGTAAAGCATCATGCCCCATTTTACTTCGCATGGTTGGAAAAGCATTGGTGCAGAAAATGTAATTATATCGTTGTGCCATGTGAAGGCGCAAAAATGGGATATTACCAAGAATTTCGAAATAAAATTATTGTTTTGCCACAAGGTTTTTCTTTCGATAGAAACAAATATTTATCTTCGCATACCGTAAAGCATTCGTATCCGATTTTTATATATGCGGGGAATTTTTATAAAGGTTTTCGAGATGTTACTCCCTTCCTTCATTGGTTAAGCACTTATCCTGATATGTTCGAGTTTCATATTTACTCTTCAAATGCTGATTCGTTTATAGAACCGTTTAAGGCAATGTTAGGCAAAAAAATTTTTATTCATTCCCCAATTGAACGAATGCATTTACTTCCGATTCTATATGAAGCAGATTTTTTGGTAAATATTGACAATGGTACACCAATGCAAATGCCGAGCAAACTTATTGATTATGCCGTTGCCGGTCGTCCAGTCTTAAATATTGAACACGATTTTTCTCCTGCCATATGCACCGAATTTATGCATGGTAACTACAAGAATAAAATGGTTCTGCCGCCAGCTGAAACATTACATATTAATACAATTGTCGAGCAGATTATTTCGTTATCCTCAAAATAAACAGCACCCAAAATGTTAAAGAAAATAGTTTTATCGTTTTATGTTTTTTTTATCGCATATGAATACTGGGATCCTTTTGGAATCGCAGAATACATTACTCTTCCCAAAATTATGGCAATTCTTTTTTTTATATTATGTTTCTTTCAAAGTAACACCATAAAACAGTTTCTTGTCCTTTCGCGTTATTCAATTCCCTTTTTTGTTTTTATTATTTATTTCTTTAGCATATCCTTTTTTTACTCGCTAGCTGAATCAACATGGATATCTTTAGATGATGTTTCGTCGTTCTTTACTCTATTTTTGTGTATTCTCATGTACTCTTGTTTACTTTATGCCATGCAAGATCAGGAGATGCGTGAAACACTCTTAAACACACTAAAATTATCTTTTATAAGCATTTCAATCCTTCTTCTTCTCGGAATTGGTTCCGAGGTTTCTTCAAATGGTAGATTGTCATTCTTTGGATGTAATAGCAACACATTAGGGGTATATGGAATCTTTTGCGTTTTTTTTGCTTTTATGAGTGGACATTACTCTCTCCTTTATAGAGCGATTCTTTTGTCCTGTGGTCTTTTCCTTGCACAAAAGAGTGGTTCTCTAACAGTTGTTGCAGTCTTGCCTGTCATTCTTTTAGGAAACCTAATAAAACGTTTGCTTTCAAAAAAGAATATTTTACTTATCCCATTGATTTTGTTGATCCTCGTGTTAATTACGTTCTTATTTTATGACTCTTTGATACTTGATGAAGATAGTATCATATCACAACGAATTCTAAATTTTGAAGCACAGGATTATGACACAAATAAGATTCTTTCTGGCAGAATGGAAATTTGGGAATATGCAAAGGAGTTATTTTATTCCTCTCCGTTAACAGGTGTAGGTCAAACCGTTGCACGGGAATATATGATTGAGAGAACAGGTGTTAATCGAGCTATTCACAGTTTGTATATGGAATTGCTGGCAAAAACCGGAATAATCGGTTTTTGTTTATACCTTTATCCTTTTGTTATAACCGCTAAAAAAGTTTATTCAAATCTTTCGAAGGAAATTGATAGTTTCATTTTGATTATTATTTTAGCGCTGATTCTTGGTAAATCCGGGAGTGGAATGAGTGATAAGACAATTTGGCTCATGTTCGCGTATCTTGTAGTTTCAGCAGAGCAATTAACTGTAGAAACATCTGAAACGGGAAAAAAAACGCATGAAACACCCGAGACACAAGAAACATATGAAACATCGAAAACGCTTCCTCCTCCAGAAACTGACACATGAACCGAAACAATAACGATGTCATAAACAAAGGTATTTTTGTCCTTCTTCTTGTATTCGCTGTCTCTGTTCGTCTAGCGGTTATCGCTCTTTACCCAAAGGTTAACAGAGATTCTTTATTATTTTTAAGGATTGCAGAAGGAATTGCAAATGGAAGAACAGATGTATTAAGTCATTGTACAACACAACCACTTTATCCATTACTAATTAGCGCGCTGTATTACACAGGTGTTCCTCTAAATGCAGCGGGATACTTTATAAATATTGTTTGTTCCATAGTTCTCATCATATGTTCTTATTTTATAGTTTATTATCTTCTAAAGAGCCAAATTGCCGCATTTCTTTCCATGTTCTTATGTGCAATGCATCCAACTTATGTTGAAATTAACACTTTGATTCTTAGAGATTCTCTATATATTGCATTATTTTCTCTATTTATCCTCGTTGAAATTCGATATGCATTATATGCGCAAAAAAAAGATATAGCCGTATTGGGGATCTGCTGCGGTCTTGCACCATGGATTCGAAATGAAGGAATAGAATTATTGGGATATGCTGTTTTGTTTTTTTCAGGTTTAATATTGTATAAAAGAAAGCACTCTGAAACATCGAATGAATCAACTTTTTCCTTATTGAAAACATTGCTTTTTCTCTCAGGATTCCTATTTTCTTTGTTTTTTGCCGCAGCAATATCCTCACACTTCGGGTTTGAATGGTTTAGAAATTTCTCCCATTTAAGGTATTTTTTCTCGGGTATAAAGCAATGTATTATTTGATTCGCTGGATAGAAGAACTTTATTATTTTCCTGTATTTTTTCTTTTTCCTGCAATCCTTTATTTGTTTAGATATAAAAAACATGATTTTTCTTTCTTTCTGCTTGTAAATGCTTTTATTGTCTTAATTCTAAATAGCCTTTCGCGTATCGTTTATACATCACATTACAATTTGCCATACAGTTCACGTTATAATCTGTCATTTATATGGCTACTCCTGCTTTGCAGCGCCATTGGGTTGTTTGCACTTGTTAAATGTTTTCCACTGAAAAGGTTTTGTTTCTTTTTATTTGTTGTGGTTCTGACGTATATCATGGGATCTAAAATTTGGAAACATGCCAGGCATTCCTGGCCAGGTTATTTTTCTGAAATTGCTCCAGCGATAGACTATTATTCTACACGCAGAAACCTTAAGGGGACAAACTGTTTGTTATGTTCAAAATATGATTCCAGAATTGCATTGCCGGATGAAACATACGTATATAATTTAAATGGATTGTCCGAAAGCGAAACTCTTTCTCTATTTGAGCAAGCAAAGATAAATCATAATCACCTTTATATTTTATTAAGAAGCCGTAATAGCAACACAGGCCGAGAGGGTACTAATTCTCTCCCACTTAAAAACTCCAATCTTTTATCTGATGTAGTTAATTTGGGAAGATTTCGGGATGGCAAAAATCTTTTTACATTGTCATATTATATGTCATCCTTTTTCAAGTTCCCTCCACAGATTTCTAAATTATATGATTTGAACTTAATGCGAAATTCATTTAAGCCGATTCATTTCCCACCGAATCAATTAAAACGCGTTTTAAACTACAGGATGAATCCGGATTGGTTCTCTAATTTTTATCTCCCGGCGGGATGGAATATTGATGAAACTTACTATTGGTCTCCAAGTTGTTTTCCCGTAAAAAGCGAATGTCATATCGAATCTTCCGCAACCTCCTTCTGGTATCTTAAGTCGGAACAACCCATTGTAGTTCTCGCCAGTGAGTTTTTTTTCCCCGCCGAAAATTCATTGCTCATTCAAGTTGAGCTTGAGGGTTCTTCTACAAGCATGGGAAACGAGGCTACTTTTCAATTCGCATCAGTCTCTTCCAAAACAGGTTATCGGAAATCTATTAAAATTGATGTCAGCAAACGGTTGAAATACTCTTTTATTGTTAATCCTCCTGAAAATGAATCGTCCAATTATCGTTTTGCTTTTTTGTCATCTGGAGAGATTAAAATATATCAATTAGTCGTTTATGAATATCAACCCCTGACGGATTCCTATCCTCTTGAAGAATAGGATTGCGATCATTTCGGCATCTATCCGTTGCTTAACACAACACACTTGATTTGGTGAAGTCTTGAACATTTCTTTGATTAACAGACTTAGGAATCGGCTATTTTATAAGATTCCAATGAATTTATACTCGAAACTGGAACTGGATTTTGTTCTGTCTGCAGAAGAACAATCCAGATTAAACCTTCGTCGGCGTATTGCCCTAGTCCGACATGTTTATCATAATATTCCATTTTATCACAAAAAATACTTGGAGGCCGGGGTAGATATAGATTCGTTGAAAACAGACGAAGATTTTGCCAGACTTCCATTACTTACAAAAGATGAAGTCAGAAATAGTTTTCATGAAATGATTTCAAAACATGACTCATTAGATTGTCTTTTGTTCGGTGCAACTGGCGGAAGTACCGGAGAACCGGTTCGTTTTTATTTTGATCCCGGTATTTGTATGAGCATGTTAGGCTGGCCGGCAGCGTCTTGTCTTGGGATTAACCCCTGTGATAGCGTTGGAGTTGTTGGACGTGGTGTTCCGTCTAGTTTAAAACAAAACCTTCATGATCTTTTGTTCTTTCCCCAAAAAAATGTTTATCTCGATGCCGCAACGACGATTGACTCAAAAGCTATGAAGCGTTTTGCTGAAGGTTTGATTCGCTCTAAAGCAAAATACATTCGCGGCTATGTTGGAGGAATTGTTCAATTCGCAGAATATTGTCGTCAGCACAATCTTTCATTTCCGTCTCTTCGCATGATATGGACATCCTCTGCTCCGCTTCCTGAATTCCAAAGGAAAATATTACAGGACACATTTAAATGTCCGGCCTATACTCAATACGGTTGTTGTGAAATGCCATGGCTGGGAATGGAATGCGTGAAACAGTGTGGCCTGCATACCTTCCCGACGATCCGGCATGTCGAAATCACCGATGATGATGGAAAGCCGATGCCTCCTGAAACAATAGGCAAGGTTGTTATTACCGATTTACTTGATTTCCGTTTCCCGTTGATTCGATATGTCAACGGTGATCGCAGTGCCTTTCTCTCAAAAAAATGTGATTGCGGCAATCATGCTCCCCTTCTGGATTATATTCAGGGGCGAGTTACGGATTGCTTAACTTTATCTGATGGATCTTTTTTGTTCGGGGATTTTTTAACGACCGTTTTCGATCAACGTCCAAATGCCGTAAAAGCATTCCAATTCCATCAGTTAAGAGACGGAACAATCAGATTCAGTATAGTCAAAAACAATCAATATTCCAATGCATCGAAGGAAATTGAGGAAGTTATTTCAGGGTTCCGACAATTAATTGCAGGAAGGAACACGATCGATATCAATTTCTGTGAGTCCATTTCTTCTGATCGCGGGAAAACGCGTTTTGTTATTAAAGATAAATAGGTGCGTTTGGGGTGGGGGATTTCAAGCATAATCTTTCATCAATTCATTCGTTTGTTTTGATGTTTGATTATGTTCATATTATCCCTTTTGTGATGTGAGGATTTTCATCCTTTCAATGTGTCAATAACTAGTTCTTAATAACAAATGAAAATCGTATTCCTGATTGACAATCTGGATTCCGGAGGGGCGGAGCGGCAAATTGTTTTATTGGCCACACTTTTTCACACGGCTGGGAATGATGTTTCGGTTCTAGGGTATTGCAAGGGCGATTTTTACCTGCCGGAGCTGCAGAAACACAATATCGAATACAGGATGATTGATTCGAACAGCGCCATTGACAGGCTTTTGAAATTTCGAAAGGAAATAAGGAAACGGAACCCGGATGCGCTCATCGCGTTTATGTATACACCTTCCATTCTGGCGGAATTCGCGTCCGTGCCTTTCCGAAGATGGAAATTGATTGTTTCCGAAAGAAGTTATATTCCCAAAATCATTCCTTTATCGACTTGTGTGGTAAAGCATTTCCATATCATTGCGGATTATGTCGTATCCAATTCCCACAGAAATGCTGCCCGCGTTTTGGAAATCGTTCCAAGTTTGCGTTCAAAACTGAAGGTTGTCTATAACGGGCTTGATCTGAATCATTTCAAACCGGCTGACGATACCGCTGAACATCCCCATTCTCCGTTTCGGATTATCTGCGTAGCTTCGCATCAAGAGAATAAGAATGCGATCGGGTGTATCAAGGCATTAAGCCAGATTTTGCCTGCGGAACGTCCGAGCTTTGTCTGGTACGGGAGTAAACGCAGTGCATCAGGAGTGGATTACAGCGCATATCTGAATGCAGTGGCAATGGCAAAAGAATATGGGGTTGAGGATTCCATTCGATTTGAGGAGCCGGAACAGAATCTCCTGCCCGTTTATCAAAATGCCGATGCATTGATCCTTCCGTCTTTTATAGAAGGGCTGTCCAATGTAGTCTGCGAAGCCATGGCCTGCGGTCTCCCCGTTCTTATGGGAGAAAATGTTTCAGACTCCACACGTTTTATTCAACCGGGAATCAACGGTTTTCTTTTTGACCCGGAAAGTCCGGCTTCCATTAAAGACAGCATTTTGTCCGTCATGAAAGTCAATCGGGATCAATGGGCTGCGATGAGAAAAGTCAGCAGGGACACCGCTGAGAATCTGTTTTCGCAGAAGGTCTTCTTCGAATCTTATCATGCCCTTTTACAATGAGAATTGATTTATGAGAGTAATCGCTCTTTTTTTCTATTATTTCTTTGCCAGACATTTGCCGAGCCGGAACAGATGGCAGGATCCAGCGGTTCGGCTTCGTGTTTTTCTGTGCCGCTTCATTTTCCATTCGGTCGGGAAATGCGTCAACATTCAAAAAGGCGTCTATTTCGGGAAAGGAGCCAATCTTTCCATTGGCGATTATTCCGGAATCGGTCAGGATTCCGAGATCAACTGCAGCGAAGATCCGGTTGAAATCGGCGAGCATGTGTCAATCGGACCGGAATTGATCGTTTATACGAGTTCACATAATTATTCTTCCCGTGCTCTTCTGATCCAGCAGCAGGGCGGATTCAGCAAACCTGTCAAAATCGGGAATGATATTTGGATTGGATCCCGTGTAACGATTATGCCCGGAGTGACAATCCATGACGGCGCGGTCATCGGCGCAGGCGCGGTCGTAACAAAAGACGTTCCGGCTTACGCGGTTGTCGGCGGCGTTCCGGCCAAAGTAATCAAATACAGAGAATAACTTCAACCTAATTCACCCATATTGAAAAACGAATGAAACAAACCTACAAAATCCTGTTAGTCAGTACCGGCGGACATATCGGCGGGGAGGAGACCTTTACCCGCAACCTGGCGTTGGCCCTGCTCAAAAGAGGACATCAAATCTGGGTCGCCCCGGGTGGCGACATTCAAAAGAAAGACCTGGAAAAGAATCAAATACCCGTTGCCGATCTGCCTGTTGCGGGACGTTCTCCTTTCGGGTTGCTGAAAGGCGCGAAGGCCATCAGCCGGTTCGCGGAAACAGAGGGTGTCGACATCGTTCATTGCCAGGCGGCAGGTCCCGCCATCATGGGAGCGCTTACCCGGTGGCTTCATCTCCCGGCGACCAAATGCGTTTGGATATGGCATGACCATGGAATTTCCGCACGGACGTATCACTGGATTCCGAGATTCCTGAACAAACTGGATCAATCCATCGCCAATTCCGACTATGAACTGATCAAGCTGCTGGGAGAAGGGGTGAGAGACGATAAGATACGCAGAATTCACAATGGTGTGGATCCGCAGCTGTGGATGCTGCCGCAGGAGCAGATCGCTTCCTACAGGGTGGAAATCCGGAAGCAATATGCCATACCCGAAGATGCTCCGGTCTGGGGTTATGTCGGGCGTCTGTCCCCGGAAAAAGGATGCGACCTGTTTGTTCCCTCCGCTGTCCGGATTCTGAAAGACAATCCGTCCGCCCGTTTTATGATTACCGGTGACGGAGTCATGAAGGACCAGCTCCAACAGGCATTTGCCCAGGCGGGAATTCAGGATAAAGTCTGTTTCTGCGGGTTCCAGACGGAAATGCCGAAATACATGTCCGCGCTCGACGTTCTGATCCTGCCGTCGAAAATGGAAACGTTCAGTCTTACCGTGCTGCAGTCGATGGCAATGGGGCTTCCCGTTGTCGGAACAGACGTGGGCGGCACCCCGGAACAGATCGCCCATGGATATGACGGGCTGCTTTTCCTTAACGGAGACGAAGCGGGCCTGGCCGAATCCGTGAACCGGCTGTTAAGCGACAAGGCATATTGTCAGGAATTGGGCAGAACCGGACAGATGATCATCCGGGGCTATTTGAACATAGACCGCATGATCGACCAGATCGAAGAAACATATACTTTTTTCATGAAGGATAAATAAAATGCGAGTTGCATTTTTAACAATGGGCAACGATATCGGCGGGGCGAAAAACGATGTGATTACCCTGTCCAATGAGTTGAAAAAACGCGGACATGATGTTTTCGTTTTCTCCGCTCCGGGAGTCATGGATCAGGAATTGCAGGGGTCCGGTGTTCAATTCGTCCCCGCGCCTTTCTATACGAGAAGCCCCTGGGGCTTGTTCCGGGCGTCGAGGCTGCTGCGAAAAGAGATAAGGAAGAATCAAATTCAGTTGGTCAATCCCCAGGGGATGTTTACGGCGGCGATCGGATGGCTGGCACATTTCGGCGTTGCTTCCTGTAAATTCAAGCTGATTACTACGATCCACATGATTTCTTCGCTCCGCCTCTATAAATGGGCATGGACTTTGAACACATTTACGGAAGCCATCATTACCGAGTCCAGCTGTGAAAGAAACCGGCTGATCGCCGGCGGAGTCAAGCCGGAACGCATCACAGTCATCAACAATTCCGTTGACATGGAGCGCTTTTCACGGGAAAAGTCAGCGCCGACGTTGCGGAAGGAATACTCTCTGGATGACAGTGCGCCGACGTTCGGCTTAATCGCCAGACTGAGTCCCGAGAAAAGACATTGCGATTTTATCAAAGCGGCGGAAATCGTTCATCAGCATTATCCTCAGGCGCATTTTTTCATTGTCGGCGATGGCCCGTGCCACGATGAAGTCTACTCCCTGGCAAAAGGAAAAGAGGCTTACCTGCATTTGACGGGCGCAAGACGCGACATCCCGGATATCCTCCACAGTTTGACGTGTTTTGTTTTGAATTCCAAAACGGAATCTCTCCCGCTTTCAATCCGGGAAGCCATGAGTATGAGACTCCCGGTCATTGTCACGGATGTCGGCGGCAACAGAGAGGCTGTCATCGATGGCGTCAATGGCTGGGTGGTTCCCCCCTGTCAGCCGGAAAAACTTGCAGAAAGGATGTGCCATGTCATCAACAATCCCGAGGAATCCGTAAAACTCGGGGAGGAAGGTCATCGTTTCTGTCAGAAATGTTTTGAGGTTCACAACTGGGGACGGAAAACCGAGGATATCTTTAAGAAGATGCTTAACCAGTAAAGGCTATCTCTAATAATTCGATCGGATGGATTTTCAGCGTATGGGCAAGCAGGACAATGCAGGAAGATTTGAAGGTGGCTACCCGAAGGTAACCACCGAAAATCTTGCCAGTTGGACTTTGCCCAGACGCGAAAAGCCACCGAAAACCAATTTTTAGAGGCGCCCTAAAGACTTGAACCTATGCCCTCCAATCCCGAGATCACAATCATCATTCCGGTGCTCAATGAATACCGGCGCATCGTTCCCTGCCTGGAATCTATTTGGGCGCAGGATTATCCGGCGGAGAAGTTTGAGGTTATCATAGCAGACGGCGGCAGCACGGATGGAACGCAGCAGCTGATTCGGGAAACGTATCCGGACCGCCTGAATCTGCGAATTATAGACAATCCGAAACACACTCAGGCGGCCGCTTTCAATTTGGGGATAGCCAATTCTTCGGCAGCATATTTGATTCGTATGGATGCGCACTGCACTTACGATCCCTCTTATCTTCGTCTTATCATGCAGCATCTGAAGGAAGATGAACACAGGGGAAATGTCGGAGGCGCATGTAATTTTGTTCCTGGAAAAGACTCCTATATGGGCAAAGCGATCTGTTATTTCAACCAATGCCGTTTTGGGATCGGAGGAGCATCGTTCCGGGTTGGAGGGAAAGCCGGCGAGGTTGACACGGTGCCATTCGGGGCTTTCCCTCGTGCCGTCATTGATAAAATCGGCGGAATGAACGAGATTCTGTTTCGCGGGGAGGACAACGAGTACAATGCACGGATTCATTCGCAAGGCTATACCGTTTTTTTTGATCCGCAAATCCGATGCACGTACTTCTGCAGATCAAATCTGATGGCATGTCTGCAGCAGATGTACGCAAACGGTCTGTCAATCGGTTTGCTCATGCGATATGCCCCGTATGGGATCGGGTTGCGGCACATGGTGCCCGCGGCATTTTTGCTCTCGCTGATTGTCGGGATCGTGTTACTGTTTTTTCCGTATGGCTGGATTTTCCTGTCAACGGTTCTGCTGGCATATTTGATCGCCAGCACGACCGCGGCTTTTCTGGCGGGGCTGAAATTCGGAATGCTGTATTTCTGGATTCTGCCTTTCCTATTCTTCACAAACCATATCGCCTATGGCGCTGGAACGATTATTGGAACAATCCGATATTTTCTTTTCAAGCCTTAAATCACCTGCATTTTACCCTTCTATAAGGAGTTAAAAATGGCAAAAGCTAATATTCCTTTTTCCTTGCCGGTCATTGATTCCGATGTTATCAATGAAATGATGGATACCCTGACGCGAACCGGCTGGCTGACGAGCGGACCGAAAGTCCGGGAGCTGGAAGCCGAAATCGGAAAATATCTTGGCAATGACAATGTCTTGTGCGTTAATTCCTGGACATCCGGCGCCATGTTGATTCTTCACTGGTTTGGTGTGGGGCCCGGAGATGAAGTGATTGTTCCAGCCTACACCTACTGCGCTACGGCGATGTGCGTCATGACTCTGGGGGCAAAACCTGTTATGATCGATGTCAAAGACGACTTCACGATGGATCCGGAAAAAATAGCCGAGGCTGTCACGGAACGCACAAAAGCGATAATTCCGGTCGATATCGCCGGTTTCCCCTGTGATTATGATGCCATTCGTGCAAAACTCGCATCCGCTGATATTCGTCAGAAATTCCATCCGAATTCCCCGGAACAAAACAAGCTGGGACGAATCCTTCTGCTGGCGGATGCAGCCCATTCCCTTGGGGCAAGGTACAAGAACACTTTCATTGGCAATGTCGCAGACGTCACAGTTTTTTCCCTTCATTCCGTTAAAAACATTACCACGGGGGAAGGCGGAGCTATCATATTGAATCTTCCCGAGCCATTTGACAACGGAGAATTGCTGAAATATCTGCGTGTTCTCTCTCTGAACGGACAAAACAGAAGCGCACTGGAAAAGAATCAGCCGGGGGCCTGGCGGTATGATATTATCGCTCATGGATTGAAGATCAATATGCCTGATCTTTGTGCAACAGTAGGTCTTTCCCAAATGCGCCGTTATAAAGACCTTTTCCTTCCGGAACGCAAGCAGATTTTCCATTATTATCTTGATGCGCTTTCAAACTGCCCTTGGGCGGTGCTGCCGCCGTTTGAAACAAGCGACGGAACAGAAAGCTCTTATCATTTGTTCATGCTTCGCATCAAGGGGATTACGGAGGAACAGCGGGACCGGATGATTCAATATTGCGGAGTAAATGGTGTTGCCGTCAATGTTCATTATATCCCCATGGCATCCTTAACTCTCTTCAAGCAACAGGGATACAATGCGGCAGACTATCCAAACACGATCAAGCTTTACAAAAATGAAATCACTCTGCCCATCTACAACAATTTAACGAAAGAACAGCTGAAACAGATTTCAGACACTTTGATTGCCGCTTATCAACAGGTACTTGAAGAGAAATAAAAATGTATAACAAACTGAAACGTTTCTTTGATATTGTTCTGGCATTGCTGGCTCTTGTCCTGACCGGATGGCTGCTGCTGCCATGCATGTTGATTCTGTGGTGCACGGGAGAACACTATATTTGGTATTTGCAAAAACGTGTTGGATATAAGAAAACAAGTTTTAATATTATTAAGTTTGCGACCATGCTGTTTAATTCCCCGAACATGGGAACTGGGAGTTTGACCGTGCGTAATGATCCCCGTGTACTGCCGTTTGGCAAGTTCCTTCGAAAAACAAAGATCAATGAACTTCCGCAAATCTTCAATGTATTCAACGGCACCATGAGCATCGTTGGCCCACGGCCGCAGATGGAAGTGGATTTCTACCGGTTTCCTAAAGATGTTCAAGAGCACATTTATGATTCCGTCCCCGGGATTACGGGAATTGGTTCGGTGATCTTCCGCGATGAAGAGTATTATATGTCGCGGACCAACATTGATCCTGTCCAGTTTTATACCAATGAAATCGCACCGTATAAAGGCGCTTTGGAGCTTTGGTACCTTAAAAACAAAACCCTTTGGATTGATTTTAAAATCATTTTCCTGACAGCATGGGTCATTGTGTTTCCCAAGAGCAAGCTGCCCTTCAAATGGTTTAAGAATCTCCCCGCCAAACCCGCCTGGATGGAGGATTGAAAAATGCTTAATGTCGAACAATTCATCAAGGAAAACATTACAAAACGGAATACGTCCATGTTTCTTCCCGATATAGAAAACAATCGGGAAAAACTGATGAATCTTGTCGAAGGGAAAAAAATCCTGGTTATCGGCGGCGCCGGGACAATCGGTTCGTCTTATATTCAGGCGATTCTTCCCTTCAAACCATCTCAGTTGTATGTGGTTGATATCAGCGAAAACGGTTTGACGGAACTGACCCGGAACCTGCGTTCGACCTACGGGATGTATGTCCCTTCCGACTATCGGACCTATCCGCTGAATTTTGCAGATCCGATTTTTGAAAAAATCTTCCGGAAAAACAATGGCTTTGATATTGTAGCAAACTTTTCCGCGCACAAACATGTCCGTAGCGAAAAAGATCGCTGGTGTGTTCAGGCCCTTCTGGAAAATAATGTCCTGAAAGCCAAAAGACTGCTTGATTTGCTCTCTGAAATTCCTCCTGAGCATTTCTTCTGTGTCTCCACGGATAAAGCCGCCAACCCGGTAAATGTCATGGGAGCCAGCAAGCGGATCATGGAAGACATGATCATGGCCTATTCCGATAAGTTCAAAATCACGACTGCGCGTTTTGCAAATGTAGCGTTTTCCAATGGAAGCCTGTTGGCCGGCTTTATTGAACGTATCATGAAAAAACAGCCGCTTTCTTCGCCCAAAGATGTCAAGCGTTATTTTGTCTCTCCCGAAGAGTCCGGGCAGATCTGCATGCTTGCCTGCCTGCTTGGCAAGAACAGGGAAGTCTTTTTCCCGAAGCTTTCGGAAGAACAAATGATGACATTCAACTCGATCGCGGATGTTTTCCTTGCGAAGCTCGGCTATACCGTCCAATACTGCAACAGCGAAGAAGAAGCACGGAAAACAGCGGCGGAAATGCCGGAGAATTCGAAATTCTATCCGGTTTACTATTTCAATTCTGATACGACCGGGGAAAAGGATTACGAAGAGTTTTATGTGAGGGGGGAACATCTTGACATGGATAGATTCCGTTCTTTAGGCGTGATAGACTCGATTGCGAAACCCTCTGCGGAAAAACTGAATTCGTTTTTGGATTCTCTTTCCAAGCTTCTTTCGAAGGATGAAACAACGAAGAAGGAAATCGTCGAGGCCATAGAACAGTATCTTCCCAATTTCAAGCATGAGGAAAAAGGAAAGAATCTGGATCAGAAAATGTAAATCCCGTGTTTTTGCTCCCCCGGAACCGGAGGTAAGGGATATTGACGATATCTTAGTGCATAACTTTTTTTTTCACAAACAAAAGGAAATCAATTTATGAATACCTGTGACATTGCTGTGATCGGTGCCGGATTGGCTGGACTGACAGCGGCTTATGAATATCATAAAAAAAGACCGGAAGACAAAATTGTTATTTTTGAACAGTCCAGAATCGGGGGACAATGCGTTTCTCACTTCAGCGGAGGAGCGTGGTTTGACGTCGGCGGACATTTCTTTCACAACTTAGATAAGCTTCCGGCTGATTATCAGAATTTCTCCGATGAATGCAAGGCTTTTCAGAAAAACACGTATTCGGTGGATATTCACAATAAGATTTACCACGGAATGATTCAGAACTTTTTCAAAACGGACAATCTGCCCCCCAAAGACACAAGCAATCTTGCATCCTATTACAGAACATCCTTTGGTGATGAGGTTTTCAATCTTTTCCTGAAGCCTTATAACAGTAAACTGCACATTCTCCCTCTGGAAGAATGCTCTGTACCGGCTATTACCAGTGCACGCACCCCGCCAAAAGGAAAAGTCAGCTATAATAACGATTTCTTTTATCCTGTCAAAAACGGTGCCCAGAGTTTTATTGATTTTATCCTCAAAAGAGTGAAAGATCATGTTGAATTTGTTTATGAAAAAGTTGATATTTCTTCTGAGGAAGGAAGAATCATCAAAACAGGATCCGGTTGTTCCTGGGGTGCGAAAAAAGCCATATTCAACTCCGGCAGTCTGGCGGATTATGCCGGACTCGGCAAAATCAGCCCAACTGTATGGGTTATCAATGGTTTTGCCGAACCCAACGAAACATTCCAGCACATGAATCAGCCGTGCTGGTGCTATATCGCCAACCCGTCCATTCCTGTTTTCCGTATCGGAAATTATGAAATCTGCGGAGCGCCGAAGAAGGATGGAATGATTCCTTTCTATATGGAATCCTGCCGTCCGGTTGAACAAGAGCATTTCCAATATTTTTTCAGCAAATGGCAAGTCACATGCTCCTTCCTTGTCCGGAATGCTTATCCGGTGGCGACAGAACAGGCCGAACAAAAGAAACAGGCAATCCTGCAGCGTTCAGCACAGAATAAAATTATGTGGATCGGACGCTATGGCCTTGATCGCTGGTTCTCCATGTCCGAAACGATCCTGGATACCATCGACAAAGTCAAAATGATCGTCGATTAACTTTTTAAGACTTCCATCTTTTTTCTTTTACTTATCTGTCCGATCGGTACCCTGCTGAATTCCTGAAATAAGCGGCTTATGATTAAGCTGCATCTCAAATTCATTGATTCTTACGATCTGTTAATCATTCTATAAAACGTTCAAACACACCAGAAAGGCCCTGGAAATGAAAAAAAGACTGTTCAGATTCGTCCGTTTCTCTTCCTCGCTTCAAACGAAAACGACAAAACTTGCAATTCTCTTCCTGTCTATTTGCTCCCCGATGCTGTTTGCGCAAAAAGCAAACCAGGACTTGAAAGATGACTCCATTCTTCTGGATGATTATATCAAGTCCAAGCATAATTCCAGCATTATCGTTTTTGATTCCAACAATGCAAAACAATTTTGGATTGACAAATCAGTTTTTTGCAAGGACAATGTAATAAATATTCAACTGGAACAGTCAAATAACACCTCGTTTGAAAGTGTTCCGTTAAAGATAAAGCTTGTAAATGTTAATGAAGCTCAGGATTGCAAAGTTGAACTGATTTCAAAAAACTCCGACGTTGCCTTTTCCGTCTTAAATGAAAAAAAGGCGTCGCTCTCAAAATCGTCATTGGAAGAAAAGTTTATTGATTATAATGTCTATTCCTCGACCTTTCATCTTGAAGACGCAAAGGACTTTTCCTTTTTCATAAAAGCAATGTCAGACAGTGCAGATGTTTTATCCGTTAAAAGCATCGTTCTTTCTTTTACTCCAAACAAAAATGGAACTTACCTCTCATCCCCGGGCACTTTAAAGATTACAAAAGACAATTTAAATGTCTATGGCAACACAATTGAGTCTGTTTCCGATTCATCATTTTCTTTGTCTTTTACTGGCACAAGCAATCTGATCATTTCAAAAAACAAAATAATAGTCGAATATAACACTTTCGAAGTGCACATGAAAGTAAAAAATACAGGGGATGCACCTGTGATTGTCAATTCCGGGTTTAGTCCTTACAACAGAGAAGGAGTAGTGTTAAGAAAATCCAGTTATCCCTACAAGGGGAATAACAAGATTCTTAGTGTCATTTCTTCAACGAAAGGATCAAATTCGATTATCGTTGATGATTATCCGGAAGATTGGGCAAAAAATGGAGTTATAGCCTTAAATGCAAAAGACGATTTGTCAGATATCCCCAATACATCTTTTGCAAAAGAGAGAATTTCTGAAATCAAGAAAAACGAGGATGGATCTGCAGAGATCATTCTGATTTCCCCGCTATCTGAAGAGATTCAAAAAGGAACAAAAATTAGAATCCATGACGGATCTGGCGGGTATGTTTATACAAATGTTCAAAAAATCAATCCGGGAGAAGAAATCGAACTCGAATCAACGATCAAAAAAGATGATTCGTATTTAGAGTATTCACCTAAGGCTTTCTCCAGAGGGGTTTATTCTGTCACTCCGTTGATTGCATTTGGTTTGATAGGAGAAGGAGCCCATTCCGTTTTGATCAGTGATTACAGCATATCTTACTAATATCTTCATCGGCCTGACTGACTTTTCTTGTTTTGGCAGCAGGTAAGAGTCTTTATAAGGGGCTTTATAATAATTCTGTTACAAACAAAGAATAAAACGGAGTAATTTATGGTAACGAAGATCGCATTCGCCGATTCTTACCCGTCAACAAACACTCTCTCCAAAACGAATTGATAGAGGTTCCCTTGATAATATCTCAGCAGCCAGCCCGATATCCATTGCTTAAACCATTATATTAACAGAGGTTATAACATGAAGATTCTAAGTGTTGTCGGCGCCCGTCCCAATTTTATGAAGATTGCCCCCTTCTGCCGCGAATTAAGTAAACATCCTGAATTCAACCATGTTCTTGTTCATACGGGACAACACTACGATACGCGAATGAGCGATTCGTTTTTTCTTGATCTTGATATTCCTGCTCCTGATATTCATTTGAATATTGGAAGCGGAACCCATGCTGAACAAGTCGGGAAAACTATGATTGAGTTTGAAAAGGTGGTTAGGGAGGAAAAACCGGATTGGATTGTTGTAGTCGGGGATGTAAATGCTACCTGCGCTTGCTCTATTGTAGCAAAAAAAGAGCACATAAAACTTGCACATATCGAGGCTGGATTGCGATCCGGCGACATTGATATGCCAGAGGAAGTTAACAGGCTTGTGACAGACCGATTGTCGGATATTCTTTTTACCCCTGATCGGTTTTCGAATGCAAACTTGAAAGCGGAAGGTGTGGATAGTTCTCGAATAGCATTTGTCGGGAATATTATGATTGATACGTTGGAAACACAACGAGACAAGGCAATTGTTCGAAATGTGCCAGACATGGTCAGAAGAGAATTGTTAGTCCCGCGGGATATTCCGGATCTGGCAGAGAACAACTGGGCTGTCTTAACCATGCATCGCCCCAGCAACGTTGATCAGATTGAAACACTGAAGCCTTTAGTTGATTTCCTGACGGATGAGGTAACTGAAGACATGCCATTATTGTGGCCAATTCATCCTCGCACGCAAAAACAACTACAAATATTTGGTTTATGGGAAAAAGTTCGAAAAAAAGCCATTCTCTTAAATCCACTAGGATATCATGACATGGTCCGGCTCAATATTGGCGCAAGAATAATGTTTACTGATTCCGGCGGGTTACAAGAGGAATGCTGCGTGCTAGGCACCCCATGTTTGACGTTGAGGTGGAACACGGAACGCCCGATTACACTTCGAGAACACGGAGGTGCGTCCGTCTTGGTCGGAAATGATGTAAACAGAATTCGTGCAGCATATAAGGATGTTCTGCAATTAGAAAGAACTCCTCAACGACCGGAACTTTGGGACGGCCATACAGCAGAACGCATTGTAGAAACTTTTCTGTCGCGGGTTCATTGAATCCCATTTCTCTAATATCCGCTCATATATCCATAATGAGACAATTTCTTGAATCAAGGCAAAGCACCGCCGATAGAACGCCTTGGATTGATGACCTGAAAGGTTTTGCAATCCTTTGTGTTATGTGGGGGCATGTTCAAATCGCTGAGTCTAACATTAAAATATGGTTGACAGCGTTTCATGTTCATATTTTTCTGGTTGTTTCCGGATATCTTTATGCAAAAAAAAGAAGGAATTATTATTCTTTGCATGGAATAGTAAAAAAAAGTGCATGGCCTTATTTCGTTTTCAGTGTCCTTGCAATAATTGTTGACCTGACATGGGCTTCATTTGTTTCTAAAGAAAAAGCATTGATGGGACGTTTATTCTTAGATATCTATAAAACAATAAGTCTATATGGCATTTATGCATTGTGGTATCTTCCATCATATTGCATTGCATCGATTCTTTTTATAGTTTTAATAAACTCTTCTATTAAAATCTCCAGCAAAACCTTAATCATCTTTCTAATGCTATTATTGTGCATTCTGACAAGTTATTACATAAAACGGAAAGACGCGGCTGTGTGTGTAGGGGGGGCAGATATAAACTATTCATCCGCAATATGTTATATGTTGATTTCCGTGGCGCGACCTTTGGCATGTGTTTATTTTATCGCAATAGGTTATTGGATTTATAATATCCGTTTGTTGGATTGTAATAAGTTGGTTTTATGCTCTGCATGTGTTGGGTTGTTGATTATTTCCTTTTTCTTTGTTATGCTAACTGGAAAACATAGTTTTTCGACATTAAAATTGGGAGATAATCCATTCGCTCTAATATTAGGGGCATCTGCTGGGGCGTCCGCTTTTTTCCTTCTTTTTTATGTTTTGAATTTTGATGTGCCAGTCCTTCAGTTCTTTGGAAGAAATTCTCTAATTCTCCTTATAACACACATGTCGCTCAATTTAACAAATATATCAATTAAAATTGCTTCAAGTTTTGTGCCATTGGATTCACAAGTTTTAGGCCTTATGGCTCTTGCTGTGATGATTGTTATTGAAATTCCAATTATTTATCTGTTAAATGGCCCCCTTTTATTTTTGATTAAGAAACCGTCATGTTTTTTATCGTAACAATTTTTTGCTCACATAAAAATATCAAACAACAAACGCAATAGGAATTGTATTTATCCAGACAAATAGAAATCTGAAGATTTCCTGTTTTTGCAAAGAGTTTTTCGACGTGCCAAATACCTATTTTGCAAAAGAACAAATTCCTGATATTAAAGAGATGGAAGATGGACGTGCAGAGATTATTTTAAAAACAAAGACTTCTGAAGCTTTTGAAACCGGAACAAAGTTCAGAATTCATGTGGGGAGCAGCAGATATATTGATACGAATAGCATTACTCTTGCTCCCGGAGAAGAAATAATTCTTTCCTGTCGGATTTCTAAAGAGATAATAATCTCGAATACCATGTCAATGCCTTTTCGAGGGAAGTATACTATGTAAGGTCATGTTTCATTCCCAATACAAAGAGTGATGGAGATGATACGATTCTTGTTCAGGATTATTCTATTTCACATTCATTTCTATATTCATTAACATTTTTCCCCAACACAATTTTAGTATTTGCTTGAGGATATATCGTTTTCAACCATGTCTACGGATATCCTAAAAAAAGCAACTAGTAATCGTTTTAAACGAGACTATTATTAAATATCATTTTTTCTGCCCATGTATAAGGTAGCAATCATTTCACATAATTGATTTCTAATATCAAAACAAGCTTTCGATGGAAACAGTGGTTTTATGGCTTTCAAAGAATTATTGCTAGACAAAATGAATATACATATTTCTGGGTTCTTGCCGGAAGGCATTGCAGAAAGGAATTATTGTGCTTCATCCTCTGCTTGTCTTTCCCATAATAAATCATTGTTTTGCTTGGCTTGCGCGAACAACGTGAGCGCAAGCAAGCAAGCAATAGTACAGCCCGTCCTCGTCTAAACTTCGGACGGACTGTTGTTTCGCACCTCCAAAGCGAAAAACATTTAGATAACCTTTTCTCCGAGTATTTTAAAATCCCGGGAGATTCATCTCTCCGTTCCGGAATTATTATTTTTAAACTTTGAAATCCAAGGGGCATTAAAATGAAATCACGCTTTGTTCCGTAACCCCCCAGTGTAATACAGGTCGAGGTTGTGGATAGAGGCTCTATTTTCGTTTTTTGGAAAAACGGCAGACTGGGTGGAATTAATCCAGCGGAGAAGCGACAGGCTTCCAGTTTTGAGGAAGGA
>Ga0265301_10001984_pt1 | contig 24955 bp, 51 predicted proteins | sample AusTroGonzalo_MG_2_FD_193488 | JGI IMG/M metagenome (GOLD analysis project Ga0265301, IMG submission 193488) | Bovine rumen microbial communities from tropical cattle in Woodstock, Queensland, Australia - Gonzalo_04 | ecosystem: Host-associated > Mammals > Digestive system > Stomach > Rumen ... | reverse complement strand
CATAAGCCTTTGTAACTTCATCCCAATTATCTATTGCATAGGATGCCATTTCTCCGGTAGTGCCACCAAAAGTTTCAAGTGTTTTTGAAACCTTTTCAATAGGATCATTAGTAGCTGTGATTTCTATAGCCCATTCTGTAATTTTAGGAGCATTTTTGTGTAACTCTTCTCCGGTATTCTCTGCGGCAGTTTTAAGTAAATCAAAACCTTCTTTTGCTGATGCAAGAACCGGACTATCTTTAGACATTTCTTCCAAAGCACCTTTCCATGTTCCATCTGCAATAGATTCGCCAATAGCCGCCATCTGTTCAATGAAGTTACCATAATCAGTATCGTCACCCGTAAGTTTTTCATACAACCATTGTCCAAAATGCCAACCGCCTATGGCTGCCGCCGCACCACCAATAATACCCGTGATGATTGTAGCACCTATTGTAGCCCATGATGCAGTAGCAGTAGTCATTGTCCCTAAATCTGCCGTAACAAAACTATGCAAAGCCGCTCCGAAGCCTTTTTTAGCCGCACCACCTGCCGCCGCTCCTGCCGCGCTTCCTGCCGCGCCTTCTACCAATGAATCCTGGATGCCTTTTTTAATAACGCTACCAAGTGTTTTTAATGCACCACCGCCAAATACCCATCCTGCCACTTTTTTGATTGTTATAGTACCAAGAACAAGCGCAATAGTTTCAGGGCTTAATCCGCTTATTAAATCAACTATATCAGTCCATACTTCGCCCCAATCAACTGTCTTTAATGCGGATTTTATTGCTTCTAAAATACCATGTGCAAACTTATTTACACCATCTGCAAATTCTTTTCCGTCAAATTCTTCAAAGAAACCATTAATTCCTTCGCCTAATGATTCTCCGTACTGTTCCCAATCTGCTTCATCGGAAAAAGATGCAAGTGCTGTAATAGCTGTCATTATTGCCCCTGCGATTGTTTTACCTAATTTCTTAAATGTAGAAGGTTGTATAAGTCCGTTTAAGAAATCAGCAAGACCAGTACCAAAATTCGAAGCCTTTTCATAAATTTCAGACCAATCATCAGGCAATAAATTAGCAAATCCTTCTGATAGTTTAAGACCTAATTTATAAAGCGTATCAATATCACTTTCAAACTTCTTAAACTCAATTCCACCAGGCTTAATAACACTTCCACCTGATAAACCGCCACTTCCACCATCATCACCACTTCCGCTGCCTTTATCATTAGTAGTAAGGTTGTTTAATTCATCAATGCCAAGCAACTGTTTTGCGTATTTCTTAGCAGCATCTGTTGCATCATCCCATGCATCTGCAATACCTTCTGTATCATCTACTAAAGATTCTCCGGTCGTATCTACGATCATTTCCCAACCAAAGATTTTTCCTAATGCATTAACTACCTTCTGAACAGCAGCTATAATGCTATTCATAGCGTTATTTACGGCTACTACCATAGGTCTTAACCATGCAATAAATCCGCTACCAATTACTGCTCCTAATCTCTGGAAATTTTGCTTTAAAATACGAATCTGATTAGCCCAAGTCATGCTTGTTTTTGCAAAATCTCCTTGTGCAGCAGAAGTATTTGCTAATACATACTGATAACGCAACAATGTTTTTTCTGCTTGTGTCATGGACTTAATATTGGCATCCAAGCCGTTTTTCATCGCCCATTCACTTAAAGTCGCTTCTGTTAAATCTAAACCATATTGACGCAAAGGACGTGTCATGCCTGTAAAGATGGATTCCAGGTCTTTTGCTACATCTTCCTGTTCAACATTATAAAATGATGACATATCAGCAGTTAATTTAGTAAGATTAATTGATACATCTGCAATAGAATTAGCTGTATCATTATATCCTCTTGCTAATAACTCCGGATTGATTGCATTAAGTTGTTGTTGCGCTTTTTGCACAGAACTTGAAGGAATTGACATAGCAACTCCCATAGCCTGAAACCGTGATGCAAACTGTTTAGCAGATAATTCAGACATACCAAACTTTTCTATAGAAGTAGATGCAAAATCTTCTACTTTATCTGTCATCTGTCCAAAGGTCGTATCTACAACGTTCTGTACTTCCTTTAAGCTAGAAGCATAACTAATTGAATCGCCAATTTTATGTAACAATCTAAATAATAGGAAATATGTTGCATATAATTTACCGATTGCACTTGCCAAACTAAATACTTTTTTGCTTGTTTTCCCGGCTGTTGTACCAAACAAATGCAATCCTCTCCTTGCCCTATCTGAAGAACTAGGAACTCTATTAAGATTAGCCATAAAGTTTCCTAATGCATTTGCAAGGTCTATTACATTATTACTAACTTGTGGCGCTGTAGATAATGTTTGGATCAAACTTCTAAATGCTGTAGCAAGTTGTGGAATAGTTGTTACGGCTTGTGTTGCAGTTTTTCGACCAAATATAGACAAGCTTTGCCCTAATCTTGTTAAACCATCAAAATTGCCTATTTGTAATGTAGACAATCTATTTAATGCACCTACAACACTAGGCATATTTTGAGATATGCTTTGCAAATTGCTTCCTGCTAATCTAGTTAAGGCATTGGCAACTCCTGTTATACTTGAAGCATTTGGAATATTTACCGCTCCAAGTTGCTGTAAACCACTTATAGCATTACTTATATTAGCTCCAACATTTCCTATATTGCTAATATTACTAAGGCTACTTAAAGCACCGGACAATGTTTTAATAGATGAAGCTACAGTCTTTATTTTTGAAGAATCTATGCTAGATATAGAAGCATTAAGATTCTGAAAAGAAGTAGCTAACTGATTAAGTGATCCATTATAACTTGTAATTGAATTAAGCGATGAAAAAGACCTTTTCAACGTATTCAACGTATTATAAAGGCTTGTAATCGACCTAACTGCTTTACTTGTCGATGCTGTAATATTTAATTCTAAAGCATCTATTTGAGTAGCCATTATCTTACCTCCTTGTTTAATTATTTATAAAAACCCAAAAGGGATTTTATTCAAAAAAATAAAGGCGATAAGATTAATTCTTACCGCCTTTTCTTGCAATCACAGTAGCCGGAAGCTTCGACCTATTCATGTATTGCTGTTCTATCTCTATAGCTTTCATAACCGCTATATCATATTCTTCATCTGTCATTTCTGATAATTCCTTTTCATGGTACATTAAAGGCTTATCTAAATAATTCATAGGTGACTTAGTATTTTTGGATAATCCTAAACCAAAGTTATACAAAGCCGTTTGAAGCGCCCTGAATGTGTAAATACTGTTCATATACATCATTTCATCTTGTCTTTTAATCTGCAATTCGTATGCTTTATCATAAAACGACAATTTAAACAACGTACTATGCATTATTTCTTCATACTTCAAACCAATAACTATATATCTAGGAATTATATCCTCATATACTATTTCTCTCCACTTTTTGTTTTTCTTTTGTGATCCTGAGGAACTTTTTTCGGAGCTACGTTGTTCACCATCTTTTCCACTCCGATCATATCGAAAAAATGGTCTTCTGCCATCTGATTAATCATATCATTTAATACATCAAACAACGTAACATCTTCATTTTCCTTAATATAAAGCGATAAAAGTTTTTTTGCATCTGCTTCGCATAATACACTTCCATCACCGCTTGCACCATGATGTTCTAATAATCCGGTATAAAACAATGTTAATGCCTTTTGCGGCATATTAGAAATATTCTTTTTAAATGCATCTGCAAGCATTTCAATCTTTTCTGTTTCGCTTGCATTGGAATTTTCCAATTCAGTCTGCACAATGTTACTTGCCAACATCATATCCATTACAGTTTCTACAGTTTCATTATGAAATGTAGCTTCGAGAGAATACTCAAATGTGTATTCTTTATTATTAATTGTGATTCTTTTCATATTATTTTTCCTTCCCTTGAAAAAAAATATCAGGGAAGGGCAGTCCGTAGACCGCCCTATCCACATTAATCTTGCTGTTCCAAAAACTCTTTTATAATATCTGCTTTAAGAGTCGCATTGATTTCATAACCTAATTCATAGGCTAAATCCTCAATATCAGCTATTTTCATGTTTTCTAATTGCTTAGCTGTATATTTCTTAGGAGCAAAAGGGACTTCTTCTTCTGCTTCGTTTTCTTCAATAACTGATTTTACTTCTTCAATTACTGAATTTACATTAAGCAATTTATTAATTCTATCTTCGCTAACATTAATGCCTAGCCTAGGGAATACATCCCCAGGCTTATAGGCATAATTATTATCTAAACTGTCAACGAAGTATGCTGTAGCCCTATACATAGGCTTATACGACTGTACTAACAGTTACAGCGCAAGTATCGGTGTAATCTACAGTATCTACAGTGATTTTAGCTGTGATCGTTGCTGTTCCGGCTGATAATGCGGAAACATTACCCTTATTGTCAACAGCAGCTACAGCAGATGCGCTTGAAGTCCATACAACTGCTGTTCCGGCAGGAACTACTGTAGCGTTTAACTTCATGGTCTGACCAACACCATCTTTGATTGTCAAAGCAATATTTGACTTATTCAAAACAACATCAGGAGTTGCGCTAGAAGCAACAGTAAATGTACCATCACCATTATCGGTTACAGCAAAATCATCTGTAATCCAAATAGGAGAAGTATTCTGTACTACAGAACAAGTCATTTCAATGACTTCATCAGTACCACCAAGATCGTTTACTGTAGGGCTAAACTGTCCAACGTAACCGGACTTAGCAAGTCCACCAAGACCATCACGACCATACATCTGAATTACATCTACTCTCTTGCCTTCATCCAAAAGCAAACCATCAAAGTATTCACGATCCAAGTTTCCGGTAAACTCCTTTGTATCAGACTGCTTAATGCCAAGTGTGAACGTCTGACTATTATCTTCAAAATCGGTAATCTCGATCGCGTTTGGGGCGCTAGTAGGAGAGGGCATAGACTTTGCTCTCAACATAAGCTTATAAGTACCGGAAAAAATTGTGTTGCCGTATTCATCTTCCTCATGCTCTTTGTAAATAACACGGCTCAAATAGGAAGTATCAATTGTTCCTCTTTTCATGTTTTTGTCCTTTCCGCTATTAATTAGCATTATTTATATACGTTTCAGTAACAAGTTGCCTAAATCTTGCAATAGAAAATGAAATTCCATCTACTGTTTGAGGATCGGGCAGCATTGTCACATTCCACCTTAACTTTTTCATAACAGATACAACATCCGCCATAATTTTATTGGCATCATTCTCTGATACATTCGTATAGACCTGCACTTCGATTGTAGCCAATACCGCATTTACTTCATCGTTCTCTAAATCTTGTGCTTCTTCGATTGGTGAAAGTATATGCAGATACAATGTAGGAAATACAGAAGGCATTGTGTTTTCGCCTTTTGTAGTGCATTTTAAATTTGGATATGGAGCATCTTTTTTGTCTTTTAAGTTATATTTTACATCAGTAAACGTATAGCTTTCAATCTGTGAAAACCAAGTATTTGCCATATGTACCTCCTTATTTAAACGCTTTTTTTGCTGCTTTATCTATTTCGTTAATCATAGCCATTAATGCTTGATACATAGGATGCGTAGGTTGTTCACCAAAACTATGATGAATTTCATCATCATCAGGCTCTTTCCAATACCATCCTTCTTCGTTAAATGCATTTCTTTGCCCAGGAAATGTACCTTGACCAACTAGACCTTTTACAGCAGGGAAATTAACTTGTGCATACCAACCACTACCAAATTCTGCCATAAGAATAGGGGAAACTACTGCACTTACAATTTCACCACCGCGATACCATTCACTGATTATTTTTTGGCTATCAGCCCCAATTAACAATCCAACAGTATCAAATTGTCCGTATGTAAAGACTTTTTGCTCAAAATGCAAGTATTTTTTATATTGTCCGCCATAAGCCTTTGCAATCCTAATACCTTTTTCCAACAACAATGAAATAAACAATTCTGTTTTTGCGTTTAATCCATTTTCGTAATCTTTTATCCGCTGTAATGCGGCTGTTAACGATCCAGGAGTAGTTAATGACAAATTAATTATATTTTCACGCTTCATTTTTTACCACTTCCGATAAAATACACTTATAAAAATTTTTTCCTGCATTTAAAACACCAAGAACGATATAATCTGCGCTATCTTCGTCAACTATGCCATCTTTAACTACCGGAATTGTCTTTTTCCATATAAGAGTACCCGTTACAAAAGGAAATTCGTCTTTATGGTAAGTCATTTTGGCATTTCCTATTTTTTCTCCACCAAAAGCCTTCATTTCATCTTCTGTAAGAATCCCGGAAATAGAATTAAAAAACTCTATAGGTTCACTATATACGGGAATTGGTTCGCCGGTTGTTCTAGGGATCATAACCCCACCTTTAATGTCATAGATAATATTACCCTCTTTATCACGTTCGTACGTTTCCATACTACTGTTAAGAAGTGAGTAATACATCTTCTGTTTAATTCTTCTAGGAGTGCGCATATCATACCTCCCTAATATACTCTTGAAATGGGCTTTACTTGTGCGAAAATCTTGTCACGCTCAATATAGTGAATAACATTACCATCACCACTAAATGACTTCTGCCCTTCCGCTCCTATCTGATTGTAGTCGTACAAAGCAAGATTTCTAATAATAGTATAATGCCTATACATATCATCTTCAATCTTGCTTTGCGAATAACTACTAGGATATTTCCTGGCATACATGACTTCGTTTGCCGCATTATCGACTTTAGAAGTTAAAAGCGGCAGATTAAATAAATCACCATCCGTAAGCATTAATTCAGTTGTAAGATCGGTAACAATTACCGCTTTAATTTCATCTATAGTCATTTTTATAACCCCATTAACTCAATAAGCATTTTCTTTAATTTGTTACCGGATATTTCATCCGCATCTTCAATACCTTTTTCTTTTGCTAACTCACGGACTTCTGCTACAGTCATGGAAGAAATATCAGCTTTTGTTAATTCAGGCTTTTCTTCTATTACAAACTCTAATTCTGCAATAGCATCTTCCTTTTTAACTTCTGCCTTTTTCTTTTCTAAAATAACAGCTTTGCCACGAGCATTGTTTGCTGTAGACAGCTCTGCAACTCTTTCCTTTGACGCAAAACCGCGACGGGGGAATCTATCCCCCACCGCGTAATGGATTTGACTGTTTTTATCCGTAAAGCTGCGAATAACAACATATTCCATATATTAAACCTCATCACTTTCACAAGTAAGCAGATTGAGTCTGTATACAGATACAGTAGTTTTGCCTCCAACAGTTGTAACAACCTTAACGTTCTGTGCATCCTTGTTGTTAACTTTAGCAACCAGGAAGTGATCGTCATTAGCGATAGGAAGCAATCCGGTTCCATAAGAAGGATCAAGTCCAACAAGTACGGAAGTACCAGCAACAGACAAATCAGGATAATTGCTAAAATCTAATGCGATAAAGTTACCTTCGCCCCACTGACTTACAATAGCATTATCACCATCTAACCACTTCAAAGTACCCGTGATCATGTTCTCGCCGCTAATAGCATCTACACCAATGCTAACTCCATCCTGAATATCAGATACAGCTACACCATATGCGCTTCCGGTCAAAGGAGCAACAGTAGGAGCAGTAGGAGCTGCATTACCGATGGTAGATACGATGATACCATCAATACGCTCTGCAAACAATGCAATACCGCAAACTACAGTATCGGATGCAGTCATGTTGGTATAATCGGGAACTTCATGGATTCCGATAAGACCAAGTGTATCAGCAGTAAAGTTAAATGCTTCGCCAAGGTCTGCACCATTTACGGGAATGTAGTAAAGTACAATATTCTCTTTAGCAGTTGAATAGATTGTACCCTGGGGAACAGCACTTACAAAGAATGTAGTACCTAAACCAAGGAAATCTTCAACATAAGACATACCAAAAGCGTTCTGAATAGAAATCTGTGCAGTAGCAAGATAATCAGCAACATCCAAAGGATTCATAAAATGAACAGCCTGGAACTCTGTATCTTCATACTTAACCTGCAACTGTCCCCAAGACTGTGCTAATGCAGCCTGGAATGTAGCACCATTAGCCTTGCCCGTACCTTCTGCAAGGAAGTTAAAGAAGTCGGTCTTAATAACCTTCTGAACATCCTTTAACATTTGATCGGTGGTCATGTTAACAGCTTGATCGTAACCTCTATCAATAATAGCTTCTGCGGATGTACCTTTACGATATTTCTGCAAAGCGATCTCTTTGAAAGTTACGGGAACTGTCTTATATTTGGACAAAGGAATAACAGCGCCTTCCTCTACCATACCATTTTCCAATGTACCAATTGCCTTGTAAGCCTTCAAGTTTGTTCCTGCTGCTTTAGGAATCTTACGGGTAATGCTTAATGCATCAATAAGTGACTGAATACCCTGTGCAAAACGATAAGTAAAATCGACTTCTCTTGCTCTTGCAAGGTCTGCTTTTTTAATCAAATTATTTTCTGCCATGATTTTTATTTTCCTTTCTTATTAATTGAACAAATTAATGTTTCTTGCAATTGCCCTCTGTCTTTCACCGGAATCTTTAATAGCCATGATCTCTTCTTTAGTCATTGAAGCACCTGCTCCACTAGCAAGCTGCGGTCGTGACTTAAGCCAATCTGCTTGCGCATTTTTTACAGCCTTTGAAATTTCCGAAGACAAGATATTTGCGATTGCAACATGATCCGCATCAGAAATTGCATCAATAAGTTTTTCAACAGTTTCATCATCAGACAAATCTTTGTAAGCCGCCACAGCTTTAGAATGATTATTTTCTTTTTCAGCCTGTTCTGCTCTTTCAGTTAATTCTCTGATACGTTCCTCAATCTCTGCGTTCTTCTGTTCTTCCGCAGTCATTGAAGCACGTTGTTGACGCTTGAACTCTGCTGATTCCTTGCTTAACTTGTCATTTGCGTTTTTAAGCTTGTTACGCTCCGCTTCTGCCAAGGCAAGCTTTGCCATCAATTCATCGACTGTAGGAGTCGCTTTTTTAGCCGATTCATCGGCTTTTACCTGGGATTCTGTTGTTTCATTGGTTACAATTGTTTCTTCTGCCATAGTACACTTTCCTTTCTGCCTTATAGTCTGCACGACTTTGCTCTTTTTACCGCTTTTCTCTAGCGTGTGCGAAATTTATATAGCGTATTCTCTTACGCTTCTATTACTTTAAAGGGATTTAAACTCCCAATAGTAACCATAAGCACTTTTTCTTTTTCCATTACATACTTGTATAATACTCCAAGCATTTAAATTATGGGTTTTTACATAATCACTTAATTTACCACAAACTTCTATAATGTTTCCATTAAAATCTTTTTTTATCAGCAATTGATTATGTTTATGATATTTTTCTGATTCCTTAAAATCCCACTTATTACCATTAGATATAGTTTTATCTAAATGTAGTTTTTTTGAATAATCTGTATTATAACTAGCATTACACCATTCTAAATTGTTATACATATTATTTCTAGGATTTTCGTCTTTATGATTCACAATTTCATAATTGTTTGGATTATCAATAAAATGTTCTGCGACAAGTCTATGTATTAAAATACAACTTTTTTTCCCATTATTTCTTAACTCCACCCATAAATAGCCTTTATTATTTGTTTTTGGAGTAAGATTTTTCCTTTTTCCGGTTCTATTGTAATTCAAACTTGCTACATTACCATAATTACTTACTTCATAAATGCCTTCAAAACCATTTACACTTAGCCATTTTTCCTTCATATTGTTTACCTCGCTTTGTAAACTCGCTTAGATAATAGCGTGGAAACGGACAGCGAATTATCCGCTTTCGTGTTGCAATCACTATCCACGCATATTTATTTAAAAGGGAAAAACCCTTATAAACCTAGTTTGGAACTTCCAGGATCACAGTAATGGTAATGGAATATGCGTTACTTCCAATAGACCATTTTTTGACTGTTCTTGCTGTTAAATCGTTTTCGACTCCGGCAATACCCTGGGACTTAAACTCGATAATAGTTTCCTCTGTAGCTCCATCTACTACTTGAACATTAATGTTCTGTGTATTAAGCTTTGATACCAAATCCAATAATGTCATTTTTATCTCTCCTTCCTAACTGTATTTACATGAACATCTGCAATTTACTAATTGCTCCGGTGATCCGTTTTCACTATCATGTGGCATAAGCATTTCACAATCATCAAACTGGAAATATTCATCAATCGGAATTGTTACACCTTCTTTTTGTTTATGCGATTGCCTAACCTTATTGTCACGTTCTGTTTTCCAGGTTTTAAACTCATATCCGGCATCTATAGCATCTTGCAATTCACTATAGTTTAAAACGCTATTTGCTTCGTTTTCGCCAACCAAAATAGCCCTTTCATCGGAAGTCCAATAATCTTTTGCATCAGGATTAAAATGCTCTACAGTAACTAAAACCAATTCTTCTGTTACTTTTTGGAAATAGTTTTCTGTATAGGAATCCATTCTTCCATATGTAATTAAAACATTTGCAAACTGTGATCTAAACTGCATTAACAAATAATCATAAGAAAAATATTCGTTCTCATATGCAATATAAGCCAAAGCAAAAAGGAAAAGCATAGCATTTCGAAATTCTTTTGCTAAATCTTTACGCTTTTCCTTCTGTTCTTCGTCTATATCCATGATCTCAAAGTATTCAGTTAGTATCTTATCCAATTCAGAATCAGTATAAATCCGATCATACTGATTTATTTCATCAATATTACTAACCATTACTCTTCTTCAACCTCTATAGCTTCTTGCTTGCTCATTCCACCGATTAATGGACTATTTGTTTGTTGGTCGCTTAAATCTGCCAACGGCTTATTTTCCAATGATTCAGATTCTTTAAATATGTTAGCTTCCTGATAACGTTTTACACCTTCGCCACTACGAGCAACTACTTGATTAGGGTCTTCAAACATAGAAACTGCATTTATAGTATCTTCCAGGGCAAATCCGTGACTAAGTAAAGTCGCTATAGCATTAGTCTTAACAGTCATTTCATACTGCTTGCTACGCTTAAATGATACAGCACAATCAGAATATTCAAGAATTGACAATGGATTGTCTTCTGCATAGCTTAATTGATATACATAAGTAATTAATTCCAACTCTTCCATTTTAGAACCATCTAAAAGCAACTGTTTTCTGCACGCATCTGCTTCTGCATCTGTCCATCCGGCAGCATCATCCATAGCAACTCCGGTACTTCCACCGGAATTATCATTTCTCTGCGGAACGTGTGCTAAACTTAATATATGGGATCGTGTAGCTTTAATATTGGCTAACTGACCTGCATAATCATATTCTACAGTTAACGGCTTTACTTGTGGTGTTTTCCCATCACGATTAGTTTCAGTAATCAGCCAATCTCCATCTTTAGGCTTAACAACTTCTTCGTGAATTTTCCCGTCTTCTCCTTCAACTTGTTGTACTGGAAATTCAATATCAGACCCCCACCAAATAGTATCTGTATTTCCTTGAACTCCATCCAGGAAGGAACTTAAACTAGCTGTAAGGCTATCAATTAAAGGAATTAATCTCTCAAAACATCCTTGTCTGTCGTATGATCTAATCCATTCTACAATAGGAATCTTCTCTAAGGGATTAAATTCCATGTATGTTATTTCATTTTGTGAAATCGTATATCTTGTAGAATCAGTAAAGCAATCAAAGATTTTTACCTTATTTCCTTTTGCATTAGTTGCTACCCTATAAGATACAGCCAATACAATTCTTTTATCTGTATATGCAGTAGACCTAACAACAAAAGTATATCTAGGATCAAGAATATCTATCGTAAACGGACTTTCGTTTTTTCTTTCGCTTCTGTTAATATCCACAAAAGAATATCCAACTCCGCATATTTCTACAAACCTACCCAATTCCTGCTGTTTCTTTCCTATTTTCTGCTTTCGATAATTCTGATTAGTTAATGATATAGCCTTTGTAAGAATATCATTATCTTCTACATCATCATCATCGGACTGCACAAATGTAAAAGGATTGCCCCATTCAAAGCCCAACTTAAACTCTGTAATATAATTTGCCAATGAATCAGGAATAAAGTTTTGAATCTCTTTACGATAAACCTTTTCTCTAATTGGATTTACTTCTCCGGCTTCATAATCTAAAAGAAATTCAATTTCACTTTTGTTTGCAAGATGAACATTATATGCTTTTGTTAAGACATTTATAATATTGGATTCGTTTATTTCTGCAAACTCTGTGTAGATAACCTGTCTACCCTTCATATCTTCCTCCAAAACAAAAAGGATGCAACGTTTGACGTTACACCCTTCTGAACATTTTTCGGTTTTTCACATTTATATAATAACATATGAAAATTAAGATATTCAATACATTGTTTACGCAAAATACGGCAAATCAGCGCAAATTAATCATTAAGATAAGAATCTCCATACATTTTTTCAAATTCCTTCAATGCATTTCCATAGATTGAAGTCAATGTGCGCTCTGATATTCCCATTTTTAAGAATATCTCTTTAAACTCCATCTTATTTACAAATCTGTCTGTAAGAACTTCATAGTAACGCATATTCTCAATCTTATCTATTTGTCCTATTATAATCCTTCTTTTGTTTACATAAGAATCGACTAATGCATCAGTTTCGGATTCCAGGTCAACCAACTGCGCTATCCCATCGCCTATCTTGTCATGTGATGATCCGGACTGTACACGCTCTCTATCGCATCTTGAAGTTATGTTAAAAGCCATTTGCTTTAATCGGCATATCTCATTAAGCTTATTCTCAATCATCTTGTCCAAACGCTCTATTTGCCCTAAATACTCTTTTGTTGTCATAATTTACACTTCCCTTCTTCCTTCTCTTTTTTTCAGCAGATTTCTTTAATTCTGCTTTTGCTTCCCTTGCTTCTTTATCCATTCGCTTACAAGTTTGATACCATCTTCCACATTGACTATCCTTTTTCTTTATTAATGGTATATCTTCTTCTGTAATAAACATATCAGATTCCAATTCTCCATATTTTTCTGGCATAAGCGCTTTTCTGACGTATTCAGCAAGCGTATATCTATCCCATAAACACATAGCCATTATATCTTTGTAATATATCTGCGGAACTGCTATATGTGTTTTGTAATATTCTTTTTGATCTTGTAAAGACAGGGCAAATTCCGCTAATCCTGGACAGTAAAATTCAAACTTATCCTTAAACAATCTGCATTTTTCAACTTTTGGAAACTTTTTAGTTGCTATGATCCTGCAATTCTCCGGTGTAAAATCCATATTCCGGTTGTTCCTTATCAATCTGTTTTCTAGCCCAAAATCTTGTAATGAAGCCCATCTTCTAAACACATCAAATAGCATCCATTCGTCACAAACATTGATTCCACGCCCACCAACACTTCTATACATCCTGCATGATGGTTTATAACATTCGTCCAACATCTTATTCCACATCTTTTCCAATATGGAATCCTTATCGAACCATTCATTTATTTCACAGCATCCACAACTATAAAGTGAATTAAACTCTGCTTCTGTGAGTCTTGCCAAATTACCACAATCGCAATCGCACCAATATTTATTTCTTATCAAAGCCCTGGGAACTAATCGCCCTTTACGCTCTCCAATAACAATCATATCGGACTCCTTATAATTCTTGTTGTTCTTTTTATCTTTTGCTCTAAAAATATCGCTAACTGTGTTATTGCGTCTGCGGAGTCATCATTTATATTCTTGCCTTCTGCGGAAAACAATGTTAATTCATCCATAGCCCTTCTATATTGTTCTCCTGCATGATATTCAGCCATATCTTCTTCTGTCCAATTCTTACAAGTTAAGAATATAAAATCACGCTTTATAAAATCAGAATATCCGCTTATCTTGTCTTCCTTAGACATTAAATTACTTGCGTTTTCCAACTCAATGCTGCATGAATGAATACCACGTTTTTCCATTTCCTCTTTGAGCTTATCCGCAAACAAATCACCGCCACGATTCTTTTCTACTCTTATCTGTGTAATATTATGCAATTCAATCTTATCTACAACCAAAGGAATTGTATAAGCTATTGTGCGCTTATCATGTACCCAATCTATAATATATCGTTCCTTTTCTCCATAATCCTTACATATTGGCATCGACAAGTTATCTCCACCACCAAAAGCAGGATCAATTACCGCAATCATTCTATATTTCTTAGATGGTGTATCTCCATCAAATCTTCGCAATTCTTCGACAGGAAAAGTCAATCCTTCACGAACAAAAGGAGCTTGTTGAAACTTAGCCATCCATTCAGCTTTATCCAAACGATCTCGCATATTGATATAATAGCTTGTTGAAAATCCTTTTACATCATATTGAAAATTACTCTCTTCGTTTTCATTTAAAGCAGGAATCTTCCTGAATCTTGCCCGCGGATTTCCAATATTTTCTTTTTCTTCTCTAAGAAGCGGATCATAAACAGACCATAATGTACCTACCAAAATCTTCTTAGCACCATCATTCATACGATCTAGCATTTTATTCTGATATTCCTGATATGTATTCTCCATACGAACAGCAGATAATGAATGTTCACGATCCCTTACCAAGTCATCCACATACAAATAACCATCTTCTGATACGTCAATAGCACCTGTCCATGTTCCATCAATACCACGGCATACATAAGTAGGAAATTCATCTTCTTTTCCAAGGTTTATACGATAATCAGCGGGGTCACTTGTTTTGCTCTCGACAACCTTCTGCATTTCCGGATTAATTTCCTTAAATAACTCTTCATAATTGTAATCTGTTGTTGTAATAATATTCTTCAAACCGGTAAAAAATCTTTTTACCAAAACACCACTGTGACCGCCCATAGCATTATGTGACATAGGTTTTCTAAGACCTACCCATGTTAAAAAGAAGATCGCAATAGTCGATTTACCAACACGAGAAGGCATTGAAAGTCCATATACATCCAAAATATCATCTTCTAAATCCTGGAAATCCTGTGCTACAATTTTCAGCGTGTTTTTTCTAGGATCATAAAACCGCTTTTCATATGGTCTATTCTTCTCCATATAAAGCATATAGCTTTCAAACAAATATGGCGCTTCTAGTTTCAACAAATCGTAATACTGTTTAAGTTGTGGTAATATCAATTCTCGTTCATCTGACTTATAAGTTTTCCACGCCCAATCCTCAAATTCTCTTAAAGAAGCACCCGTATTCTTTTTAATTGCATCCAGGATATACTTCTTCCCCTTTTTGCTAATTTTACGTCCGTAAATATCATCGTGTTCAATTAAAAAAGCCGCACGGCAAGCTTCTGTGTATGCGTTCAATGCTTGTTCGTCCGGCTTGTGACTTGTAATCCACTTATCGTATTCATTTACTATCTTAATTAATTCGTCGCTTGCCAACCATAACCACCCTTCCCAAAATAATAAATGCAAGAGTAAGGAATCGAACCCTACATGATTTCCATAGGAAAAATCTACAAACGTCTACCCTTTCCGTCATCTTGCCCCATTCGGCTAAATAACCCCATCATGGAAGTTTAAAAAGTTATCAGCCTTGTTCGTTAGTGAACCACTCTGCAACCACGCATCCTGATTGCTAGTTTCGGCAACTGTGTCCTGATTGCCTAAACCCTACCGGACTTTGTGACAGTCCTTTAATCAGCCTTCCGCTAGTAGGGTATACGGAGTAACTAATGACCTACATGGAAGATTTTTTGTACTGTTCTGCAACAGCACGAACTATGAAGTGTTGGAAAGCACATTCAGTGCTTATTTTATGCTTTTTACAATAAGCATCGACATAAATTCTAAAATCTTTATTTTCTTCATATAAGTTTATCAAAAAATCACATCCTTTTGTCAAAATTATACCAATTTAAACATCCATTGTCAATTTACTTTTTATATAATAGTCGTGATAATGCTCCTTGTTTTCAGCATAATATTTCTTCATATATTCCTTGTTATTTTTTCTTTTATGCTTGTTTTTCTTATAATACTCTTTATAATATTCCGATCTATCTACAGACTTATAAAAATTCATATTTTTTTCTGTAAGATTCGCTTCACCTATCAATATAGCCTTATATTTCCCAACAAAAGGTTTATAACCACATAGCATTTTGCGTACATACGATTCGCTTATACCCATATATTCTGCCACTGCTTTTGCTCCTATTACATCTGTTTTCACCGGAGTTTCATATTTGTCATTGGTAACGATCATATATACCTTAGACATTTCCTCACCTCCTGTCCTGGACTAAAACCTGACAATCACTGTTTATAAGAATGATGATCGCATATTCCAAAGCATCCTTACTCTTGTCATCCAAACAGTTATCATACATTTCAATTAATACTTCGATTGCTTCTGCCGTTGTCATTCTGCACTGCCTTTCATTCTTTAAACATTACTTTTTGTGCTTCCCCGTTGTTTAATTCTGCAATCTTGCTTTTTGTATATTCTGCAAGTGAATCTATATCATCACATAATCCAATTACAGCAGAACAGGCATTTGTTAAGCCTTTATTTTGATTAATCATTTCGTTCTGAATCTTGCTGTCATAATTAAATCTAGTTTTGCGATTAAAATAGTATTTAAGGATTTCGTCTATAATAGGCTTTAATTCTTCTACTTTCATTCTTCAATCTCCTTCATGTGCTTATCAAAGATTCCCAGTATTATATCGATCACAAAATCATTGCTAAAACCATGTATTCTTTTTGAACCTTTAAGATTTGCGATTTCTTCCCTAATATCTTCTAATATCTCATAATTCTTAAATGCTCTATACACATCTTTTAAAGTTTCTTCACTAATATTCATTCTGCACCGCCTTCCCCCACACAACCAATTTCATTCACTGTAAAACTTTGATAAATCGCATTGCCAAGTGCCTGAACAAACTGTTCATCATTGCTTTGTTCTTGATAACCTAAATGTATAAGAATACCATGCACCATTTCGTGACATAATGTTTCTTTTTTGCCTTCTTCTGTCAAATGCTTATTTATTCTTATTTCACATTTTTTGTAATCAATCTGACCAAAATGTGTGTCAATATCAAATCTATCTTCACACTCAACAACTGTATGAGGTAAGCCGCATATATTTACTATCATTTATTCTGCACCGCCTTTCAATTCATTCTCTTCGTACCACTTAACAAACGCTTCCATTTCTTTCATTCTTGCTTCTTCGTTTTTTCTGTGTATCTTTTCCAACTGCATACGATTAAAGATGCAACCTTCTCCATCTTTCCTTTCGTATTTACTAGGAAGTCCTTCACCAAACACACCGCAAACAGTATAATTGCTTTCATATTCGGGATAGCAAAGAAACTGACAATATTCGCATTTCATTCTGCACCACCTTTTCTGCCTTTTATCTGCAACTTATTTCTTAAAAATGACGTTACAGATTGTGAACCCATATCAAAATAAAATGATTTTTTATCTTCTGGGATAGTATATGAACCATTATGTAATCCATGTTTCTTGTCACATTCATCAAGTAATCTTGATAATTTTCTTTTTGATATAAATATCATGCTTTAATCCTCACTTCCTATCATTTTTGCACCACACCACTTGCAATAGTCACCATAAAGTATATTTTTTCTATTGCAAACTGAACATAATGCAGACGTTTCACTAATGAATAACCATTTATATTTTTTTCTTGCTTGTTTATTAATAGGCGGTAGCCAATCTACTTTTCTTACAATCTCAAATCCATCTTTTGTACATTCTATAATCATTCCGCACCGCCTTCCTTATACCGCTTGATTACATCCAGGATATAGTTGCAAGCATAATCTGATTCACTGCTTGAAGGATTCACTTCAAACATGAAATGCCGGATTTCTTCCGAAACCTTATCAAGCACAATGTTTGTCTGCTCTTTTGCGTATTCCTTAACAATCTGAAATTCATCTTTTCTCATTCTACTCTTCTCCATACACTTTATATTCTAATGTATACTTCTTTTCTTCTTGAATATTCCAACAACAAGGCACAATTTTTGTAAAATAGCAGAAATTCTCATTACTTTTGTTAATCCAAAATGGACATTTTTCACAATGATTGTCAATCTTGCTATTGCAAGCAGACTTTATTGTTCTTAAAGCATAAGCAATATTTTCATCAATTTCTTTTCTCATTCTAACAATTCACCTTCCTTTAAATCAAACAACAACTTTGACTTTCCGCAATCCTTACACTCAACTACATCTGCTACAAAATTCCCATACCTGAATACTCCGGATTGTTTCCATCTGCTATGCTTGCAGTGTATCTTTATGTATGCCTTTTGTATTGCTTCTCGATCCTTTTTAGTCATTTCTGTACCATCCTGATTTTAGCTCCTAAAGATGCATCGTAACCCATGCTTCTAACGTCCTTAAAAGCCTTTTTAAGCGACTTTTCATTGTCCAACGTAAGAATTATCACTCCACTCTCTAAAGTCGCTATATAGCCCTTCTGCGTGATTATACGCACATATTCTTCCTTACTCAATAGTTTCAAATCCTTCCAATAAGCAATCTTCGCACAACTCTTCTCCAAACTGGACATAAAGTCGTTCTACCTCATATCCACAATGATCGCACTTAAGAACTCTAACATTCCGGTTACTGCACATATCGCCTTTACATGGATAACCTGGGGCCGCACAATCGCAACAGTGATTCTCATATACTACCATTCCCCTAACTCCCTTCTGTGTTTTGCAACATACTGCCCGTATGTCAAATGTTCTTCTGCTGCAAGTTTTGCGATTTCAGCAATAGTTTTCTTAGGAATATCTATCCCCGATCTAATATATCTTCTATCTCCTTTACCAATAAACTTGCTTCTGCAATCACTACAATTGTTCTGACCAATATAATCCTGAACAAACACTCTTCCGCAGGACTTGCAGTTTTCATAATGTGTTACCTTTGGTCTTCCGACTCGCTTTTCAATTTCCATACTCTCGTCACCTTCCCACATCTGATACACTGGCACGTTACTATTCTAGCGCCCTTAACATAAATTTCATCTTCCTGCTTTATGTAATAATCCTTTACTATCCGGAATTTTCCATAACTGTTCACATATATATCTCTATTTTTTTCAAACACATCTTCGTATATATGCGGATTCCATTCACGCTTTTTGATCCATAAAGGAATAGCGCATAAATTACACATTACTACGTCTGTTAATCTGTACATATCATCACCTATAGCCAACGAAGTCCATCAGGATTATCTTTATGCTTGTCGTTGCGTACACTGTCCATAAGATTCTGAAATTCATCATTCGAACCCGTAACTTCATCAAAATGATCCTTTATAAATTGCTTAAATTCACTATCAGCCATTTCATTGACTTCTTTTTCAAACAAATACTTAGCCGTATCTACGGAAAATCTATAAAACTCTTCTTCCGGCATATACTCTTTAAGCTTCTTCTCGTAAATTTTAAGTAATTCCATTAATTGTTTTTCGTTCATTTAAGCACCTCACTTATATCTTCATACACCTCTTTTAAATAGCTTACAGCTAATGCCTTTATTTCACCTACAGATGCATAACTTGCATAACTATCAGGCACTGATGCAACCTCTTCGATTTCACCGATCAATTCACCAACAACACTAATAAGCTTTTTCAGATTTTCCTTACGCTCTGCATCTGCATAAGTTTCTGCTACTGGCTTTACTTGACCACACAAACGCATTACAACATCTACAATGATTTCTGATTCCATATAATCACTCCTTTAAAACTGTAAAGCAATCAAAGCGCAATACTCTGCTTTTTCTGCTTCTGATCTATTCTGCTTGTATCTCAATTCTTCCTGCCGTTCAACCATCCTCTGACGGATTTCTAATGACCTGATAGCCATATCCAAGGAAACCTTATCTAATTCTGCTCCATGATCCCTGGCATCACGCAATCTTGCTAAAGCTTCGTCTACCTTCATTAAACTATAAACCTCATTCCACACTTGCTACAATGACCGCCCATTACTTCCCATTCCAATGTAACCGGATTTCTTCTGTAATGAGTTTCAACACACTTCTCTCCACCACAACCGCTTGTATGCTTACCATCAATCGTAGTTATTTTCGGGCAATCCATATATTCAGTTTTCGTTTCTTCCCTTATATTAAGCCACTCGATCATTTCACTGTCCGTTACTTCGACTTCTTCTCCACAACTAAAACAATGATATTTCCCGTCCTCATGCATTCCTATCGGCTCTCTACATTCAGGACATCCAGGAGCGTTATAGCACTTATCTTTCCTATAATCGTAATCAATAACCCATACAGCTTTCATTCTTCTGCTTCCTTCTCTAACCACATTTCAAATATTTTGTTGCACTCAACATCTTTTATTCCACGGCAAAACTCTCTTGCCTTACACTTTTCACAAGCGATATATTCTTCCATCTTCTCTGCCAATCCCTTAATGGTCAATTCAGCCATGATCTTTTCATAATTGGTCATTCTGCACCACCTTCCATTCTGATGTGCTTATCAATCAAATCCAAAATGTAATTGCAAGCATAATCGCTTTCACTGCTTGATGGATTTACTTCAAACATGAAGTGGCGAATTTCTGCCTTTAAATCAGAGCCTTTAATAAGTCCTAAACTTTTATCTCTATTTTCGTCCCTACGCAAAAGCCACGCACCAAAAGCAGATTCTGTCAAAACCTTACTAGGCATCGGTAATCTTTCCCAAAAATCCAAATCTTCGCTTGTGTAACTTCCGTATTTTCTCATTCTGCACCACCTTCCATTCTCGCCCCACAACTGGGGCAATAATTAATTCCAATTCTTGGATATTGTGCAATCAAGTGAATTATGTCGCAATTAGAACATTTCATTTTTGTGTCATCTACTCTTATCCAATGTCCTGTCTTTTGCTCTTGCTCTAGTGCTTTGATTGCCATTGTTTTTGCTTCTTGATATTCCGTAATTGAATAACAGTCATCCATAGTGTCTGAATTTATAGGAATATTGCCAATTATGATACTCGCTTCTTCGTTTGTCATTTTGCACCGCCTTCCATCTTACAGCCACACAACGGACAATACCTAAACATTGATCTATTGTTGTTTTCTACATCACGGATAATACTTAAACAGTTGCTACACTGATAATCAGAAGTACCATTCCCATTATCCATAACAAATTCCCATTTACCTTTGCGATAATACCTAACCAAAATATCCTTCAATTCGCTTTTGCTTATTTTCATTTCTGAAACTTCTTCACAATATGGAATTATCGTTTCCAATATGAAGTTTTCTTCATCCTCATGGATTTTATGGACTACTTCATATACAGTTGTTATCACCGGATTCTCTTTAATCGGTTCAAACTTCTTCGGTTCTTCCTTCTTCTCAAATTCAACGCTATACCTATTTACAAAGCAATCACATCCAGGAAATTCTTCTATAATTTCAACATTTCTTAAAAAGCACTTGCCAATACGTTTTCTAGCATCTGTTATAAGGAAATTCTCGCAACAAAAGCATCCTTTTTTCATTCAATCACCTGCTTTCCTTTAAAAACACCAATCTTCCGCACATCGGACAGTTGCACATGAAAGTTAAATTATCATGTGCATAAGCCAACGGATCATGTGGTATTTGCTCATATTCACCCTTGTTTGCTTTAAATACTGTTCCGCAATATACGCAAGTGAATTTCCGCTTCTTCTCCGGTACCGGTATCTTTCCTTCTTTTATTATCTCCATAGCCACACTCCTAATTCAACTCATGGTAGCCGCTACACTCATGCTTATGATCGCACTCTTCGCAGTCACCTTCTCCTGTTCCTTCTTCCCAACACATTTCTTCTGCGCTCATTCGCTCCGTATGCCACTCTTCCTCTTCCCTGCGTTCCTTACGATTAAAATATGCACAAAGATTAGCAAACTCTTCATCGGACATACATCCGGTATTATAATCTGAAAAGATACTCATTCAGCAACCCCTTTCATTTCTTCGATCTGCTTTTCCAACTCTTCAAGCTTTTTCATAACAGACGCAAGGCTTTCGGCATTGTAGTTTAAACATCCTATAATCAATGATTCAACATAATTTGGTGAAATCAATGTACCTTCTAATTTAGCTACATCTAAATGTTCGTTCATTCTGACTCCTCTCCGCTCATTCCGGCTGTGCCAAGTACAAAGTCAACGTTCCATGGCTCAAAAATACGCACATACTTATGTCCCTCACATTCCTCAATAATCACCTTCTGTGCGTTATCTCCTGCCGCCATCACTGTCAAATCTTGTGGCATTTCCTTTAGTGCTTCAATCAATTCTGCTACTGTCATTCCTTGTCCTCACTTTCCTGTTCTAGCCACTCTTCTATATCTTCCGATGTGGTTCGCATAAACTCTTTTAATTCCTCATCATCAAATTTATGTATTCCGCATTGTTCAAGGTAAGCCGCTATACAAAAGCTAACCATTACTCCCATCCTGTACTCGGATTGACAGGCTTCTTCAAATCTTGTCATTCCTTTACCTCACTTTCCTGTGGCTCAACCATCTTCGCTCCACAATTCGGACAATACTTAAATACTGTTTCCAAAATTGTTGCATATTCGCAAGAAGTGCAATAGTAAATATTTCTTCCAGAAATTCTATAAAAAGGTTTCCAATGCCCTATCTTCTGCGGATTGACGGATGGTAATGCTTCTAACGCATCCTGCACTTCGTAAAGCATAATCGTGTCATATCCGCTATGGTCACCGCCGTATTTGCGTGACTTCTCCGACAAACAGAAAGTATCTAATGCCGCTTGTCTGCTAATGCAATCTTCGCACTCTTCCTGTTCTAAGGCTTCGATTGCCATGTTGATAGCGTTTAGGTAATCTTCTGTAAAATCATTATCTAATTCAATATCTCTTTTTAACTCTGCTATCACTTCTTCCCTTGTCATTCTAAATCTCCTTTACTGTATATCCGGCAATATGCTCACTATTAAACTCCGCAACTACTATCTCGCTATCATCTGAAGGATCATACGTCACAAATGCCATATCCAAAGCTGTTTGCTTATCAAACTTATTTCCTTCCGCATCAAAATCCACATACCACCGGATTCCATTTGCATTTAATTTTACAACATCACCATTGTTAAGATAAATTTTGAACTCATTCATATCATTTCCCCCTACAAATCCAACTCCTTAACAGCCCGTAAAGGCTTTTCAGCCAATTCTGCATACTCTTGCATGGAAATCACTTCTCCATTGTTAAAATCAATAGGAAGCAGTCTTACAACACGCTCAACGCACGTTTTTACATTCGGGAAGTAACCAATCAGCTTTTCCTGCTCCTTATCGTTCCCTTTCAGGTCTTTTCCCATGTACTTCTGCTTCAAAGTGTGATTCAATTCATCCACTTCGATAAAATAACCTTCACAAAGCGTTATAATCAGCTTTTTCTCTTCTACTTTTGCCATTTTCTCTGATACTCTCCTTTTAAATATTTATAAAATCTTCTAACGACAATTGCTTACATTCATCGACTTTTTTTAATCTGTAACCAATACGTCTGTATTCTTCATATACCGGCTTCCATATCATTTCGCATTGTTTACGTTCGTTTGGGAAAAACTTTTCAAGCGTATCTAAGTCTTTTTGCAACCATGGAGTAAACGGACAGCCTTTACATCCGGTTCTCTCAAAGTTATAAGGCGGCTTATATATATCGCATATATCAATGTTATATTCTTTAATAAGCCATTCTTCCCACTCCTTTGTTATTATCGCCAATGGTTGAAATGCTTTTAATTTATTGCCATTAAAGGCAAGGCATTGAGCGCCACTTCTCCTTCCTCCTTCTGCCTGCATTATACCAACTATTGAATATGGCTTATTATTTTCATGCTGCCATATGGCAAGTGGTTCGGTTTTAAGTCTATGGCAACAATTGTCACTCACCTTTAACTTAAAATCCTCACTAAATTGATACCGGAGCATATTCGGGCAAGAAAAACGTGCAGCCCATTGGGTTTTATTTTCGCTTTCTCCTAAATACTGAATTACCGACTTTGTTTTCCCTTTTCTTTGATATAAATCTACATATACGCTGTGTCCTTTGCTTTTAAATGGGTAGCCTTCATTATCCAGGGTTTGCTTTATCGGCTTAGATGGCTTTATGATTACAACTCTGTCGTCACGCTTCGCCATATCGAAAACAAAATCACGAACCATATTCAATTCAATGCCTGTGTTTGCATAAACACGGGGGATTTTATTGTTTGGAATAGCGTAATCTAAAAGCCATGACAGAACAGTGCTATCTTTTCCGCCCGAAAAGGATAGATAAAAATTCTCTTCTCCATATTGGTTAATAATCTGCTGTATCTTTTGTACTCTATCTTGCAATAAGATTTCATTATCAGTCATCACTACCACTCCTATATTTGCAATTGAACATATCAGTCGTGTTTTCATATCTTTCAGAAATTGAACAGTAATAGATCAAAGGGCATTTTTCTTTAAAATAATCATCCTCTGCCAACTTCTTTTGATTATTACAACATGGTTTTTCGCTTTTATCATCCGTAAGATAATATGCATATTCGCAAAGCATTTATATTTCCTCACTTTCCATCTTCATAATCAGTATCTATTACAACACCATTTTCAAAGGTACGGGCAACTCGCTCCGCTTCTTTACCATCATCCCATGATCCCCAATACCACAACTCATTTTCTACTAATCGGGCAACTACAAAACGCTCATGGTCTTCATCCAGGTTGTTTATTTTCATTTCCTTATGCACCTTCCTTCTACCATCATCACTTCCGGAATCTCAACAGCAGTCTTATATCCCATTACTCGCGCCAATACCAAGGAAATATCCCTTACTTCCGGTCGCTCATATAACAATACAACATAACCAACATAT
>Ga0265301_10001978_pt1 | contig 25011 bp, 16 predicted proteins | sample AusTroGonzalo_MG_2_FD_193488 | JGI IMG/M metagenome (GOLD analysis project Ga0265301, IMG submission 193488) | Bovine rumen microbial communities from tropical cattle in Woodstock, Queensland, Australia - Gonzalo_04 | ecosystem: Host-associated > Mammals > Digestive system > Stomach > Rumen ... | reverse complement strand
AACGACGACAGCAACAGACTCACCATGAAGCACCTCATGGCGCAACTCAGGGTGAAGGCCGTGCCCGACTCCGCTTCCGACCTGAAGATCACGAAGATACTGGTGGAGGCCAGGCGGAGCCTCTATTTCACCCCCGAGGGTGAGACCGTCGCCGAGACTACCGGCGAGAAGGATGTCATCACCGTGCTCAACGAGGTCGACCTGATGGGTGCAAACGGCGGTCAGGGCTACATCCTCATCCCGCCGCAGGCCATCAGGGATGTCACCATCAAGGTGGTCACCGGCGCAGGGCGCCCGCGTGAGATAGCCTCCTACAGTTTCACCGCCGACGGCAACTTCCAGGCCGGCGCCTCCTACGGCGTCGACATCACCGTCACGCCCGAGCAACTGGGCTTCACCACGGCCATCGCCAACTGGAACGGCATGGGCTCCGTGATCATCGCCCCGTCGGGCGACCTCATCATCGAACCCATCGACGCGCAGCAGTATATCGACAAGTGGCACCCCATCACGCCAGCACTCGTCGTGAGGAAGGGTACCGACACGCTGAAGGTCAACACGCACTATAAGGTAGAGTACCTGAACAACACAGAAGTGGGTACGGCCTACGCCGTGGTCACGGGCTTGAGCGGAACCGACTCCAATGGGCCCTTCGACTTTACGAACAGTTGCGGCGTGGCACCCTTCAAGATCACGTCGGCCATAGCCACCATATCCTACGGCGAGTCCGCCGATACGACGGTGGTCTACGGCTGCCAGCCGTTCATATACGAGCACCTGTTCAACGGCGGCGACGGTGAGGTGACGTACACGTCCGACGACCCGGACGTAGCCACCGTCAATGCCATCACCGGCCAGGTGACACCCGTCAAGTCGGGCACGACGACCATCAGGGCCACCGTGGCCGACGGCGCCAACTACATCTACGCCGACGATGCCAGGGAGGCCTCCTACACGCTCATAGTCAGCAAGGCCGCCGGCAGCATCAAGTTCGATGAGAAGACGCCGTCACAGGCGTGGAACGCCGATGACAGCCAGAACGACTTCACCCAGGCGGTGACCCATGTGGGCAACGGAACGGTGACGTATACGGTTCCTGCCACGACCAGCGCGGACAACACCTGCGGCGCCACCGTCGACGGCAGCACCGTCCACTTCACGAAGGGCGGACAGGTCGTCGTGACGGCCACCGTGGAGGACAACGACTATTACGCCTACGATGCGGATCACCGCACGGCCTCCTACACGCTCACCGTGACGAAGGCACTGGGATATGTCAACCTCACGGCGTACAGCGGCAGCGTGCCGTATGACAAGACGGAGATGCTGTTCACCATCGCGGCTGGGCAGACCCACGGCGGCACCATTTCGGTGGCCAGCAGCGACGAGTCCATTGCCACGGTCACCTTCAGCGGCGGAAACGTCCATGCCAAGGGCCTGAAGGCGGGCGAGACGAAGATCGTCGTGACCTGTGCCGAGACCGCGCAGTACCAGGAGGCCAAGGCAGAGTACACGCTCACCGTGGGCAAGATCGCCGTCACGGGCGTGACGGCGCCGACGGCCAGGGACCTGATCTACACAGGATCGCCGCAGCCGCTGCTGAATCCCGGAAGCGTTGCCGATGCCGAGAACCAGGGCAAGATGCAGTACCGCCTGGGCACCAACCAGGTATGGAGCGACAATGTACCTGAGGTCGCCAATGCCGGCACGTACCAGGTCTACTGGCAGGTGGCGGGCGACGCCAACCACAGCACCTATACGCCGCTGGAGCCGGTCGTGGTCACCATTGCCAAGGCCGATCCGACCTATACGGCACCGGCGGTCCTGGATCTGACCTACAACGGAGAGGCACAGAAGTTGGTGACGACAGGAAGCACCAGCCATGGCTATATCCTGTTCAGCCTGAGCAACACAAGCGGATGGGGTTCCGGCGTGCCTGCGAAGACCGATGCCGGTACGTACACCGTATATTACAAGGTGGTGGGCGACGCCAACCACAACAACGTCGACGCCCAGTCGCTCAGCGCCACCATTGCCCAGGCCAGTGCGGGGCTCACCACCGCCCCGACAGCGAAGACCAATCTGATTTACAGCGGATCGGCTCTGGCACTGGTGAACGATGGAAATGTCAGCCACGGTTCGATCTCATACAGCATCGACAACGGCTCCACCTGGATGAGCGGTATCCCGACCGGCACCAATGCCGGCACCTATACCGTATACTACAAGGTGACAGGCACCAACGGCAACTACGCCGACATCGGCAAGACGAAGGTCGGTGACATCGCCATTGCCAAGAAGAGCATCACCAGTGCTGACATTACGCTGGGCAGCAAGGCACTGGAGTATACCGGGTCCTCGCAGACGCGTGACGTGTCCAAAGTGGCAGGTCTGTCGGCCTCAGGCAACTGGAGCGTGACGGGCGGCAATACCGGTACCAACGCCGGTGACTATACCCTCACCGTCGAGATGGCCTCCACCTGCCAGAACTACAAGGGCAGCGCCACGAAGGGATGGAGCATTGCCCGCAAGGCGGTGACGTTCAAGTTCGGATCGAATCCACTAAGCAAATCGTATGTCTGGGAGATTAAGAACGTGTCAAATAGCCTGACGAAATCAGACAACAACGCTACTATCAAGTATACTTCCGGCAATACAGGCATTGCTACCGTCAGCAGTTCAGGCGTACTGACGCCCGGAGGATCGGCGGGTAGTACTACCATTACGGTCGAGGCTACCGGCAACTATAGCGGAAGTGCCACCTATACACTCACGGTGGGTAGTAAGACCAAGGATTTTGCTTATACCGGTGCTATGCAGAGCGTTACCGTTCCTGCAGGAACCTACAAACTAGAGGTTTGGGGTGCAGAAGGTGGAGGCTATGGCGGATGTGCTCATGGTAAGGGAGGTTATTCCTCTGGAAACAAAACGGTTTCTTCCAGTCAAACCTTCTATGTATGTGTTGGCGGTAGGGGCGCATGCCGAAATCATGCACCAAATGCCACGGGATATAATGGCGGAGGATATTCTAAAGCCTCGACATGCACGAGTGTTTGGAAGGGTTGGGTCGCTTCTGGTGGTGGCGCTACGCACATCGCTACGACAAACCGAGGTATATTGAAGAACTACGCTTCTTATAAGACTGAAGTGCTAATTGTTGCCGGTGGAGGTGGTACCAATGGAGACTGGGGACATCCTGGAGGCGGCGGTGGTCAAACAGGTTCAAATAGTAGCGGTCATAATGGTGATGGTACTTATACATGGTATGCAACTGGTGGCACTCAATCCGGTATCGGCTCTGCTCATTCAACAGCATCAGGTGGATTCGGTTATGGTGCTGCTACTGAAAGCCTTGCCGGCGGTGGCGGCGGTGGCTGGTATGGTGGTTCTATCCATAATTCCACAATTGGTCGAGGAGGTGGCTCTGGCTATATTGGCGGCGTCAGCAGTGGCTCTACAACCGCAGATCAACGCTCTGGTGACGGCCTGGCCAGAATCACTTGGGTTAGTAACTAATTTCTGTGTGAACTACAGATAAGAGATAACCTCTTAATCAATAACCCGCCCTTATCGCTGAATAAGGGTGGGTTATTTTTTAATAAGGTAGGGTTATTGAAAAAATAATCAATAATATTTGGAACTTACGGAAACTTGTCGTATCTTTGCAGCGTAAAAATACATCATGAAGTATATGGAACCAAAAATTGGAGACAGAATGAAAGTAAGTCCACAGTTGACTGCACAAGCAGACTGGATTGACGGTGAAGTGATTGATGTTGAGCATAATCCCTTTATGGGATTGGTTATTTCAATCAAGGATAAACTCGGAAGAATTTTCTTCGGGCAGAGTCGTTTCTTCATTGCTCTATAACGCCAATGTTTGCAATCGCTTTTGACATGGACATCAAGGAACTCCGTAATTCTTATGGAGATCCTTATAATAATGCCTATTACGAAATCAAAATCCTACTTCGAAAATACGATTTTTACAACACTCAAGGTAGTGTCTATCTGACGGCCAAGGATGATATGGCTAATCTGTTTGCAGCAATTTTCGCTCTCAAAAAGATTTCATGGTTTAAATCTTCTGTCCGGGACATTCGAGCCTTTAAAGTTGAGAACTGGTCAGATTTCACGAATATTGTGAAAGAAGATTAGTCATCACGATAAACATCAAGCCCGAATACGACCAAAACAAAAAAATAATCAAGATTATTTGGAAGTTACAAAAAAACTTCCTATCTTTGCAGCGGTAATTATTCTCAGAAGAGAAAACAATGTAGAGACAATTCTTAATAAATATAGCGACAAGTCGAAAACTTTTTGGGCGCAAAACAATGATAAAACTACATAGAACAGCCATCCTCCTGGCGTTGGGGATCGTCGTCTCGCATATCCATGCACAGACGATTGATGAGGCGTTGAAGAATGTGAACGCAAGGATTGAAGCGTTTTCGCATTCCGGGCAGAAAGACTCTCTGGCCATTTACCTGGAGGGTCGTATGGCCTTGTTCTATAATAACGAACTGAGCGACTCCGTGGCCGCCCATGCCCCAGAGGATCTTGCGACCTTGCGCTCACTGGAGCAGTGGGAGAAATACTACGAGGTGTGGACGCATCTGGTCAACACCTACATCTACTACAACAAACAGAAGAACCTCGCCCTGCGCGAGGTACAAAGCATGTTTAACGATGCCTTGCAGCGCAACAACAAATATGGTATGGGTATGGCCTACTACACCATGGGCATCGTCTACCAGAACCTGCATAACCTCGACGAGAGTGCCAAGTCATTCCAGAAGGGTCTCGACATCCTCAAGCAGATGTCGGAGATGCCGCTCTTCATGCCGGAACTGTATTCTTACTATGGCGACGTGCTCAACGCCCAGCAGCGATACCGCGAACTGGAGATCCTGACGCACAGTTGGCACACGAACCTGGAGACCATGATCCTGCAGCACCCGCTGAGCAAAGACCAGCATGACGTGCTGTGGTTTTATTATAACATCGCCTGCGGCCAGGCGGCTTTAGGTACAGATAACTTCTGGCGGGCAGAGCGCATGCTGGCCACGGCCAAGGAGATGCTGCACGAGGAAAACACCTACGACGTGGTGACATGGCAGAACTACATGGCGGAACTCCGCATGAAGCAGCACCGCTATCAGGAAGCCCTCGAACTGAACAGCAGCAGACTGGAGAAAGTGAGCAATGACGAGGACCGCACGGAATATCTGGCCACCATCCGTCAGCGGGCGGAGATCCTGTCGGGACTGACCCGCTATCAGGAAGCCAACGGCCTCTATCGTGAGATGTACGGTTTAAGAGACTCTATCAGCAATGCCGATACGCAGGGACAGTTGAACGAATTGAATACGCTGTTCAAGGTCGACGAACTGAAGATGGAGAAGGAACGCGCCCGCTACCGCTATATGCTGTACATCGGCTGTATCGTCGGACTGGCACTCATGGTGTTCATGGTGATACGCCTGATGGCAGCACGCCGTCTGAAGATAGCCCATAAGAAACTGCAGAAGACCCACGAGGAACTGCAAGCCACCTATGAATGGCTGGAATATAGCGTCAAGGCCAGAGAACTCGTTGAGGGCGACCTACGCGTGGCGCGCGAGATACAATTAGGTATGCTGCCACAGGAATTCCCCGATCGGGACGACGTGGACCTGTATGCCTCGATGAGCCCCGCGAAGGCAGTAGGCGGCGACCTGTACTGCTACCTGCTGCTCGACGACCTGCTCTACTTCTGTGTGGGCGATGTCAGCGGCAAGGGTGTACCGGCGGCTCTGTTTATGTCGCAGGCCACCCGACTGTTCCGTTCCAACGCGAAACAGAAACTCCAGCCCTCCATCATCGCCAACCGCATGAACGACGAGTTGACCGAGGCCAATGAGCAGGGCATGTTCGTGACCATGTTCATGGGCATGATCAATCTGAATACCGGTCAGATGCAGTACTGCAATGCCGGTCATAACCCGCCCGTCATGATTTCTGACGACGGCCCGGTGGCATTCCTGGAGATGAACGAGACCAACGCACCCATCGGCATGTGGCCAGAACTGGAATATGCAGGTGAGGTGATCGACGATGTCCGTGGCAAGACATTCTTCGTCTATACCGACGGCCTCAACGAGGCTGAGAACAAACAGCAGGAACAGTTCGGTGACGATCGGCTGCTGGAAATCTTGCAACAGACACCCTTTGAGAATTGCCGTCAGATCGTGGAGACATTACAGCAGGCCGTTGAGGAACACCGCGACCGAGCCGAGCCCAACGACGACCTGACAATGCTCTGCGTGAGGTACGCCTCCGTAAAACAATGGATTTCAAAAACAATAAGTATATAAGCGTATGAGACAACTAATGATCAAATTTTTTATGGTATTGCTCGCAGGCCTGCTGACTACGCAGGGACTGCAGGCTGAAACGCGCGTCTACACCTTCACCAATGTAAAGACGAATACAGACGGAACGACTGGACTCGTCGCAGGCAATGACGCCTGGAACTTCGACAAGAATGTCACCGTATCGAATACGGGCGGTGTTAATTTCACACTTCCCACTAAGGGATGCACCATGGAGTCGTCCAACGATGGATTTTATGACATCAAAAAAGTAACCATCAATGCCAAGGTAGCGGAGTCTGGGCATTCCGTCATCTTTAATACTGGTATTTCCTCAGAGACATTAACCAGTACAACTTTCACAGATATCGTTCTGTGTCCGACGGACTATCATGCCGACGGTAGAACTCTGGCTATTGTCGTCAGTGGACAGGGAACAGTTTACATGAATAGCATCACGGTGGAATGGACCACACCGGGCAGCATCAGTTATCAAAAAACGACTATGGATGCGACATTCGGCGATGCGGCATTTACCAATGAACTGACCAACACCGGCAATGGCACCGTCAGTTATGAATCATCAAAGCCAGAAGTGGCCACCGTCAATGCCACCACGGGAGAGGTAACCATCACTGGAGCAGGTGACACCGATATCACGGCTACCGTAGCCAACAACGACGATTATACCTATGCCACTAAGACTGCCAGTTACACCCTCCATGTGGATCCTGCCACCATGACAGTGACAGCAGAGGGCTGGACCGGTACCTATGACGGTGATTCGCACGGCATCACCGTGACGGCTCCGACAGGCGCAACGGTGAAGTACGGTACGGCAGAGGGCACCTATAACCTTGATGCCTGTCCAACATACGAGAACGTTGGAACCTATACCGTCTACTACCAAGTGACGAAAGCCAACTACACCGCCGTCACTGGCAGCAAGACCGTGACCATCACAAATGCCACCATGACAGTGACAGCAGAGGGCTGGACCGGCACCTACGACGGCAATCCGCACAGCATCACCGTAACGGCACCAGAAGGCGCAACGGTGAAGTACGGTACGGCTGAGGGCACCTATAACCTTGATACGAACCCGACTTATACCGATGTCGGTACCTATACCGTCTACTACCAGGTGACACTGGCCAACTACACCGCCGTCACTGGCAGCAAGACCGTGACCATCACAAATGCTACCATGACAGTGACAGCAGAGGGCTGGACCGGCACCTACGACGGCAATCCGCACAGCATCACCGTAACGGCACCAGAAGGCGCAACGGTGAAGTACGGTACGGCTGAGGGCACCTATAATCTTGATACGAACCCGACCTATACCAATGTCGGCGTCTACACGGTTTACTATGAGGTGACGAAAGCAAATTATAAGTCTGTCACAGGCAGTGAGACCGTTACCATTACTGCGATGGCGCCCGTCGTCAATGACAATACAGAAGCGGAGATGACTCTCGACGTGGACTATAGCAGCAACACGGAGATACAGACAACGACACTGACCAATGTGATAATTGAGAACATCCTCTATACGCTGAACGACCAACAGACTACCGGTGCTGAAGATGACGGTTACGACAGCAACAGCGGCATGCTGGTACTCAACACGGTCGTTACTGAGGAGGACATCAATAAGGCCACGACCCTGCAGCCCGGTACAGAAGCCTATGCAGAAACCTTCAAGGGTCTGACCATGATATTGCCACAGGGTTATGGAGAGATTGAGATATCCTCGTTCCAGGAGGAAGGTCACGCCCTCTGCGTGAAGATCGGCGATAACGAGCCCGTAATCCTTTCGCATGAGGAGACGAAGACCGACATCATTCCCTATACTGTCAGTGAACTTACTTACGTCTATGTCTATCACACACTGCTCACCTCGTCTGCCAATATCAGACACCGCGGACCGAAGACCCATGTTTCAACAGGTCTGAACGGTATGAAGGTACATGCCAGTGTCATCGACAACGCGCCCGAGCAGCCTGCTGACTACAAGTTATTCTCAGCCGACGAACTGGATCAGATTGAAAGCACAGCGGATGGTGGTATCGTCATCGACGACATCGAGATTACAGACCTTCAGGATGATCTCTTCGTCTCAAGGATGGAAGCCGGTGAGGAGATTGCCTATATCGACCTGAGGAATACCAGTATTTCCGGCATGACGATTGACCGCAGTCAGGGTGCCTTCCGCAACGTGCCTGCCACCACCTTCATCTACATGCCCGCCGGCAACAGCAGCAAATCACCCAATGTCGTGATTGGCAGCGTGTGTGCTGACCTGCAACTGACAGATGATAGTGAGACGACCTACCAGCAACTCTGCGACTTCATGGCCGCCAGTGCCACATACCACCATACGGTCAGTGCCGGTGAGAGTTCGACGCTCTACCTGCCCTTCGCCGTACAGGCAGCAGGCGACGGCATGTTCTTTGAACTCAGCAGCGTAACGAATAGAGGTGTTGCCATCATGCAGGCTGTGGAGCATCCGCTGGAGCCCAACACGCCTTACCTGTTCCGTGCCGGCAAGGAGAATGTCACATCCTTCACTGCCACCAGCGTTGCCGTGAAGAAGGACGTTAGTCTGAGAGCGGCAGCACAGGGCACTGTCATGATGGGTACCTACAAAAAAATCTTGGTCAACGGTACTGGAACCAATAAGTTCTACAGCCTGAGCAACGACTGGTTCACCATGATATATACTAATACGTACATCCTGCCGTTCAGGGCATACCTGATGTCCAACAATGTCATGGAAAGAATTGGTATCCTTTGGAGCGATGAGGCTTCTGCCATCGGCAAGATTACAACCGACGAGATGCCTGAAACGGGATGGTATACGCTGAGTGGTCAGAAACTGGAAGGCAAACCTGCCGTGAAGGGTCTGTACCTCAACAACGGAAAGAAGATGGTTGTAAAATAATACAAAAATAGAAATGGCAACATCGATACAGGTACTTTGGGCCATTGCACTGGTGGCCATAACCATGTGGCTGACCACAGTCTACTGGATGCGGGTTATCCGCAAGTCGGGGCAATCTGAAAAGACTGCCCCCAAACCACAGACGGCCGTGCATGAGCAGGTGAAGCAGAACGCCTACATGGAGTGGAAGATGCAGAATGAACACATGGAGCGGATGAAAGACCGTGCGGCCAGTCAGAAGCAGACCCAGGCCTTGAAGAACAAGGTGGAGTTCATGAGCGATGTACTCTTTGAAGTGCAGCGACAGCAACTGAGCATCTACAGTTACATGAAAGTGCTGACAAACATCAATCTGCAACCAGGCCAGACGGAATGGGGTATGGTGAGCGACCAACTCAAAGAGCGGTCAGAACGACTGACTGAGATGGTGAACGACACCATGGAACTGATCCGTTACGAAGATTTGCCTGTAATAGAGAATACCGACATGGTACCGGTGAACACATTCTGCCAGAATGTGCTCACCAGTTGCCATGAGTATCTGGACGAGAAGGTTGACCTGCAACTGGAAACCGAACTGGAAGACGATGAGAACATCTGCACGAACGTGAACTGTCTGCAAAGGGTGCTGACAAAACTCCTGCTCAATGCCATGGAGTTTACCCACGAAGGTGAAATCGTGCTGGCGGTGAAACACCATCGTCAGGAGCAGAACGACTACCTGAAGTTCGTGCTCACCGATACAGGTCAGTCCATCCCCAAGGAGATGAGAGATATTGCCTTTGACCGCATACCCAACACGGAAGTATCCACCAAGATGGTGATGGTGCGCCTGCGCCTCTGTAAAGCACTGGTGAAACTGTTAGGCGGCGTGATCTATCTTGATTCCTCCTACGAGAATGGCACCTCCATTATCTTCACGATCAAATCTCAAAAATAAGCGACTGACGCGGTTTCAGTTCAAAATCCTTTGAGAGGTCGTAATAGCGGTTGGTCAGGATATCCTTCGCCTTGGATGCGTTGCCGATAACCTCTGCATAGCGGGCTACGTCGAACGTGGCCCGCTTATTTGTACCATTGAGGATGGTCAGAGTCGTACGTCCCTGATATTGACGGGCGATGACATAGATGCCATGATAAGGAATAAACTGGATCATGCTGCCCTTGGTAATGACCGCGTTATTCTGTCGCCAATGGAGCAGACGACTGAGCCATTGGAACATGCTCTGCTCGGCCTTTGAGCGTCCCTCTTTTGTAAAGCAATTATGCGTGTCGCCAGGAAAGCCTCCAGGGAAGTCCTTGCGTACATTGCCATCCGTCACCTCCTTGGTGCCGTTCATCAACACCTCCGTACCATAATAGAGTTGCGGGATGCGGTTAACCGTCAATAATAAGGCAAGGGCCTGCTTCAGGGCCAAGGTGTCACAGCCATTCCCCAAGAATCGGTCTGTGTCGTGATTCTCAATGAAAGCCATCACACTCGAGGGGTTGGGATAGAGGTAATCATAGCAGAAAGAATTGTAAAGACGATTCAAACCCTTCCACCAGTCGTCGGTATCTTCATTCTTGGCCTGGTTCAGTTTGTCGAAGAAAGAGAAGTCCATGACGGTCTTGAGATAAGTATTACCAATACGCTTGTTCAGACCCCTGTCGTCCCCTCGCTCGGCTTCGCCGCTTGGCTTGTCCAAGAACTTAGGGGACCTTGCCTGCCAAGCGGCGGTATAGGCAGGTTCGGTGACCCACGTCTCACCAACGGTGTTGAAGTTGGGATATTCCTCATCGATTTCCTTCATCCACTGTGCCATCGCATCGTCGTAGGCATAAGGATAAGTGTCCATACGGATGCCGTCGATGCCGACGGTTTCTATCCACCAGATGCTGTTCTGGATCAGGTAGCGCATGAGATGGGGGTTATGCTGATTCAGGTCGGGCATCGAGGGCACAAACCAGCCTTCCGTAGTCTCCTTCAAATCAACCTTCGAGGCATAAGGATCGAGCACGGGGGTGAGTTTATAGGAGGTCTGCAAATAGGCAGACTTCGTCGGTTCGGCACCTTCGTCAAGCCATTCGGGAGTGTTGAGCCAATCTTTCGATGGCATGTCATGCGTCCAGGGATGCTCATAGCCGCTATGGTTGAAGATCATATCCATCACAATCTTCAATCCCTTGGCATGAGCCTCATCGCAGAGACGTCTGTAATCGGCATTCGAACCGAAACGGGGGTCCACCTTATAATAATCGGTGGTGGCATAGCCGTGATAGGTGGAGAAACCGTCCTCATTATCAGGTGAGTCGTTCTCCAGAACAGGCGTAAACCAAAGGGCGGTGACTCCTAACTCCTTGAAATAGTCGAGATGCTCGCGGATGCCGTTCAGGTCACCGCCATGACGGAGCGAAGGTTTGGTGCGATCCTCCTGATAACTGCGCATACCCTTGACCTGCGGGTTATGGCCCTGGCCCTGTGCGAAACGGTCGGGCATGAGCATATAGAGCACATCGGCATTGGTAAAGCCCAGGCGCTTGTCGCCACTCATCTCACGGGCCTTCAACTGATACTGCACCTTCGCCTTGTCGAACTTCAATGTCATGGTGCCTGGCTGCGCATCCTTCACGTTCATATAGACCAGAAGGTAGTTGGGTGAATCGAGTCGCACCAGACTGTCGATGGTGACACCGGGGTAGTCGGTGGTAACATTTTGGACATCACGGATGCCTTGGCCATAGACCATCAACTGCAAGGCGGGGTTTTTCAGACCCACATACCAGTCGGTAGGGTCTATTCGGTTAATCACTGAACGCTTGGTGCTCACTACCGTTTTTTTTGCTGCCATAACTGTCATGTTGAAAGCCACAAGGGCCATCAGGATAAAAAGTCTTCGCATATCGTCTTTAGTTATTTAATGACGTTGCAAAGTTAGTAATATTCCGCTGAATTCGGGGTGAAGTCGAAGACTTTTTTTGCTAAATCATGCAAAATCGATTGCACAATACCAAAAATATTTGGTATTTCGTCCAAATTACACTACCTTTGCAGCCAAATGAGGAAAGAAGACTTTGAAATCATGGCGCCCGTGGGCTCCCGCGAGTCCCTGGCAGCAGCGATACAGGCCGGTGCCGACAGTATCTATTTCGGCATCGAGAAACTGAACATGCGGGCGCATTCCGCCTCTGTGTTCACCATCGACGACCTACGTGACATCGCCCAGGAATGTGAGGCACACGGCATCAAGAGTTACCTGACCGTGAACACCATCATCTACGGTGAGGACATCCCCCTGATGCACGAGATAATCGATGCTGCCAAAGAGGCCGGCATCTCTGCCGTCATTGCCTCCGACGTGGCTGTGATGACCTACTGCAACAAGGTGGGACAGGAGGTACACCTCTCTACCCAACTGAACATCTCGAACATCGAGGCACTGCGCTTCTATGCCCAGTTTGCCGATGTCGTGGTGCTCGCCCGCGAGTTGAACATGGACCAAGTGGCCGAGATCTACCGTCAGGTGGAGGCCGAACATATCTGCGGCCCTTCGGGTGAGCAGATCCGCATCGAGATGTTCTGTCATGGTGCCCTCTGCATGGCCATCAGCGGCAAATGCTATATGAGTCTGCATGCCGCCAACCGCTCCGCCAACCGTGGAGAGTGCATCCAGGTGTGCCGTCGTTCGTATACGGCTACCGATAATGAGACCGGCTACCAACTCGCCATCGACAATAAATACATCATGTCGCCCAAAGACCTGAAAACTGTGCGTTTCATCGACCGGATGATGAAGAGTGGCGTACGGGTGTTTAAGATAGAAGGTCGCGCGCGAGGTCCAGAATACGTGTATACCGTGGTCAAATGCTATCAGGAGGCTATCCAGGCCGTGATTGACGGTACGTTTACAGAGGAAAAGAAGGATGAATGGGACGAGCGGCTCGCCACTGTCTTCAACCGTGGCTTCTGGGACGGATACTACCAAGGCCAACTCATGGGCGAATGGAACAAGAACTACGGCTCTAACGCCACCGAGCGTAAGGTGTATATCGGCAAAGGGGTGAAATACTTCTCGAAATTAGGCGTGGCAGAGTTTACCGTCGAAGCCAACACCTTCAAGGTAGGCGACAAGATGCTCATCACAGGTCCTACGACAGGCGTGATCTATGTCACTGCCGATGAGATCCATGGCGACAACGGGCCTGTGGCGGTGGCCGAACAAGGTACGCGCGTTTCCATTGCCGTTCCTGCCAAGGTGCGCCCCAGCGATAAATTATTCAAATTGGAAAAACAATTGTAAAATTGTAAATTGTAAATCGTCAAATTGTAAATATCATCATGTCGATCAACGAGATTCAAGACGAGATTATAGAGGAGTTCTCCGGTTTTGACGACTGGATGGACAAGTACCAACTGCTCATCGACCTGGGCAACGAACAAGAACCGCTCGAGGAGAAATACAAAACGGAGCAGAACCTGATTGACGGTTGTCAGAGTCGGGTATGGCTGGTGGCAGACGCTATGAAAGAAGAGGGGAAAGAGGTTGTCCACTTCCGGGCTGAAAGCGATGCGCTGATCGTAAAAGGCATCGTTGCCCTGCTCATCCGTGTACTCTCGGATCATACGCCTCAGGAGATACTCGATGCCGATCTCTATTTCATCGAAGAGATCGGTCTGAAAGAGCATCTGTCGCCCACCCGTTCCAACGGACTTGTAGCAATGGTCAAGCAGATGCGCGTTTATGCGTTGGCTTTCAGCGCAAAGCAATGAATGGATGGTTTCCGAAACGGATAACTTTACATTAATTAACACAAGAAAAGTTCTCCTTCATGGAAAACTTTTCATTTTTTATTGCTATCTTTGCAAACGATTATAGACTAAAAACTTTAATAATATATGATCCAAACTGTAGTAAAGCGCGACGGGCGCATCGTAGGCTTCAATGAACAGAAAATCATGGCAGCCATCCGTAAGGCCATGATCCATACAGACAAGGGTGAAGACGAGCGACTCTTGTACCAGATTACCGACCATATCGCACAACGCGGCGAGAGCCAGATGACTGTGGAGCAGATTCAGGATGCCGTCGAGGTGGAACTGATGAAATCGAGCCGCAAGGATGTGGCTCAGAAATACATTGCCTACCGTCATCAGCGTTCTGTAGCGCGTAAGGCCAAGACACGCGATGTGTTCCTCGATATTGTGAACATCAAAAATAACGATGTCACCCGCGAGAATGCCAATATGAATGCCGACACGCCGGCAGGTATGATGATGAAGTTCGCCTCGGAGACCACCAAGCCCTTCGTCGACGACTATCTGCTGAGTGAGGAGGCCCGTGAGGCCGTGGAGCAGAACTACCTGCACATCCACGACAAGGACTATTACCCCACCAAGTCGCTGACCTGCGTACAGCACCCGCTTGACAATATCCTGACCTGTGGCTTCATTGCTGGTCATGGTGCTTCGCGACCTGCCAAGCGCATTGAGACGGCCTCGGTACTGGCTTGTATCTCGATGGAATGTGCTCAGAACGAGATGCATGGCGGTCAGGCCATCCCGGCCTTCGACTTCTATTTAGCACCTTACGTGCGTCTGAGTTACATCGAGGAATTGAAGGCTCTGGAGGATCTGAACGGCGAGAGTTACAAGGACCTCTACGACGAACCTCTGATGGACTATATCAAGAAGCCCCTCGACGGACTGACCGGTAAGGAACGTGCCCAACAGCACGCCATCAACAAGACTGTGGGACGTGTACACCAGTCGATGGAGGCTTTCATCCACAATATGAACACCATCCACTCACGTGGTGGCAACCAAGTGGTGTTCTCTTCCATTAACTATGGTACGGACACCTCTGCCGAGGGACGCTGCATCATGCGCGAGATCCTGCTCTCCACCTATGAGGGCGTAGGCGGTGGCGAGACTGCCATCTTCCCCATCCAGATCTGGAAGAAGAAACGTGGCGTGAACTATCTGCCCGAGGACCGTAACTTCGACCTCTACCAACTGGCCTGTAAGGTGACGGCCCGTCGGTTCTTCCCCAACTTCCTGAACCTCGATGCCTCTTTCAACCAGGATCCTGACTGGCGCGCCGATGATCCAAAGCGCTACATCCACGAAGTGGCTACGATGGGCTGTCGTACCCGTGTGTTTGAGAACCGTTTCGGTCCGAGGACATCCATCGGTCGTGGTAACATCTCTTTCTCGACCATCAACATCGTGAAACTCGCCATCGAGTGTATGGAGGAGCCGGATCAGCAGAAGCGCATCGACATGTTCTTCGCCAAACTCGACAACATGCTCGAAATCACTGCCAAGCAACTCGACGACCGCTTCCAGTTCCAGAAGACCGCCTTCGCCAAGCAGTTCCCACTGCTGATGAAGAGTCTGTGGATCGGTGCCGACAAACTGAAAGCCAACGATACCATCGAGAGCGTCATCAATCAGGGAACCCTCGGTATTGGTTTTATCGGACTGGCAGAATGTCTGGTGGCCCTGACCGGCAAGCATCACGGAGAGAGTGAGGAAAGTCAGGAACTGGGTCTGAAGATCATCAGATACATGCGTCAGCGCATCAACGATTTCTGTGAGCAGTATCATCATAATTACTCCGTACTCGCCACGCCGGCAGAAGGCCTCAGCGGAAAGTTCACCAAGAAGGACCGCAAGAAATTCGGTAGCATCCCAGGTGTCACCGACCGCGACTATTATACCAATTCCAACCACGTGCCCGTGTATTACAAATGCTCTGCCCGTCACAAGGCCGAGGTGGAGGCTCCCTATCACGAGATTGCACGTGGCGGACATATCTTCTACGTGGAGATTGACGGCGATGCCACTCACAACCCGCAGGTAATCATGAGTGTGGTTGACATGATGGACCAGTTGAACATGGGTTACGGAAGCGTGAACCACAACCGCAACCGCTGCATGGACTGTGGCTACGAGAATGCCGACGACCATCTGGAGAAATGTCCGAAGTGCGGTTCCACCAATATCGACAAGTTGCAGCGCATCACAGGCTATCTGGTGGGTACCACCGACCGTTGGAACAGTGGTAAACTGGCAGAACTCAACGACCGCGTGACGCATATCGATCACGCCGCTCAGGATTTGTTTGGTGAGAAACAATGATACGGGTATTAGATATCATAGAAGATACAATGGTGGATGGTCCGGGGTTCCGGACCTCCATCTATTGTGCAGGATGCCGACATCAGTGTCCCGGCTGTCATAATCCGCAGTCGTGGGCTTTCAACCAAGGGCGTGAGATGGATGTCGACGACCTCATGAAGATCATCGAGGCCGACCCCTATGCCAACGTTACCTTCAGCGGGGGCGACCCGATGTTTCAGGCGGCAGGGTTCGCAGAACTGGCACGGGAGATTCACAGGCGTACCAACAAGGACATCTGGTGCTTCACCGGATTCACCTACGAGTCGCTCATCACCCCCGAACAGCGTGAACTGCTGGAACAGTTGGATGTACTCGTCGACGGTCCGTTCATCCAGAAACTGCAAGACCCTGACCTGCTCTTCCGAGGCAGCAGCAACCAACGTCTCATCGACGTGCAGGCCTCGCTCTACAGTGGTGAGGTGGTGCTTTGGCATCCGGATATTGCCATTGCGGTCTGACAAATAAAAACAAGAGAGAATATGGCAAAAAACGCGAAATGGTCGGATGACTACTGGCTGCTTCTGATGCAGATCTACCTACAGAAACCTGTAGGCGTCAAGCCGATGTTCCACCGTAAGATGGTGGATCTGAGTCTGGAACTCCATCTGTCGCCCGGTTTCCTCTTTAACAAGATGTGCCAGATTGCCAACCTGGAAACCCCGCGTATTGAACATATCTGGGAGACCTATGGACGGTATCCCAGGAAGTTGGCCCGTGCCGTCAGTCTGTGGCGCGAGATGCGAGGCTATGGTCACGCCAACGCCTTTTACGAGGGGGTGGAGGTGCAGGAGACCTTCGAGCGTGATTTCAAGCCTATTGCAGAAGGGACAACGATGACCCCCGTGATGCTGACCCTGATCCTCGACCTCTATTTCCGTCTCACACCCATTACGATGGTGCCAGAGACACCTGAGGTACAGGAACTGGCAAGACTGATCAAGGTGAAACCCCAGGAAGTGGCTGAGGTGATGGACGTGTTCCAGTATTACGACCCCTATCTGAATCGGAAAGATACCGAAAAGAGCCTGTTTTCTGCGCCCTGCCATGAAATCTGGCGCCGTTATGGCAATACCGAGACAGAACAGTTGGCCGCGTATGCAGAACAGTTGAAGGAGTATTTTAGAAGTTAAAGGGATATTTGAATGAGCGAGAAGTCCTGGCAGATACAAGAGCAGAAACAGACACAGGTGCAGAAGTTGGCGCAGACCACCTCGCTGCAACAGATGCTGGTATCATCACTGGTAGAACTGCCTATTACCCAATTGGCCGACCGTATCAATACGGAAATGAACGACAACCCGGCCTTGGAGGTAGAGTCGCCAGGAGAAAATGCCGACTTCTCAGATAACCCGGAGTATTCTGACTATTCGGAGTATTCAGAAAAATCCGACGAGGCCTCACAGACCGAGCGTGAAGAACGACAGTCGGCTCTGGATGCCGCCTTGGAGAATATAGGCCGCGACGATGATGAACTGCCCGTTTACCATGGTGGCAGTAACCTTTCCGAAGACCGTGAGGAGATGGTATTCGGCACTACGGAATCATTCTACGACCAGTTGTTGAATCAGATGAGAGAGAGTGACCTGACAGATCGTCAGCGCGATATCCTAGAATATCTCATTGGATCGCTGGATGACGACGGGTTGCTCCGCAAGGACCTCTATACCATCAGCGACGAACTGGCCATCTACCATAACATCGATGCCAACGAAAAAGAGATCGAGTCTGTGCTGCATATCCTGCAGGACTTTGACCCTGCGGGTATTGGTGCCCGTTCCCTGCAGGAATGTCTGCTCCTGCAGATTGCACGGCGCGAGGACTCGCGTGTGAAGCAGTTGATGCAACAGGTCATCAACCGTTATTTCGACGAGTTCACCCATAAGCACTGGAGTCGTATTCAGGCGGCCCTGTCGCTGAACGACCAACAAGGGGAGGCCCTTTTTGGAGAACTGCGCAAACTGAACCCACGTCCAGGAGCCTCAATGGGAGAGACCGTCGGACGAAGCCTGCAGCAGATTACACCCGACTTCATCGTGGATACCCAGGACGATGGCACTGTGACCTTCTCCCTCAACAATGGTGAAGTGCCAGAACTTACACTCTCGCAATCGTTTATCGACTCCATGAACGAGTACCAGCAGAACAAGGAACACCTGAACAGACAGACCAAAGAGGCACTGCTCTATATCAAAAAGAAGGTGGATGCTGCCCAGAACTTCATCGAGGCCATCCGAGTCAGGCAGCACACACTCACCGTGACAATGCAGACCATCATCACCCTCCAGCGGCAGTTCTTCCTCGACGGCGACGAGGCCTCATTGCGTCCGATGATCCTCAAGGATGTGGCAGAGAAGACCGGACTGGATCTCTCGACCATCTCGCGCGTCTGCAACTCGAAATACGCCCAAACCCGTTGGGGCACCTTCCCCCTGCGCCATTTTTTCAGCGACAGTTATGTCACAGAAAGCGGCGAGGAATTGTCGACACGACAGATCAAGGCCGTGCTCCGCGACCTTATCGAGGCAGAGGACAAACATCATCCGCTGAGTGATGATGCCCTGCGAGAACAACTGACAGAAAAGGGGTTCCCCATTGCCCGTCGTACCATTGCCAAATACCGCGAGGCACTGGGTATCCCCATAGCAAGACTGAGAAAGGAATGACAGCATGACAAGAGAAATGGGAATCATCCTCACTGCAAGGGTTGTCAGTATGATATTCACACCCTTCTACCTGCCTACGGTAGGGCTGATATGCTTGTTCATGTTCAGTTACATGAGCCAGATGCCCTGGAGTTACAAATTCCAGTTGCTTACCTTGGTCTATCTGCTGACGGTGGTGCTCCCTACCCTGTTGATTCATTTCTACCGTCGCCATCAAGGCTGGTCCCTTATCGATCTGGGACAGAAGGAGCGGCGTGCGGTACCCTATGTCATCAGTATTCTCTGCTACTTCCTCTGTATCTACCTGATGGAGTTTTTCCACATTCCCCATTTCATGATGGCCATCGTCACTGCTGCCCTGTTCATCCAAATCACTTGTGCTATGATCAATGTGTGGTGGAAGATCTCCACCCATACAGCGGCCATTGGCGGTGTGGCAGGAAGCCTCTTCGTCTTTGCCGAGTTCTTCGGTTTCAATCCCGTCGGTTGGCTCTCACTGACCTTCATTGTAGCAGGCGTCCTGGGCACAAGTCGTATGATCCTGCGACAACATAGCCTGGCACAGGTCATAGCCGGCTTCTTCGTCGGCATCGTCTGCGCCATCATCGGTATTCTCTTCCTCTAGGGTAATCATAAAGTTTAATGTTCAAAGTTTAAAGTTTAAAATATATATGAAACCATTAGTCAGTATTATCATGGGCAGTACCAGTGACCTGCCCGTCATGGAAAAAGCCTGCAAACTGCTCGATGAGATGCAGGTTCCTTTCGAAGTGAATGCCCTCTCCGCCCACCGCACCCCCGATGCTGTGGAGGAATTTGCCCGTACGGCCAAGGATCGTGGTATCAAGGTCATCATCGCTGGTGCCGGTATGGCGGCAGCCCTGCCTGGCGTCATCGCAGCCTCCACTACCCTCCCCGTCATCGGTGTTCCCATCAAGGGCATGCTCGACGGTCTTGACGCCATGCTCAGCATCATCCAGATGCCTCCGGGCATCCCAGTAGCCACAGTTGGCATCAACGGAGCCCAGAACGCAGCCATCCTGGCCGTGGAGATGATGGCCCTCAGCGATGCTGCCCTCGCTCAGCGACTGGCGGTCTACAAAGGCGGGCTGCGGGCAAAGATTGAGAAGGCCAACAAGGACTTGGCCGATGTGAAGTACGAATATAAGACCAATTAATACTTTCATGAGTTATCAAAGAAGACGTTCCACAGAGGCCCGTGTGGGCAATATCGGTATTGGTGGCAACAACCCGATCCGCATCCAGTCGATGGCCACCACCGATACCAATGACACGGTTGGCAGTGTGGCACAGGCTAAACGCATCATCGATACCGGTGGCGAACTGGTACGCTTCACGACTCAGGGTACCCGTGAGGCAGAGAATATGCAACACATCTCCGCCCTGTTGAAGGCTGACGGCTACCCCCAACCATTGGTGGCCGATGTCCATTTCACGGCTCATACGGCCGATATCGCTGCCCTCTACTGTGAGAAGGTGCGTATCAATCCCGGCAACTATGTCGACCCGGGACGTACCTTTAAGCATCTGGAATACACCGATGAGGAATATGCCGAGGAATTGCAGAAGATAGAGAAAAAACTCATCCCCTTCATCCAGATTTGCAAGGCGCATCACACAGCCGTCCGAATCGGTGTGAATCACGGTTCACTCAGCGACCGCATCATGTCGCGCTATGGCGATACCCCTGAGGGCATTGTCGAGAGTTGTATGGAGTTCCTGCGTATCTTCAAGCGTGAACAGTTCAACGATGTGGTCATCAGTATCAAAGCCTCGAATACGGTGGTGATGGTGACGACCGTCCGTCTGTTGGTGGCCACGATGGACAAAGAAGACATGCACTATCCCCTGCACCTTGGTGTGACGGAGGCTGGCGAAGGTGAAGACGGCCGTATCAAGAGTGCCGTTGGCATTGGTGCCCTGCTGACAGAGGGTATTGGCGATACCATCCGTGTGTCGCTGAGCGAGGAGCCAGAATGTGAGATTCCCGTGGCCCGAAAACTGGTAGACCTCATCCCGGAATGTTACCGTCTGCGTCAGGAGGCAGAGGCCAGCATCAAGGATGACACCATCACCCTCATGGTGGATGCACCTGATGTAGAGACCCTGCAATTGAAAGCCGCCATGGCCGTAGGTGCCCTCCTCATCGACAAGAAAGCCCACAACCTGGTGATTCATTCCAACCTATCTGACCAGGTTGATATGACCAGTCTCGCTGACAGTATCCTCCAGGCCGCCCGCATTAAATTCACGAAAACAGAATATATCTCCTGTCCGGGCTGCGGACGTACCCTTTACAACCTACAGGACACCATCGCCCGCATCAAGGCGGCCACCAAGGACCTCGTCGGTCTGAAGATCGGTATTATGGGTTGTATTGTCAACGGTCCCGGTGAGATGGCTGATGCCGATTACGGCTATGTTGGCGCAGGACGCGGCAAGATCTCCCTCTACAAGCAGAAAGTCTGTGTGGAGAAGAATATTCCTGAAGAAGAGGCTGTAGAAAAACTCCTCGATTTGATCCGAAGTGACAGGAAATGAGCCCCAAACGTTAATAAAGGAAAACAAATTGCGGGAATTTGCCGAGAAAGGTGTAACTTTGCAGTCAGATTACTTTGGGAAAAGGTAAGACATACGTAAATGATTCAACGAATATATCTGATATTGCTGCTAGTGTTGGGTTTTCATGTGACAATCACCGCACAGCAACTCATAAAAGGAACAATCAAAGACGCCGAGACCGGCGAGGCCATCCCGTTTGCCAGCGTGGTCTACAAGGGTCATAACCTTGCGGTCATCTCCGATATCGACGGCGTCTATTCCATCAGGCGACATTTGGGGTGGAAGATCACCTTCAGTGCCGTGGGCTATAAGTCGCAGGTCATTACCGTGACTCCTGAAACGAAAAATGAGGTCGATATCGCCTTGAAGTCCGATAAGATGCAACTGGCCGAGGTGACCGTCACCACCAAGCGAAGCCGATACAGCCGAAAGAACAACCCCGCTGTGGAACTGATGAAGAAGGTCATTGCCGCCAAGAAACTCAGCGACCTCTCGAACCACGACTACTATCAGTACGACAAATACGAGAAACTGACGTTGGCAGCCAACGACCTCACTCCCAAGCGTCTGGAGGAGAAACCGTTCTCCAGCACCCCGTGGTTGATGGATCAGGTGGAGACCTGTAAGTACAACGACAAGAAAATTCTTCCCATCAGCGTTGACGAGACCGTCTCACAGATTGTCTATCGCAAGAATCCACAGTCAAAGAAGACCTATATCAAGGGTGAACAGTCGTCGGGTCTTAACGACCTGTTCCAAACGGGCGACATCCTCAATGTGGTGCTAAAGGAGGTCTTTACGGACGTCGACCTCTATGACGACCAGATCCGTCTGGTACAATACCCCTTCACCTCGCCTATCGGTAAGGATGCTATCAACTTCTACCGTTTTTACATCCAGGACACCATCAAGATCGACCGCGACAGTTGTATCCATCTGCATTTCCTGCCTAACAACCAGATGGACTTCGGTTTCCGTGGCGACATCTATATCCTGAAGGATTCTTCCTACCATGTCCGTCGCTGTGAACTCACCCTGCCTAAGCAGACCTCCGTCAACTTCGTGGAGAATATGCGCATCGAACAGGAGTTCGAACAACTCGACAACGGCGAATGGGTACTCACACAAGACGATATGATTGCCGAGTTGGAGTTTGCCAAGTTCATCCAAAAGGCCATCGTTATCCGTACGACCCGTATGGGTGAATACTCCTTTGCCGAGATCCCGAAGAAGATGTTCAAGGGCAAGCGTACGGAAATCAAGGAACCCGATGCCGGCATGCGAGGCAAGAATTTCTGGAGTCAGTACCGACAGGTCGACCTCACCAAGAGTGAGGATTCCATGGGTGATTTCGTGAAGAATATCCAGAAGATCAAGGGCTTCAAATACATCATGATCGGTCTGAATGCCCTCATTGAGAACTCCATTGAGACCAACGACCCCAACAAATTCGACATCTCACCCGTGAACACCATCCTCTCGCGAAACTTCATCGATGGCTGGCGCTCACGTATGAGCATGCAGACCACTGCCAATCTCAGTAAGCGCTGGTTCTGGCAGGGTTATTACGCCCATGCCTGGGGCAGTCATCGCAACTACTACAGCACAAAAGGCACCTACTCGTTTATCGACAAGATCTATATGCCTTGGGAATATCCCAAGCGTACCCTGACCATTGAGAGTTCTTATGACCTGGCCTCGCCCAGCGACCGTTACCTGCCTACCGACAAGGACAACATGTTCGTCGCCTTCAAGTGGGCCGATGTCAACAAGATGACCCTCGCCAACCGTCAGCAGATTGCCTTCGAATACGAGATGTATGGTGGTTTGAAAACTACACTGAGTCTCAAGGCAGAGGAGCATGAGGCCGTCGGAGCCATGTCGTTCCGGAAGTTGAGTCAGCCCCGTATCAATTATACTGGTCTGGAGCGCCACCGTGAGTTCCTCCGTACGACCGAACTCTTCGCAGAGATACGCTATGCCCCCGATGAGACCTACATCAACAGCAAGCAGCGCCGTGTCACCATCAACAAGGACGCCCCCGCTATCTCCATCGCTCATACCTTCGGCTTCAAGAATGTCCTGGGGGGCCAATATGAATCAAATTTCACGGAGGCCAAACTCTATAAGCGTTTCTGGCTGAACAGTTGGGGAAAGGTGGACTTCTTCCTTAAGGGCGGCATCCAGTGGAACCAGGTGCCCTACATGCTGCTCATCCATCCGCTGGCCAACCTCTCCTATATCGGACAGGAGGAGATGTTCTGCCTCATCAACAACATGGAGTTCCTCAACGACCGCTATGCTTCGGTGATGCTCTCATGGGACCTGAACGGCAAGTTCTTCAACCGCATCCCCCTCATCAAGAAACTAAAATGGCGCGAATACATTGCCGTGAACACCCTCTGGGGTGACCTTACCGACAAGAACAACCCTTATCTGCCTCAGAATGCCGGCAGCGACAAACTGATGTACTTCCCCGACGGTTGTCATCTCATGGACCCCCACAAACCCTATGTCGAGATTGTGGCCGGTATCCACAATATCTTCAAGATTGTACATGTGGAGTATGTGCGCCGTCTGAACTACATGGAACTGCCCACGGCCCACAGATGGGGCATGCGATATGTCATACGTTTAACCTTCTAAACAACAGATAATCATTATGAACGAGAATATCTCTAAGACACTGAAATCATCAGAAACCGACGACTGGCTCGACTTACACATCGTACGTCCATTATGTTTCTACTTCGTCAGGTTCTTTGCCTGGCTGGGCATCAGTCCTAATACCGTCACCATTCTGTCGATGTTTGTGGGAGCAGCCAGCAGTTATTTCTTCGCCAGCGGATGCTTGTTTTACGAGGGCACGAAGGGACTGACCTATAACCTCATCGCCATCGCCCTGCTTATCATAGCCGATCTGCTCGACTGCACAGATGGACAGTTGGCCCGTTACACGGGACAGAAAAGTCGTATGGGCCGTATCCTTGACGGTATCGCCGGCTTCACCTGGTTTATTCCCATCTATCACGTGCTCATCTACCGCTTCTATATGCACCACAGCATTGAGTTCGGATGGCTGGGCATTGCCGACACCCAACAGAATGCCATCATCGCCACCATCGTGGTCTATATCTTAGGACTTATTTCCGGCTTCGTCGGCATGGGCGGTCAGTCACGTCTGGCCGACTACTATTATCAGGTACATCTCTTCTTCCTGAAAGGCGAGAAGGGCAGTGAACTCGATGACAGTCAACGACAGAAAGAAATCTATGAGCAGATGCCGGCCGACACAAACTG
>Ga0265301_10001977_pt1 | contig 25015 bp, 25 predicted proteins | sample AusTroGonzalo_MG_2_FD_193488 | JGI IMG/M metagenome (GOLD analysis project Ga0265301, IMG submission 193488) | Bovine rumen microbial communities from tropical cattle in Woodstock, Queensland, Australia - Gonzalo_04 | ecosystem: Host-associated > Mammals > Digestive system > Stomach > Rumen ... | reverse complement strand
ATGGCAGGTCCCCCCGTTGAAAATCAGAATGCGAACTTGGGCATTTTGGAAAGCTTGTTGAAGAGGAAATCGTTGATCGCGGCCTTGAGCTCTTCCTGCTCCCAGGTCTTGACCGTCTCGATGTCGACCGCGTCCTTCAGCTCGAAATCGCCGCTTCTGAGGCGGTTCAGGCGGTAGAGCGTGGCGCCGCATCCGAGGGTGTCGCCGACGTCGGCGCAGAGCGTGCGGATGTATGTGCCTTTGGAGCATGACACGGTGAAGTCGACGTACGGAAGTTCGAAGCGCTGGAACGTGATGGAATGGATGGTGATGGGTTTCGGCTCGCGCTGAACCTCGACGCCCTTCCGCGCCAGGTCGTACAGCCGTTCGCCGTTGTGCTTCACGGCGGACACCATCGGCGGCGTCTGCATGATGTCGCCCTGGAACTTCAGGAACGCTTCGCGGACCTGTTCGACCGTGAGGTGCGAGGTGTCGGCGGTGGAGACGACCGTGCCGTCCATGTCCTGCGAGTCGGTCCGCGTGCCGAACAGCGCGGTGCCCTCGTAGACCTTGTCCTCGCCGGAGAACTTCTGGCTGAACTTGGTGAACTTGCCGAACACGATCACGAGCAGGCCGGTCGCCGCCGGATCGAGCGTGCCGCAGTGGCCCACCTTCACCGCGTTGAACCGCTTGCGGAAGAACCCGACGACGTCGTGACTGGTCCAGCCCTTCGGCTTGTCGACGAGGAGGATGCCGTTCTGCGTGAACGGCGGCAGGCGGTGGCGGTTCGGGTCATATTTCATGGTTCATCTCTTTTCTGACGTGGCGGAGGAGCACTTCGCAGGCTTCCTCCTGAGTTTTTGCGAAAATGGAGCATCCGGCGGCCATTTCGTGACCGCCGCCCTTCAGGCCGCGCGCGATGCGGCCGACGGAGAGGTCCGGGTCCTTCGAGCGCATGGAGACGCGGAAGATGCCGGGATTCGAGGTGGGCTTGACGAGCGCGGCGATCACGACGCCCTGGATGCCGCGGACGAGCTCGATGAGCTGTTCGGTGTTGCGCAGGTTCACGTCGTATTTGTCCAGCAGTTCGCGCGGGATGGCGATCCAGGCGAACTTGCCGTCGTACGCGGTGCGGATGCCGGAGAAAAGCTCGCTTTCGAATTTCACCATGTTCAGCGGCTTCGACAGATACACCTCGTTGATGATGCGGTCGTGGTCGGCGCCGAGTTCCAGCAGGGCCGCGGCGGCGCGGTGCGATTTCGCCCGCGTGTTCGTGAAGCGGAAGCAGCCGGTGTCCGTCGTGATCCCGAGCATCAGAAAGGTTGCGGCGAGGGGGGAAATGGTCCAGCCCTGCGAGACAGCGAAATAGTAGACGAGTTCGGCTGTGGAGCTGGCCTCCGGGTCGAGGCAGGTCAGCGTACCGAACATCTCGTCGTCGGGATGATGGTCAAACGTGATGACCGGGATCGTGACCGAGGCGAATTCCGCCGGGCCGAGCTGCATGCGCTTCACTGTGGAGGCGTCGGCGTTCAGGACCAGCGAGAACTTCGTGTTGATCTCCTCGGCGGTGAACGCCGCGGGCGGATGCGGCAGGAACGGCCGATAGCAGTCCGGCATCTGCTCCGCAAGAAAAAACTCTGCGCGGAATCCGTTGTCCCGCAGCAGAGTGCAGAGTCCGCAGGCGGATCCGACCGCGTCGCCGTCCGGCCACTCGTGCGTGACCACGAGGACCGGGGCGGGATTGTCGCGGACGGCCTCCAGCGCGGCCGCCATGCCGGAGAAATCAGTTGCCGGCATGGTCTTCGTCCTCCATTTGCCGCAGCAGGTCCAGGACGCGGTCGCCTTCGGAGACGGACTTGTCGAGGATGAACTGGAGGACGGGCGTGTATTTCAGGATGACTTCGCGGGAGACGAGCGTCTGGATTTCGGCCTTGCGGTCGATCAGACGGCGGATCACGCGCTGTTCCGCCTCGTCGTTCTTCGCGCCGAGGATGCTGACGTACACCTGGGCGCTCTTGAGGTTGGAGGCGCAGTCCACCCGCGTGATCGAGATGATGCAGCCGTTCTCCTCGTTGAGCGCGAGCGTCTCCACGAGGTCGGCGAGCACGCGTTTAAGCAGCTCGTTGATGCGGACGATGCGGTCGACGGACGCGACCGGATGTTTAGAGCTTTTATGAGGCATGATGCGCCTCCTGACGTGTTACAGAGTTTGCTTCTTCAGTTCGATTTCGTAGAGCTGAATGGTGTCGCCCTCGGCGAAATCGGCGAAGTTGTCCAGGCGGATGCCGCACTCCATGCCGGCGCGGACCTCGCGGACGTCGTCCTTGAGGTGGCGGAGGGAACGGACTTCGCCGTTGAACAGGAGTTCCTTGCCGCGGTAGACCCTGGCCTTCGCGCCGACCTTGGCGGTGCCCTTTTCGACGATGCAGCCGCAGATGTCGGAGCCGTTGGAGAGGTGGAAGATCTTGAGGATGCGGACGGTGGCGAGCTCCTTTTCGCGCTTTTCGGGCTCCAGGCGGCCGGCCATGGCGTCCTCGATGTCCTCCAGCAGCTCGTAGATGATGCTGTAGAGGCGGATTTCGACGCGCTCCTTCTTGGCCAGATCGTTCACGCCGGGGTTGACGCGCACGTGGAAGCCGAGGATGATCGCGTCGGCGGAGCTGGCGAGCATCACGTCGTTTTCCGTGATGGCGCCGACGTCCGAATGGATGACCTCGATGCTGATCTTCGGGTTCGATTTCTTCTTCAGTGACTCCACGATGGCCTCGGTGGAGCCGCGGACATCGGCCTTCACGACGACCTTCAGGTCGTTGCGCTTGCCTTCCTCCATTTGGGAGAAGAGGGCTTCCAGACCGGTGGCGGCGACGGGCTTCGCGGAGAGCGTTTCTCGGCGGTTTTCGGCCTCGCGGGCTTCGCCGAGGTTCTTCGCGACGGCGAGCGATTCGCAGACGGCCAGCTTGGTGCCCGCGGGCGGGACGCCGGACAGGCCGATGACCTTGACCGGGGTGCTGGGCCCGGCGAGCGGGACGCGGTGTCCGCGGCTGTCGATGAGGGAGCGGACCTTGCCGTAATACTGGCCGCAGATGATGGCGTCGCCGACGCGGAGCGTGCCGTTCCTGACGACGACGCTGGCGGTGGCGCCGAGGCCCTGTTCGAGCTCGGATTCGAGCACGAACGCCTGCGCCGGGTTCTTCGGGTTGGCCTTCAGCTCCAGCATTTCCGCTTCGAGCAGGATGCGCTCCAGCAGATCGTCGATGCCGAGGCCCGTGCGGGCGGAGACCTTGATCGCGGCGACCTGTCCGCCCCAGTCTTCGGGCATCAGGTCGTGTTCCTGCATGTTGCGGAGCACGCGGTCGTAGTTGGCTTCGGGGAGGTCCATCTTGTTGACGGCCACGATGATCGGCACCTTGGCGGCTTTGGCATGGTTGAGCGCCTCAATGGTCTGCGGCATGAAGCCGTCGTCGGCGGCCACGACCAGCACTACGACGTCGGTCACGTTGGCGCCGCGGGCGCGCATCTGGGTGAACGCCTCATGGCCGGGGGTGTCGACGAACGTGATAGTCTTGCCGTCGAGGTTCACGACGGACGCGCCGATGCTCTGCGTGATGCCGCCCGCTTCGGAGGCGGTCACGTGGGTCTTGCGGATGTAGTCCTGCAGCGAGGTCTTGCCGTGGTCGACGTGGCCCATGAATGTCACGATCGGGGGACGCTCCTTGAGCTCGGATTCGGCGCAGGCGTACACGCGTTCCTCGGGATCGACTTCTTCCTCGACCTCGTTCTTGAGCATGTGGAGGTCCTTGTCGCGATGGTCCACGACGAGCTTGCAGCCGAACTTCTCGGCGATCTTCTGCGCCACGTCGGATTCCACGGTCTGGTTGATGTTCGCCAGCACGTTCATCATCATGAGGCTCATGATGACTTCGTTCGGCTTGCGGCCGATGGCGTCGGCGAGCGCCTTCACCACGATCGGCGTCTTGATATGCACTTCGCGTCCGGGCGTCAGGTTTGCGGCCTGCTGCGGCTCGTTGTTCGGACGGTTGTCGCGTCCGCCGCGGTTGTCGCGGTTGCGGTTGTCACGGTTGTCGCGTCCGCCGCGGTTGTCGCGGTTGTCGCGGTTGCGGTTGTCGCGTCCGCCGCGATTGTCGCGGTTGTCGTGGCCTGTGCCGCGCGTCTCGTGGCGGAAGTTCTTGCCTCCGCCGGGATGGTTGAACTTTTCGCGGCGTTCCTGCATGGTGTCGGAGTCATCGTCGAGGTCCGACGAGAATTTCGCGGTGTTTCCGCCGACGGTATGCTGGACCTGCGGCTGAGCCTGGGGCTTTTGCGGCTGGACCTGCGGCTTCTGCTGCTGGACTTGCGGCTGGACCTGCGGCTTCTGCTGCTGGGCCTGAGGCTGGACCTGTGGCTTGGGCGGCTCGGGCTGCTTCTGCGGCTGAGCCGGAGCCTTCGGTTCGTCCTGCTTTTTCGTCTCGTCCTGCTTTTTCGGCGCCGGTTTGGCAGGAGCCGGTTTGGACTTTGCCTCGGCGGGGGCCTTCGCGTCCGTTTTGAGGTTGAATTTCGCAATAAGACGGTCCATTGCCTCCTGCGGGAGGTTGGAGGACGCGGTCTTGCCGGGGAATCCGAACGCGTCGAGCGCGGCGATCACATCTTTGTTCTGAAGGCCGTTCTGCGTGGCCCAGTCTCTGATTCTGATATTTTTGGAAGCCATAGTGGGTACTCCTCAAATCATGTCAATTCATTCCGCCGCCGGTCAGGGCTGCTCCGGGGCCGGTTCTTCGCCGGCGGATTCCGCAGGTTCAGTCGCGGCTTCCTCCGCGGGGGCGGCGGCCTTCGCTGCTTCGACGGCCCGGGCGATGCCCGCGCGGTCGTCGTCGGTGAGCTCCTCGATGGCCGCGAGGTCCTCGGCGGAGGCGTTTCCGAGTCCGTCGATGGTCAGGTAGCCGTGTTCGACGAGCGCGGCGGCGGCTTCCTCCGAAACGCCGGCCTTCGCGGCCAGTTCCTCGGCGGCTTCCTGCTTCCTGCGGGCGAATTCCTCTTCCTCGCTCTCCTCGATGACGATGCTGATGTTCCACTGGATGAGGCGCTGGGTGAGGCGGACGTTCTGCGCCTTGCGGCCGAACGCGAGTCTGGAGTTTTCCTGATCGACGTGGAGCTTGACGGTCTTCGTGGCGGGGTCGAGCTCGATGTCGATGAGTTTCGCGGGGTGCATGGCGTTCGCGATGAACGTCTTCAGGTCGCTGCTGTACGGGATTACGTCGATGCGCTCGCCGCCGAGCTCGTTCGTGATGTTGCGGACGCGCAGACCGCGCATGCCGACGCATGCGCCGACGGGATCGACGCGCGGGTCGTTGGACTTGACCGCGACCTTGGAACGGGAGCCCGGTGCGCGCGAAATGCCGACGATCTCGACGACGCCGTCGTGGATTTCGGAAACTTCGCGTTCGAAGAGGCGGCGGACGAAATTGTTGGATGTGCGGGAAAGGATGAGGCTCGGGCCGGATCCTTCCATGTCGACCTTCACAAGCAGGGCGCTGATGCGGTCGCCCGCGCCGAACTGTTCGCCGGGGATGCGGTCGCGTCCGGCAATGATGCCTTCGGATTTCTTGACGTCGACGAAGATGCCGGCGGCGTCGGCGTGGTGGACCGTGCCGGTCACGATCTCGCCGATCTTATCCTTGAATTCCTCGTGCACGACGTCCTTTTCCGCCTTGCGGAGCATCTGCATGATGGTCTGACGTGCGGTGTGGGCGGCGATGCGTCCGAATTCCTTGGCCGGGACTTCCCAGTCCACGATGTCGCCGAGCTTCGCGCCGGGGAAGCGCTTCACCGCCTCGGACAGCAGGATTTCGTCATCGGTGGGGAATTCCCCGACGACTTTCAGTTTCGCCCAGGCTTTCAGTTCCCCGGTGCGGGGGTTGAGATTTACGATCAGATCGCTTGCCGGGCGGATGCTTTTCCGGTATGCGGAAAGGATTGCCTGTTCCAGTGCCTTGACCACCTGTTCCTTGCTGATTCCGCGTTCCTGCTCGATGCAGTCGAGCATAGCCAGTAGTTCGTTGTTCATTTTGTGTGCCTCCAGGTGCCGGGTTCGTTGTATGATATCATGATGCCGGGCGCGGCTTGCGCCGGGCGCGGTGTTCCTGCTTGTCCGTGCCGTATTCCCCCGCCCGCGACTTCCGGCGCAAAATGCAAAAACACCCCACAGGCCCCTGTCCGTCCGGACTGCCCGGACCATGTTCGGTCCGGCGGTCGTTCCGCTTCAGAGGTCTGGCGGCTTCTGCATGGACGGATTTGCCCGGAGGGCGGCCCGTCGACTTTGTACCGGGATACGCGGGAGCGGATCACAGCATTAATACAATACATCGAAAAGAAAATAGTTCAAGCCGAATCGATCCGAAAAGTGGGAAAAACTTGCGGAAAAGCGCCGAAAACGAAAAAAAACGCCACTTTTTTCGCATTTGTCCTTGAAAAACAGGGGGGTGACGTGCTATATTAATTGTTCAAAATCTTATTCGAAAATCATTCAATCTGAAACATACTCGAAAACCGAAAGGTAACACCCATGCCCAAAACGTACGTCCGCAAGTCCGCTGTGAAGACGCAGCGCAACAGCGAAAAAGCCCGCATCAAAAACAAATCCCACAGAAACGCCCTCGCCACGCTCGAAAAGACGTTCCGCGCGGCCGCCGCTTCCGACGACAAGGCCGCCGTCGAAGAGCTCCTCCGCAAGGAATGCTCCGCCCTCGACAAGGCCGTTAAGGTCGGCGTGATCCACCAGAACAAGGCCAACCGCAAGAAATCCCGTCTTGCCGCTCTGGCCGCTGGTGAAAAGAAGGCCGAGTAAGCCTTTCTTCGCGTCCGAGGAATCCGTTCCGCATCCCCCGCCCGTTTCCGGGCTTGTTTCAGGCCGCCGGAAATGATGTGCCGTCCGCCTGACGGATGGCGCTTCGGGAGAGGTGTCGGGTTTCGTCAGCCGCACAAGTTGTTTGTTTTGATTTGTTGCCCTCCGGTTCGCCGGAGGGTTTTTTGTTTAGCGGAGGGTGCGGGTGCAGTTCTTTTCGATGGCGCGGACGAGGTGTCCCAGCGGGGGAATCCATCCGGGGGCGACTTCCGCATAGGCGGCCAGCAGGAGTTCGGCGGTGGCGTCGCAGGAGATGAAGTCGTCGAGCGCGGGTCTGTGCTTCGCCGCTTCGGTGCAGATCGCGGCGCCGAGGGAACTCAGGTCGCACAGGATGCTGCGTTCTGTGAGGTGCCCGGACCACGACTGGAGCCAGCCGGGATTCCAGAGGGAGAGGACGGCGTCGCGGTAGTAGAAGTTGGAAAGCCGGAAGTTGCCGTGGAATATCTTGGCGGCGTGGAGCGAGGCGATGAGGCGGGAGCTGTCCTCGATGAAGAGGCCGACGCGTGCGCGTGCGTTGGGGCGGCAGAAGATGCCGGAGACCTCGTCCGCGTCGGGAACGGCCTCCATGGCCAGGTAGGCGGCCTTGATGAGGAGGCCCTTCTTCCGGAATCCGATCGCCATCACGGCGGGTGTGGAGACGCCCGCGTCCGCGGCCCGGGCGGCCCATTCGGCGCGACGGAAGAGGTTGGTCGGGGAGAAGAAGTTCTTCAGGCCGAACCCGGTGGAGAAAACGCGTTTTTTGAGGTAGAGCGCGGGCGTGGAATCCGTTTCGGGGCGCAGTCCGGACCAGAATCCGGGGGTGTCGTCCGGCATAATGTAGGGCTCGAAGAAGTCGTCGATGCGAAGGATGTCGCTGTTGGAAATGGTGAACGATTCCGGGGCGGGGAAGATGAATTTGAGTGCGCCGTCGTCCGCCTTGACGATGAGCGGGGTATTGCCGTTCGGCGTGAAAATGTGTTTGCTCATGCTGGTTTGCCTCCGTAGTCGAACCGGAGTTTGCGTCTGCCCAGCCAGCGGGAGCGGGCGGCGTCCATGATCTCGGAGGGCGTCGGCCGTGCGGTTTTCGCCTCGGCAGGATAGGCATCGAGCAGGCTGTTCGTGATCCGGTTCAGGTTGAAGAAGTCGTCCGGGAATGCCGGGTTGTTTTCGGCGAAGATCAGGATGGACGACACGATGCGGCCGAGCTCGCGGACGACCAGGTCGTGCGGGACTTCGCCGGGAAAAATCTGCGCGGAATCCAGGTCCCAGACCCCGCAGGGAGCATCGTCGGCCGTGCGGTACAGGTTCACGAGCTTCAGGTCGCCGTGGTAGAATCCGTGACTATGGAGCGCGGCGGCGACGCGGGCGGCCTCGGCGATCAGAGCGGGCATCCCGGCGGGCGCGTCGGGACGTTTCTCCACGTACGCCATCAGGTCGCAGGCGTCCGTCACGGCCTCGGTGATCAGGTAGCCGCCGAGCAGGACGTTCGCGCGGCGTTTCTCCCCGGCGGCGAACACGCGGGGCGTCGCGACGCCGGTTTCCCGGACGCGTTCCGCGGCAAGCGCGGCCCGGAAGACGCGGGCGGGGACGAAGAAATAGCGGAAGGAGAATTGCAGCCCGCGGTTGCCGTTGCGTTTGACGAACACCTTTTCCCCGCCGGGAAGCGTGCAGATCGCGGCGCTGGATTCGACCGAGGTCTTCATGCGGGTTCCGTCCCGCAGCATGGCGTCGACATCGGCGACATGCTCCGCCAGATAGTCCCGCACGGGGCTCGGCGGCAGGGCGAAGCGGTACGAGCCGCTCCGGACGGTCTTCATGCCCGGCAGCGCCTCGAAGTTTCTGCGGCAATGGAAGTAATCGGTGCTCATTTCGTAAGGTCGCTGAAGCCGTTTTCCGCGAAGATCCAGACGGTGCGGAGCGCCACGTCCGCGGCGGTCTTGATGCTGTCCGCCGAAATCTTGTCCATGGTGTCTTCCTTCGTGTGCCAGTAGCTGTTGTCCGGCCCGAAGTCGAAGTCGATGAAATCGACCGCGGGGATTCCGACCTGGAGGAACGGATAATGGTCGTCGATCATGGGTGTGGTCCCGGCCGAGAACTTGTTCCCGTACCCCAGGGGCTTTGCCGCGTTCAGCACGAGGTTCATAAGCCCTGGCGTGGAGTTGCCCGCGAGCTCGATGTGGAGGTCCTTGTCGCCGATCATGTCCAGCAGGACCATCGCGCGGCAGTGGTTCAGGAGACCGTTGCGCCGGAGCATGTCCACGTAGACGCGGCTGCCGACGAGGCCGTCGTTATCCGTGTACTGGTAAAGCGCCTCCTCGCCGTCGAAGAAGACGAAGCGGATGCCGCAGGGCATGCGGCGCGTCTGGATGTATTCCACGCATGCGCGTGCCATGGCCAGCAGGGCGCCGACTCCGGATGCGCCGTCGTTTGCGCCCGCGAATCCCGGTTCGTCGAAGAGCATTTTGGTATCGTGGTGGGCGCCGATGACGATGAAGTCGCCGTCGTCCGCTTCCTGAGCTGTGTTGCGGACCGTCGGCGGGAGGATGATCTCGACGTTCTTGACCGGCCCCGTGCCGACGATGCGGACCTGTCCGCCCGATTCGAGGAGGCCGGGCATTTCGATGGCTTGCTTCTCGATCCATTCCGCGGACTTTTGCGCGCCCTCCGTGCGGAAGACGCGCGGCCCGAGGTCGTAGTTGCCCTGGGCATACCGCAGGGCCAGCTCGCCGTCGATCGTCGGCGAGTCGATGTCATCTTTGCAGGCGGAAACGGAAACCGCGACCGCGGTGGCGGCGGTCAGGGCCGCGACGACGGATGCGAGGCGGAAACGTGCGGATTTCATGGCGGTCAGCTCCCCTTGTCGATGCGGATGTTGCGGCGCTGGTAGGTCGGGATGTCGAGGTCCTCGTCGCGGAATCGCACGGCGGGGAGTTTTTCGAAGACGCCCTTGTCGTAGCTTTGCAGTCCGAGCTCGACCTCCTCGGCGTCGCCGGAAGCGGCGCTGAAGGACAGCTGCAGGTCGTCCCCGTGCGAAACGGCCGCGACCGGGGGCCTGGCCTTGCGCGGCGGAAGCGTTTCCGGCTTGGAGTCCGGGGCGTACTGGAAGATGACGGCGGTCATCTGAACGGAACCGGCGGCTTCGTCGCAGACGTTCGCGCCGGAGAGCATTTCGATGTCTTTCGGCATGACGCCGGCGGCGAGTTCGAGCGTGCGCTTGAGTTCGCCGAGCTCCAGGTCGGGGCCGCCGGTCAGCGTCACGATGGCGGCGTCGGCGCGTTTCATGGCTTCCTGTCCGCCGAGGAACGGCGAATCGAGCATTCGGGTGAGGGCGAGGGCACAGCGGTCGAGGCCGTCGGAGTTTTCGGCGAAGCCGACGCCGACGCCGCAGGACGCCCTGCGTTTGTGGAGCGCGCGCATGAATGTGGCGAAATCGGTTCCGACGAGGTCGCGGCAGCGCAGGACGGATGCGATTCCGGCCACAGTCCCGGCCATTTCCTTCGCCGAGGTGGCGAACGCGGCTTCGGCGGGCGTGTCGGGCGGGAGCGTGCTGAAAAGGAGGTCGTTCGGCATGGTCAGGACCACGTCGGCGACGGGGATGATCTCCTGAAGGCAGTCTTCGGCGTTTTTCCGGCGGGAATGCGCCTCGAACGAGAACGGCGTGGTGAGCAGGAAGATGGCGGGGATGCCCGCCTCGCGTGCGACGCTGGCGAGCGTGCGGATGCCGCCGGTCGCGGTGCCGCCGCCGAGGCCGCCGGTCACGATGATCAGCGAGAAGCCGCGGACATGTTCCTTCAGGTTGGCGCGTTCGTGGGAGACGGCGCGTTCGCCGCGGAGGACGTCGCCGCCGCATCCGGCGCTGGACTTCGAGTTCCAGTCCGCCGAGGCGTTGATCGAGGCGTCTGCGTGCGCTTCGGCGAGGACGGCGCCGTCGGTGTCGACTGCGAGCGTGACGAGCCATTTTGCGCGCGGATTGGCGCGGAGGAAATTGAGGATGCGGATGCCGCAGCCGCCGATTCCGACGACGAGAGCTTTTCCGAGGGGAGCCCGGGAGAGGCCGGCGGACGTGTTGGCAGTGTTTTCCATCATATTTTGAAAGCCTTTCCCAGGGATTTCAGACCGTCGAGGAACTGGTCCGTGGCCTGTACGACCGTGCGCCTCAGTCCGCCGCTGCCGGAGGGCGAATCCTCCTCGAGCGCGGCTGCGTGCTTCACGAGCCCGAGGATCGCGGAGTAGCAGGGCATGGGGCTGCGGAACGAGGACAGCGCCCCGGTCACGTTCATGGCTTCGCCGCAGCGGACGGGGAGGTTCATGACGTTCATCATGATCGAGGGGGCGGAGTCGATCATGGAGCCGCCGCCGGTCATGACGATGCTGTTGCGGAGGTATCCGAACAGGTTGGCGCGTTCGATCTCCTTTCGCAGGATGGTGAACGTTTCCCGCTGGCGCAGGTCCATGACCTTTTCGAAGGAATCCAGCGGGATCCGGCGGATCTTGTCCGCACCGCCGTTGGACACCATGTATTCGACGTAGTTTTTCCCTTCGTTCCGCAGTTTCGTCAATGTGGATTCGCGCAGGAACTTCTGGCAGTAGTCGTACGGCAGCTCCAGCGCGACGGACAGATCGTTCGCCACGTTGTTCACTCCGGTCGGGATCGTGCCGCTCATGAGCACGCCGTCCTGGTAGAGCAGCACGTAGGAGCAGACGCCCGCGCCGTAGTCGAAGAGGAGCGTCCCCTGCTGCTGTTCATCCTGCGTGAGCACGCCGTAGGCGTCGGCGAGCGGGGCGAAGATCGGGTAGCCGGATTCGAAACCGAGCTCGCGGAGGATGGTCTGCACCATCTCGATGCGCTTCTTTTCCGCAAAGATGACGTGGATGACGGCGGTGAGGCGTTCCGCGAGCTGGCCGATCGGGTTGAACGTGCGCCTCGTGCCGTCGATCAGGAACGACGAGTCGTAGACCTGGATGTTCACCAGGTCGGTCGAGACCGCGAGGTTTCTGGCGTTGTCGACGGCCTTCCGCACGTGGACTTCGGTGATCTTCCGGTCTTCGTTGTAGTTCAGTACGGTTCCCTCGCCGACCCGGGAGCTGACGTGCATGCCGTTGATCAGGAAATAGACCTGACGGTCCGCGCGGCTGAAGCGGCCGAGCCCCTTTTCGGACTCCTCCATGACGGTCCGGAGGATGCCCAGGGCGGCGTTCTGGTCGACGATCATGCCCTTGACGACGGAGTTTTTGCTGGGAGCCGAGGCGAAGGAGAGCACCTCGATGTTCCCGTTCTGGTCCGGCCTGCCGTGAATGACGCAGATCTTATCCGTGCCGAACTCGATACCTGTGATGATTGTTTGTCCTGACGATGCCATTTCCATTCCTTCCGCTGCCTGTGAGCCGTTAGCCTGTCGGCGTTGTCGTTATCATAAAACATTACCACACTTTTTAAAAAAATCGAATGGTTTTTGTCAAAAAAACGGAGGTTTTTTTCGCAAAACCGGAAAACGGGGCCGGACGCGGCGGAAAAAGCGGTTCCGGCGGGCGTTTTTTGTCCGGGATCCGATCCCCTCGCGGCCTTTCGTTTTTCAGCCCCGCTCCGACGGTTCAGACGAGGCCGAAGAGCCGGCAGAGCGCATCGAAGCGTTCGAGCGTGTCCGGGCCGAATTTCTCCAGGGAGCGACGCACCCTGTCGAACGGCTTTTCCAGCATGTCGCCGGACTTCGAGAAGAACTTGTCCGCCAGGCAGACGAGCTTTTCCTCCGGCGTTTCCGGCAGATAGTCGCGTTCGGGGAGCGGCAGCCCCTGCATCCGCACTTCCGCCGCCGTGATGCCCGCGCCGGTATGGCGTTCGCAGATGCGGGCGAAGGGCTCCATGTCGATGCCGTGCGACTGCCCGTAGGCACGGAGCATTTCCGCTCCGATCATGCCGTGCGCGATGTAGGGGCGTTCGCCTTCGCAGAGGATGGACGGCGCATGACATTGCAGGATGCCGACGTCATGAAGCATGGCGCCCGCGGAAACGAGCCGCGGATCGAGGTCCAGCGGCGGGCGTGCCGGATTCGCGAGGATGGCGAGCGCCTTGTCGCGGACCTGCCCGCTGTGGCGCAGCAGAAGCCGCCGGAGAGGCGTGTCCTCCGGGTAGAAATGCCTGATGACGACGTCTGGATCGATTCTGTCGGTCATGTGCGTGAGGGAAAGCTGGAACGGGTGTGCCGGACGCGTGAATGGATCGGACGGATTCTTATTCCGCCGACTACTTCTTCGCGTCGGTGGCCCGGTCGTTCATTTCCTTCGTCAGGACAACCACGATGTGATCCGCGAATTTCGCCGCGGCCTGTTCGATGCCGTCCGCGAATGCCTCGGGCGTGGCTTCGTTGACCGGGATGCTGTAGTCCTCGGTCCCCGTGATCTTGAATTCTTCCTCGCCGGGCTCGACGATGAAGTAGTGGACCATGAGGTCGACCTGCATCGTGGATTTGTTCAGTTCGCAGGACAGCACCGAGCCGTCGAGCTCGAACGTCGGCTTTTTCTCCCGGCTCTGGTTGTTGGACGGGGCGGCGAAGCGGGCGGCGAGGTATTTGGTGAGCATGGCTCCGGGGGGCATCGACCAGCGGTTGTACTCGTCGACGCTGATGCGGCTGGCTTCCTCGCGGAACACCATTTTGAAGCGGCCGGAACATTCGGAGGAGAAAGCGTCGACATCGATGACGAACGGCAGTTCGTCAAGCGGGGACGGCGAAACGAGGTCGAACGTCTTCGGCTCGTTGTATTCCGTCCGGGGGACGAGGCTGACGTTGCAGGCGGCGAGGAGCGGCAGCAGCGCGGCCGCGCACCAGAGGCTGAGTTTTTTCATGAACGGCGATCCTCCGTGCGTGTGCTGTTAGTCCCGGGGCAGGGGCGGGATGACGAGCATCTGTCCGTACTTCGGGCCGCGTTCGTCGAGCGTATCCTTGTTCGCCTCCTGAATGAGCTTCCACATGGCGGCCTTGCCGTACATCTTCTGGGCGATGACCAGCAGGCCCTCGCCTTTTCCCACGTAGTAGTAGCGGACGCCGTTTTCACCCTGGACCGTGGTGCCGGGCGTGCCGTTTGGCGACGGGACGGAACCGGTGCGGGTTGCCGTGGTCGAGGTCGCGGCCGAGGCAGAGGTGGAGGCGGAGGTGGAGGAAGCGCCGGTCTGCGCCTGCTTCTTGGTCGCAGTGGTCGTCGCGGCGGCGGCAGGGGTTTCGAGGCGTTTGCGGAGTTCCGCATTCTGCGCCAGGATGACCTTCTCGTTTTCGATGTATTTCATGATCTTTTCGCGGAGGGCGGCGTTTTCGGCCTTTGCCGCGGAGAGTCTGACCAGGTCGGTCTGCGGGACGTCGCTCGCCAGCTTGATGTCATTGCGGATGCGGTAGGCTTCGAACATCCGCTGTTCGCAGGTTTGAATATAGGTGCGGATGGCGGCCTGGTCTTCCTTGGAGAGGGTTTCGCCGCTGAGCTCAAGGTATTTCAGGAGGTGGTAGATGGCGGCGGGGTAGTTCTCGAGGTTTTCCTTGTAAATCAGGGCAATGTCGTAATGGGCCTTCGGGGATTTCGGGCAGATCGCGATGAATTCTTCCAGACTTTGGGCGGCTTCGCGGTAGGATTTCGCGTTCTTTGAGCTCATGGCCTTCGCATAAAGCGGGTGCGTGGACTCCTTGCCCACATAGTCGGAGCAGGCCGAGAAAACGAGACATGCGGCGACAGCCGCGGCGGAGATCAGATGGATAGCTTTCATGAAGAGGGCTCCTTTCGGGAGATGACGTTTGAAAATGCTTATCATAGAAATATAGCCAGAGATTGAAAAAAAGAAAACCGAAAAACGAAAAAAAAACGAAAAAAAGTCCCTTCCCCTTGTTTTTTCGCCGTTTCAGCGGTAAATTAATCATTCCGGTTTATTGCATCCGTACAGATACCGTCCTGCCGGCCATTCCGTTGAGTCGGCATTTCCGAAAGAGGAGCATGCCCGAAATGAACGCCGCATCCAGAACAATCCGCCTTGCGCGGGCCTCCTTTGTCTATCTCGTCAGTCTTGCGCTTTTTCTGCCGTGCGCCTGTTCGAACTTCGGGACCGGCGGGCCGGATCCGGACGCGGAGCCCCCGAATTCGAGCGGTGCGAAGCCGCGGATTGAGATCACTGCTCCGCTGGTCATCCCGCCCGCGCCGGACTACGCAAATTCGGCGAACTGGGTGAAGACGGGCGCGGAGAAGTCCGTTCAGCCCGAATTCGAGGTGTTCTACATCTACCCGACGCTTTTCCTGAACAAACTGCGCCCCGTGATGGACTGCCGGTTCGAAAGCATCCGGACGAAAGCCGCGAGATACACCGACCTCACGTTCGGGCTGCTGACCGACCCCGCGCATCCTCTGGGGCTTTTCGCGCCGTTCGTGCGGCAGGCGGACTACTCGACCGCGCAGGAAACCGACTTCACGGCGGACCTCGGCGACACGCTCCTCCGGTACGGGATCGAGGACACGAAAACGGCGTTTCTGTACTTTCTGGAGCGCATGCACAAGCCCGGGACGCCGTACATCCTGATCGGGCACAGCCAGGGCGCGTCCGACCTGTACGAACTGCTCTGCAGCACGCCCGAGATCACGCCGGAATCCGGGTTTGCGGCCGCCTATCTGGCCGGACTCCCGAAGAAGACTGCCGACGAGATCGACCGCGATTTCGAGGGGCGCGGCATCCGGCGCGGAATGGGCGCGTCCGACGTCGGCGTGATCCTGAGCTGGAACACCATTTCGGCGGACGCCGGGGACAATCTTTTCACCGTGCCCGGCGGGTACGTGATCAATCCCGTGAACTGGACTACGGACGACGTTCCCGCCGACGCGGCTGACGTGCTGGACCAGGCGTATTACTACGTGTCCGAAAAGGAGCCCGCGGGCACGTTCAAGCCATCGCTGCTGGGCGGCGTCCGGGCCGACCCCGAACGCGGTGCGCTGATCGTGGAGCTGCCGGGCGACAGTCAGTACGATGCGAGCGGGCAGATGGGCGAAGGCGTGTTCCACGCCAACGACCTGTTTTTCTTCGCCGAATCCGTGCGCGACAATATGGCGCTTCGTGCGGCGGCGTGGCGGGATTTCCACGACGCGGCGCAGGAAGACTTAACGGAGTAAAAAAAGCCGCAGTCATCGTCCCGAGCGCGGCATTGAGGTGGGAAAAGGCCTGCTCCCAGCGACAGCTGCGAACTGCTTCAGCACGGTCGTGTGCCGTTGCGAAGCACGGCGCTGCCGCAGAGGAGGCGCAGCTTCCCCGTGTGCCGTTGCGAAGCACGGCGCTGCCGCAGAGGAGGCGCAGCTTCCCCGTGTGCCGTTGCGAAGCACGGCGCTGCTCCAGAGAAGGCGCAGCTTCCCTGCTCAAACGAAGGGATTGTTTTTCTTCTCGTACCCGATGGACGTGAACGGGCCGTGCCCCGGGACGACGCGCGTGTCGTCCGGGAGCTTGAAGAGCTGGTCGCGAACAGAAGCCTCAATCTCGTCCTGATCGCCGCCCGGCAGGTCGGTCCTGCCGATGGATTCGTAGAAAAGCGTGTCGCCGGAGAAGACGGTGGCGAGCTCGGGGAAATAGTAGGACGCGCCGCCGGGCGAGTGTCCCGGACAGGGGAGGATCTGGATTCGCGGGTCGTTCGGCGGCCAGGCTGTGTCCGGCAGGTCCTCAGCGGCGGGAATGAAGCCCCCGACGGTATTGCTGGGGCTGTAATAGATGAACTTGTCGGCGGGGTTGAGGTAGACGCGCCTGATGCGGAGTGCGTCGGCGATGTCGCCCGCGGCGGAGATGTGGTCGACGTGGGCGTGCGTGAAGAGGATGACCGCTTCGTCGTAGTCGAATGCCCTCGACTCAGCCTCGATCAGCTTCCAGTCGCCGCCCGGGTCGATGATGTACAGCGTGCGCGAGCCGGGGAGCTGAACCAGACCGCAGTTGACTTCGAGAAGTCCGACGACGACGATTTTGAACGGATATTCAGGCATAATGGGATGTTCCTTTGCGTTGTTGTGCGGCAGAGTCCGGATCAGTGCAGTCTGTTCGGGGCGTTGCTCCTTTGGGTCCCCCAGCCGCCACCGCCGCCACCGCCGCCTGACGATTGGCCCTGGCCGAAGCAGTCATGCTCCAGCCTGGTGTAGAGGACTTTCCGCTGGCCTTTTTCGTCCTTGGTCCAGACCGCGGGCGAGTCCAGCCAATTAAGCCCGGCCTGGCGGAATGCGGGGTTGTCGAGCATGGCGAGCGCGGCGACGTAGTACGAAAAATAGCGGAGGTGCTTCGGATAACGCTGCGCGGCCTGTTCCCAGGCGTCCTGAATGCTCGAACTGCCGGCGAGGAGCGGGACGAACTCGGTGAGGTAGTAGAGCCAGCCGACATCCAGCATGGAGAAGCCGTCGACCGGTTCCAGTGCGATCGGGATCAGGGCCGTTTCCGTGAAGACGGGCAGGACCATGCGCCCCGCCTCGAACGGGCGGAGGTAGGTCCCGTCGGTCGTCCTGATGCGTCCGATCGGCTTGGCTTCGGCGTTTGTCTCGATGTTTTCGAGGGCCCTGTTGTTGTTCAGACGGTTGAGGGCGCCCGCGACGCGCTGCGCTTCGCCGTTTGTCTGCGACGAGGCGAAAACCTGACCGATGTCGGGGGAATAACGACTGGATTCGCCGCTTCCTTCCTTCGGCGTGACGAAGGCGAATTGCTTGTCGTAGTCGCTGTTTCCTTCCTGAATCCCGTCTTTCCAGCGTCCCCTGCCCATGGAACCGGAGATGGTGACGGATTTCTGCCTGGCCTCGAAGAAAGCGAGTGCGCCCGATCGGTAGTCCAACCCGGGCTTGAACCTGCCGCGCAGGTATCCCTCCCAATCATCCTTTTCGCCGCCGTAAGTCGTCCATTTTTCGTCGAAGACGGCCCAGGAGAGGCGAGGCAGGAGGTCGTACCGGCGGTCGGCGTCCTGATCGTTGTAGGTTTCCAGCGGCCGATCGATCGTGATGGAGATGTTCGTGTACGTGTAGTACGTGCGTTTTCCCTCCTCGGCTTCCTCGCGCTTCACGACATCGTCGTTCACGGTATACTGGTACGGCTCTTCCCGGTTGAACGTGTCGGTGAAGGTGGTCTGCCCGTTCCGGATGTATCTGCCGAGCGCCTTTTCGTCGAGCGCGCCCTCGTAGGGATTGGTGGACTCGGAGAAGGCGATGTGAAGCGGGAGGATCTCTGACTGCCCGGAGAAGTCCTTTTCGAAATCGACCTCGAAGTCGCCCCACCAGTTGCGGTCGAAATCCAGCCGGAGGAGCTGGTAGAGTCCGCACCAGTCCCTTGCATGGATCATTTCATAGAACGACTTGTCTCCGAGGTAGTTCGAAAAGTCGGTGGGGGGATTGGTCACGAGCTGTGGCATACCAGCGAATTCGATAGCGGTCCCGGCGGCTATCCCGTACGACTGAGCTTTGGTCTCGTCGGTGAGATCGTTGTGCTGGATGGAGTAGTCCAGGATGGAGCCGAGCATGTAGGTGTAGGGCGTCCGCCAGGCGTAGTCGTTGATGAAGACCGGCGAGATGCGCTCATAGACGTCGCTGTCCCCGACGAGGTTCATGTACGTGATGAAGAACTCGCTGGCATCGTCGTCATAGGTGATGCCGTTGTTTTTCGCCGCCTGCTGGGCTGCGCCGAAGCCGATCAGCGGCCCGACGAACGCGATGCGGGTCTGGAGCTGGGAAACGAGCTTGTTCAGGGCGTCGAGGTAGCGTTTTTCCTTCTCCACGCGGACGACTTCCCGGATCAGCTTTTCCGTGTTGATCGAGCCGTCCTCGTTGTAAAACTCCTCTTTCTCCGGGAACAGCGTGAATTCCTCCTGCGTCGGCGGCTGCGGGATATCTGCGAAGAACTCCGCCGCGTTCGAATTCGGGTCGTCCAGGATGCCCTTTGCGAGGAAGGGATCGGAAATCAGTGTTCCGGTGGCGCGGATCAGGTTCAGTTCGCCGATCAGGTTCAGCGAATGCTTCTGCCATTCCGCTCCGGTCAGCGCGGCGGCGTCCACGCCGTTCTGAGCCTTCACCTTGCCGCGGATGATGGTCTGGACGTCGAAGAGCAGCAGGATGGCCATGATGACGAGGATGAGCGCGACGACCGCCAGGATGAGCACCTGGCCCTGTTCGCCGCGTTGCCGCCTGAATGCCGTTTCATGCCGTTTCATGCGCCGCTACTCCAGAAAAGCGGAAGAATGGTTCGCGAGTTCGGATTCGCCGGAAATCGTGACGGATTCCTGTCCCGTGAGCCAGTCGTGAAGGGGGAGATTCAGGGGATAATGTTCGAATTGGAAACGGAAGCGGATGGTCTGGCCGAATCCAAGCGTTTCCGCACGGACGTGATGCTGGTTGCCCGAATCGCAGATGCTGCATCCGCCGATCAGCGATTCCCCGTAATGCGGACACTGGTAGTTCGTGTGAATCTGTTCCTTGCCGACCCAGTTGGCGTACTCCACGTCGCGTTCCCCCAGCATGAACTCGCGGAGGAGCGTTTTTTCCGTCTCAATCCGGTTCCTGCCGTAGCCGGAATATGCGCCGTAGGACGGCGTGACCATTTGGCCGGAGACGGGGGCAGCCTTGACCAGGGCCTCGCGGAGGGCCAGCTCGTCGCGGAATCCGACGGCGGCGGACCTGGCGCCGCGGAACGCGGCATAATCGGTGATCATGTCGGTGACCACGAGCTGGAAGAGTTGAAGGATGCCGAAGAGAATCATCCCGATGAGAATCATGCAGAGGAACGATTCGAGAATGGCGGCGCCGTGCTCGCCTTTCCTCCGGGCATACGTGGCGGCAAATCCGATTTCTCCGACCGGGGCGGGGACCCGCAACGCGTTTTCGGGGACGCAACCCTCCCTTCGCTCCGCTGCGGTCTGCGCCGCCTCGGAGCCTGTACGACCGCCGCGGGATCGCATTGCCCCGCCGTTCAGCGTGTGTCGGGGCCGACAGTGCATGGCTCGCATCCTTGTCCGGATTGCCGCATGATGGGATCGGACGCGGGGAAACATCACCGCATCCATGCAACATGCGGAAAAAGTCAGGTCAGAGGTTTCTTTTACAGATCGATGTCGCCGCTGGCATCCATGTTTTGCAGGACCTTCGTGGTGCTGTCGCCGGACTGGACTTCGTCCGTGTTGCCGCCAATCGCCCCGGTCGCGCCGGAGATCAGTTCCCGGATGCGACCGCCGAAGAGGCCGAACACAGTCAGAGCAGCCACCGCGACGAGCGCGATGATGATGATGTATTCCAGGATGGCCTGTCCGCCGGCGGAGCGGCGTTTCATTGCGTAGTGTTTTCTGTTGCGTTTCATATCGGGACTCCTTTCCTTGCTGGAATCGGTTTATTGATCTGTCACGGTTCCCAGGCGATCAGCGAAAGAATTCGCCAGCCGTACTCCAGGAACACCCGCATGAGGAGAAAAAGCGAAAGGGCGACAAGCACGACCGTGACGAGCATCACCGTGTATTCCGCGAGCACCTGCCCGGACTCATGTTTGCGCGCGCGCCGTCTCATTCATTGTTCTCCGATACCATACGATAGCATACTTTTCCGCCGTTTCAAATAGAAAAAGCGTCAAAACAGGAAAAAAACGGAAAAAACAGGGATGGAACCCGCGGTTTCCCGCGGTTCCGCCGCCGGACGCGGTGCGCGGAGTTCATTTTTCCTTTTTCTTCTTGCTGCTGTTGCTCTTATTGTTTTTCGCGGCGTCCTTCGAGAGGTCGTGGAGGTATTTTTCGGAGAGATTGAGCGTGAAGACGGCGTCGTTGCCTTTCGGCTCGTGCTTGAGGGTGGAAAGCGGGTTGTTCTTGCCGCCCTTCTGGATGAGCTTGCCGTCCTTGCCGATTTCGAACGAAGTGTCGGCGACCATGGTGTAGAGCGTCACGAATCCGTCGACGGTGCGGAAGACCTCGTCGCGGATGACGGAGCTGGTGCAGCGGAGCGTGATGGAGGCGTCGAGCGAGCCGCGGGATCCCTCGGTGATGCGGGCGAAGATCGCCTTCACGTTGTTGCGGATGTCCTCAATGCTGGGATCTTCCTCGTCGATCTCGATGTTCGCATCGCCCGCCTTGATGGTGGTCTTCTTCTCCTCTTCCGTGCGGGGATGGGCTTCTTCCTCGGCCTTCATGCGGCCATGGACGTAGGCTGCGTCGACCATGGCGGTGAAGAGCGCGCCTTTGGTCCTCATGCTGGTGACAAGCATGGGCGTATCCGGGTTCACGGTCCAGATGAATGGCTGGGTGTCGGGGAGGTTGACGGCCAGGCGGCACTGCATGATGTCGTCGGAGACGAACTCGAAGAACGCGAGCATATCGGTTTTGCCGTTCACGACGTGGATTTTCAGGATGCGTGCGCCGGAGAATGTGCTCGCCTCGGTCTTGATGTCCTCGCGGGTGGAAAGGCGCTTGTAGATGTCGTTGACGCGGCCGGGGGCGTAGAGGACCACGTCCATCAGGGATTTTTCGAAGTCGGCGGGGTCGATTTCAGTCAGGAAGAAGGAGACGTCGCCGGTGAGGTCTTCCACGACCATGGCCACGTCATCGAGGCAGGCGGCGAGGTCGGCGCCGTCGCTGGAGAGGATCGTCTTGAGCGCGGGCGAGGCCACGGCCTTTTTCGCGTCGGCGAAGAACGCGAACTTGGCGTTGGACGGGATGTAGGTTTCGGAGACCGCGTGAAGGGGCGGGACCAGCGCGGTGAGCGCGATCAGGAAAGCGGCGGCCTTGATTCGGGACAGGAATTGCATGCGTGTTGTCCTTTCTGATGTTGCGGCTTGGGGGAGCTGCCCTTATTGCTGGGAAAAATACATGAAGTTTCGGATGGCGTTTGCTTCGATGTTCAGCGCCGCCGGCTCGTCGAACGGACCGTCCACGACCACGTTGTCCTCGTTCGTGTAGAGGAAGCGGGGCTTGAACGTGCGGTAGACGATGCCGTCGATGACGAACGCGAGGGTGGGCGAGTCGTCGCGCCCCTCGACGCTGAGCTTGCGCCAGATCTTTCCGCCGTCCGGGGTCAGGTGGAAGCGGAGCTTGTAGAATCCGGGCAGATCGTTGATGGCGATCGCCTCAATGGATATGATGTCGGAGGAGTCCAGAAGCGGATTTTTGTCGATATATATTTCGTCCTCGAACATGGTTTCGATTTCGATCTCGCGCTCCTCGCCCCGCTTGTGGCGGATGATCTCGTGGATGGAGACGACGCCGAACTCGCCGGGTTCGCCGACAACGGGCATGTAGACCTCCTCCCTGCTGTCGACGTTGAGCGGGTCCAGAATGCCCGACGCGCTGCCGCCGCAGGAGACGGCCGCGGCGGCCGCGACGCAGATGCAGACGGCGGGGAGTGCGGCGGCCCGGAGCAGGCGGATTGCGGAATGCAGGATGTTTTTACTGGTCGTCATGGCGTGTCACTTGAGGCGGAAATGGTTGCGTGCGGAGTTGGATTCGAGCTTTTTCGCGGTCGCGGGGTCGAACGGGCCGTCAACAATGATGGAGTCGGTGACGTCGTCGTAGAGCATGCGCGGGACGAAAGTGCGGTAGACGACGCCGTCGATGAGGAAGGCGACGTGCTTGCCCTTGTTCGGGAGGCTGAGGCCGATCCAGTGGCGTTTGCCGCGGTCGGTCAGCTTCAGTTCGAGGCTGTAGTAGGGTTTCTGCTTTTCGATGGGGATCGCCTTGATCTCCTTGACGTCGGCGGTCCGCAGCAGAACTGCGGTGTTGAGGCAGATGTCGTCGCCGAACATCGTTGGCACCCATTCCTCCTTTTCGGTGCCCCGGCGCAGGCGGATGATCTCCCGGATCTCAATGACGCCTTCCAGCGGACGGTCGGAGGTGTCGAAGTTTTCCGGGTCGAACATGTGGTCGATGTCGTCGGCGCTGCAGCTCTGGCCTCCGGCCCCGCACAGGAGGACCGTGGCGAGAAGACCTGCGACGAGCGGGAGCGTCCGGCGGATGTGCTTGAAGATGGACATGCGATGTTACTTTCTCATCTTGTAGTAGTTGAACTTGGAGTTGTTCTGGAGCGCCAGCGCGGTGGCCTGGTCGAACGGGCCGTCGACGATGACCGACGTCGCCTCGTCGCTGCTCAGCATCCGCGCCTTGATTCCGCGGTACACCGTGCCGTCGATGACGAACGCCAGCTCCTGCCCCTTGTGCTGGACGCTGAGGTTGATCCAGAGCTTGCGGCCGCGTTCGGTGAGGTCGAATCGGAGGTTGTAGAACCCCTGGTCGCCGGCGATCGGGATGGGCTGGATGTTCGTGATCTCGGACGAGTCGATCAGCTGCATCGAGTGAATGGTCACCTCGTCGCCGAAGTACGACGCCACGGTGCGTTCCACGCCTTCGCCGGTCCTGGTGCGGATGACCTCGTGAAGGGAAACGACGTATTTGGGCGGCAGCTGCATTTCTTCCCAGGTGTCCGGGTCGAAATACATGTGGACCTCGTCCTTGTCGCAGCTGTGGTAGCCGCAGCAGAAGAGGACCGAGCAGAGCAGCGCCGCCGGAGCGAGAAGTCTACGGATGGTTTTCATGAATGGAGGTACCCTTGAATCGTTTTCAGTCGTAACTATTAAGATAGACTCCAAATGCGAAAATGCAACCGCCTTTTTCAAAAATATAGGGAAAAAGAGGTGTTTTTTTGTTTCCGCGGTTGAAAAATCGCGCGGACGGGGTATTATATTTCCTGTTTTTATCTTGCCGGAGGCGCGCCGCCGTCCGGTTCGCCGCAGTTTTACGGAGGTGCATGCATGGCTGATCCACAGAGGTCCTGTCCGGAAGCGATTGGACAGATCCGGACCCGTTTGAAACAGGTCATCCGCGGGAAAGACGAGGTGATCGATTTGCTGCTGAACGCGGCGCTGGCGAACGGCCACGTGCTGCTGGACGACGTGCCCGGCGTGGGCAAGACCACGCTCGCCAAGGCGCTCGCTTTGACGGTGAAGGCCGATTTCAAGCGCATCCAGTTCACGTCCGACATGATGCCGTCCGACATCCTCGGGTCCTCCGTCTTCAACCAGCAGTCCGGCGAATTCAAGTTCTACCCCGGCCCCGTGTTCGCGAACATCCTGCTCGGCGACGAGATCAATCGCGCGTCGCCACGCACGCAGTCGGCCCTGCTTGAGGCCATGAACGAGCATCAGGTGTCGATCGAGGGCGTCCGTTACGACCTGCCGAAGCCGTTCCTCGTGATCGCGACGGAGAATCCGGTCGAATACTACGGCACATTCCCGCTGCCCGAAGCCCAGCTCGACCGCTTCGCCATGAAGTTTTCGCTCGGCTATCCCGATCCCGCCGAGGAGCTCGCCATGCTGAACGACCGCTGGCACGACGATCCGCTGGACCACGTCGAGCCTGTGATCGGCTGTGCGGAACTGATGGAGCTTCAGGACGCCGTGCGCGAGGTGGCTGTGGAGCGTTCCGTGCAGGAATACGCCCGCGCGCTTGTCGCCGCCACACGCGACCCGGAAAACGGCTTCTCCCTCGGCGCCAGCCCGCGCGCCCTGCTCGACCTGGCGCGCTGCGCTCAGGCGAGGGCGTTTCTGGACGGACGGGCGTTCGTGACCCCGGACGATGTCTCCTTCCTGGCCGGACCGGTCCTGACGCACCGCCTGATCCTGAATCAGAAGAGCCGTCACGCGGGCCTTTCCGCCGCGGAGCTGGTCGCTGCCATCGTGAAGAAAACGCGCGTTCCCGTGTGATTCCGGGCCGCGTCCCGACGAAAGGAGCTACCGCGAATGAGCCGGAATCCGCTGAGCATGGTCCGAAGCCTCTGGCTGCGGTTCCTGGACGGCCCCCAGTGGCTCCGCGAATCGCACGGGCTCGGCTTCGTGTTCAAATACTACCGTTCGCCCACGCTGAAACTGCTGTTCTGGGCGATGGCCTGGTACGAACGCATGTTCAGCCGTCCGATGCGCCTGCTCTTCATCGTGATCCCGATGTTCGCCTTCTTCGCCATGTTCGCGTTGAACAGTCCGGCGATCCCCGTCTTTCTCTTCCTCGTCGTGCTCCTCGCCGTCGATTTGCTGACCGGACTCGTCTTCCGGCCGCGTCTGACCGTCGAACGCGATTTCCCGAGCCGCGTCAAATGCGGCATCCCGTTCGACGTTACCTACCGGATCCGCAACCTGCGGCGTCTGCCCGCGGCCGACCTGCTCGTCGATCC
>Ga0265301_10001976_pt1 | contig 25029 bp, 28 predicted proteins | sample AusTroGonzalo_MG_2_FD_193488 | JGI IMG/M metagenome (GOLD analysis project Ga0265301, IMG submission 193488) | Bovine rumen microbial communities from tropical cattle in Woodstock, Queensland, Australia - Gonzalo_04 | ecosystem: Host-associated > Mammals > Digestive system > Stomach > Rumen ... | reverse complement strand
TGAATATCTACGTGGACGATAGCGGCCAGTGGAAGAAGTCCCACCACGCTAACCGGATTAAGTTGCAAAGCAACAAGGGTGACCATCCGAACACACGGAACATGTTGCCGATGTCCATCGGGGACGACCCGGATATCCTCATCAAGGGCTACAAGTCGGATCTCTCGCAGGCTGACATCAACAAGGTAAAGCACTTTGTACGTCGCAACAAGGACCTGCTGAACCGCCTCGGCGAGGACATTGATATAGACGACTTTATCGCCAATATGGTACTAGACTAGCCCGTGCAATATTCTTGGATCCGGGACTGGGGAGAGGCCAAGCGCCTCGTGCGCTCCTTGAAGGGCACGTTCAAGTCCAACCTCTTCCGTAAGTCATTCCAGAAAGGCAGCAGGCGCTACCCGTTCGAGTCGCTTGTCATCCACGACGGCAGGCGCTTCTACGGCGTGCTCACGTGCCGCTACATCCGCAACACGGTCGCCCCAGGCGTGCACCACGTATGGCACGTCGGCGACGTGGACACGGCAGTGGGGACGAAGGGCTACGGGCGCATGCTCGTGCAGGAGTTCATAAAGAAACACGGCTCGCGGTTCTACCTGTGGTGCTGGGACGATGTTGCTACCCGGTTCTGGATACACATGGCGTTCACGCTCGGTCTCTCCATCCGACCGGTTGGCACTACGCCCTGGAATACACCTACGGTACTCATCGGATAATTTTTCTTACTTATTTCTTACGGATGTGTTTTCTCGTGGAATATTGGTTATATTTAGGGTGTTATGAAATACGAAGTTGATAAATACAACACTACCTACGAGATCTACATCTATGACGAGAAGGGTACGCCCTGTTCCGCCATCGTGCAGTTCTGCTACGAGGGGCTGCACTTCTCATATAACGAAATAAACGTCAGCCTCCCGCCGATGTCCGTCCGCGGGGAGGGCGGGAATACGTTCAATATTCACGGGTTGCGCATTAAGTACGAGGGCAGCGTCTATGCGTACATCGGCGATTTCAACTACGTGGCCGTTGGCAGTTTCCGCAAGGCGTTCAGTACACCCGAGGAAGGGCTTGCGGCAGTTATGGAATATATTGAGGAGATACAGGCATGAATGAACTTGAACGGGAATACATCAAGACGGGGTGCGATATCGTAAACGCTATTATCAAGAGCGCAGATATTTCTACCGAGGAAGGCCCCTCCGTGTACATTACGCTCAAGCTGCCCGTCGGTGGAGTCGTTTTCGGCGGAATCTGCTTCGGTACGGAGATGCTTACGAATGACGGGAGAGATTCGTACATAGAAGGTTGGGATAAGGGCATGACGGCCATCCTGCGCATTATGCAGCTCGCCGAGGTAAAGCACTGGGGCGACCTGGCGGGCAAGCCCCTCCGCGCCGTGCTCAAGGACGGCAGGATAGTGGCCATCGGTCACCTCCTCTACGACCAGTTCATGGACTACAAAAAGCCCCCGTTCAAGGAGGAAAGATGAGTAATAAAAGATTCAGCATGGAAGAGTTCAACCGCGTCTGCACGGATTGCGGGCAAGTAAGTCTACAAGGTGAAGAACATAAGATAAACGGACTATATCGTTACCTGCGGTTTTGACAGCATATTTAAGGAACTAGGGAAACTGGAGGAAGAATAGATGAGAACATCAATTAACAAACGAGGTTACGCATGAATAACGACGACATCTGGGCGGGCGGTTCGCTGAAGAAATCGGGTGACCCGGTCAGTTCATGGGAAACAAAGTTCATGATAAACCGAGGAAAATTCCGTAATCAGGAAACGTCTGGATTGTCAACAATTCTGATGTGCGTCGGGTTAGCGATTGTAGCGATATTCGCCGTGTACTTTTCGGTATGCGGTCCGGCCATGTGGCACAATGCGCTCGTCGTATGTAGCGGTAGCAAATGCACCACTTATACCGAGTGGAAGGTGATAGGCGAAGACCAGAAAACGGGAGTTCTTGAAGTATGGGCGGGCGGACGCCTGCAGAGACTCTCCAATGGGACATGGCATTATGAATGATACTATCCAGCTTTTGCTTGACCTCCTCTTCGACCTCTACCGCGAGGAGTACTTCGCCAAGAAGATGTGGCGCAAGGTCTACGGCTTCCGGGATCTGCCTGACGAGTATATCGCAGTCGCCTTTGCCTGCAACCGCCTGTACGAGCGGGACATCTTCGTCCGTCCGGGTCCCTCGGGGTTCGAGTTCAGGAGCAAGAAGGAAGTAAAGGAATATTTGGACCACTATCGGCAAGTGTTCTACGAATATGCCGCTTGGAAGAACAAGGAGGCATCCAATGCCACATGATTATAAATACTGCAAGCACCAGGACTCCTGTTCCCGTTGCGTTTTTGATGGCTGTCCCTTCGACAGGTACGAGAGCGAGGAGCCTAGCCAGTTTATGAAGAATGACCCTAAAGAGCATTTTTGCAAGGCATACGAACCGGAGGATTGATTTGAGCAAGATTGAACTACAAGGACTCACAAAGCCCGAGGCGCTCGCCGCCCTATTCAATGCAGCCAAGCCCCAAGGGCTCGGTAAACTCCAGTACGATCCGAGCCATCGCATGGACAGCGTTGAGGCGGGCATCGTCCTCACGCAGGGGATGTATGTGGACTACCTCGAGGGGAGAGTCATCAAGACCGACTTCGGCAAATATCCCGATGCCATCGACACTACGCTCTACGACCGGGACAACGGAAAGGACGCAGGCGGGATGGCTATATGGCGTGCTGCCGGTAGGAAGAATCTAGGCGATTTCCGAGGGGACCTAAATCTGCCGCCCGAGATAGGGGGGTGCAAGTGCCAGCGTGTCGAGCAACCCGATGTCCACTACGAGTACCACGGCTTCATGGGCGGGGTGTTGTACGTCTATAGGGAACCGGACGTATTTAGGAACTGCTGCATGTGCCGCCTTATGTACGTGAACCGCGACATGGGCAGGCAGTCGGAGATCCGGATTCCCGTAGAGTACTTTGTCCGCGAGAAGGACGGGTTCAAGTACTTCGTGTGCAGGCTCGTGTCGGAGTTTGCGGATTCGCTCTTCAAGGAGAATGACAATGATAGATGCAAACATACCTAGAGTTTGTCGAAGCTGCCCTAATTGTCAGCGATTTATAAAAATTGGTGTATTTATGCCACACTGGACACCTTGGGAGTGGTTGTGTAAAATCGACAAGCGTCCCTGCATGTGTGAGGAAAACGACAATGAAGATAGAAACTAGGGAAAAGAAGTTCAAGTGCCCGTATGGCGATAGGCCGGGGAAGCAGTTCTCGGACAACTGCTATGCCTTCGGATGCATACACCAGATCAACGGCGACTGCCCGCTGAAGAAGGAACCATGAGTAGTATATCAGAACTGAAGAAAGAGAATAGCCGGTTCAACGTACTCCACACCGAGTGGGGCGACTTCGTCCGTGTGGAGGAAGCCCAACAGCTAGAGAAGACGCTGTGGGTTACTAGAGCTAAATGTGCAGACCTTGCGGCGGAGGTGTACTCCTACAAGAAGGGTGCAGGATTTGCTACGAATAAGCTCCAGTACGCCGAGGAGATGTACAGGAAGCAGATCAAGGCGCTGAGGGCTTACGAGATATGTCGGATGAGAGCAAGTGGCGATGCTGAGGCAGAGAAAATCATGCGGGAGATGTCACTGGATGAGTTTAGAAAAACCGTAGAGTGGGGACTTAAACTATGCGATAGGGCGAAATCATGCGAAACGGACTAAACCAGTTCGAGCGTGAGGTTCTTGCAGACACGGGGCTGTCCATCCCGCGTTTTGCCCATATCCGTAATCGCGTGTACTGCACCTCCAGAACGGATATGCGGGAGTCACGTTTCTCGCTCTCGCCACGCTGGAGATATTGCAAGTAGCCGACACCCGCCGCCATCAGTGCGACGAGTCCGGTTACTACTGGCTGGAGGAACTTCCTCCATTGTGTGGATTCAGTAGGCATTTACCCCACACTCCACTCTTGTGGTGTGAATGTTACAGTCAGCGTGGTCGCCCTGGGCATCATAGAGAGCGCAATCGGTGCATCGGGTATTTGTCTATCGTAAGGCATAGGGGAGTCCTCCGTTTTAAGTTATCCATAAAAGTTTAGTTTATCCAAAGCATAGGTGGCAGGCGTCCCTAGTACGGAGCCGATGGTCGTGTAGATAGATGTGAGGTCTATGGTGTTCACACTAAATATCTATATCATTTACATTGGAGTACACCATATACGGATGTCCTTGTGGAGTGACAGACAAAACACCGCTTTCCCGCCTAAAGTTATCTTTTATGACTTTCTTATTACCGTTCTTGATTTCAAAGTAAGTAAATTGGGGCATTTTAAACGCTCCTCTGCCTCCACCAGTGCAGTAATGCTCAAAAACGACGCTTTTACCAACAACATCGGCAAGTGAAGTGATATTCGCATCGGGAGTGAAAGTACCTGTATAATCAGTACCATCAACATTTACAATGACGTGATTACCTGAGACAACCATATACGCATCGTGCTCCACGCTTGTATTTAAAGGAGTATCAAAAGTGATAGCAAGCACTCGCTGATACTGCTGAGTCCCAAACCTTTTTCCGAAAACGTCAAGAACAAAGTGTGTACTAGTGATAACCAAATGCAGAGACAAATCAACAATATCCGATATTCTGTCACACTTGTTGGACGAATTGATTAAGGCTATGGAACCATAGTAGTTCGTAGAAGCTCTCGTTTCCCAAACCCATTTTACTCGGCACACGTTGTAAGATTCGCCAACAACTACACCGGCATAGTAAGCTGTGACGTTATTATTACCCCCATTACAACAGACCTTGCCATTACGAACAAACGGCAAATCGTAGTAATCGTATTCGGTAAATCCTTCAATATTCTTCGCAACAAATTTTGGTTCAGTATTCCAAGTACACCTATTGCTTGGCTTAAACGAAACGAACAACCTGTCTAAGATTGACGATGCAGTACCGATGCACATATAGTATGCGTTTACAGGACTGTGTAGAGTCGCATCTACGGCACTGTTTATGTTGGACGAAATCCAATTAAAATCCTTGTCAAACCACGCACTATACGTGAACGCATAACGAGTATATACATCCGTGTCTGGTTGTATTCTAAAGTAAGCGCTAGAGAAATCCGCATTTTGTGTTATAGTCCCAGATGCGTTCCAATACCCGTGTAGGGTCGCCTTGGAAGCATCGAAGACTTGGTCGGAATGCTCCACTAGACCGAAGAATACATCGTCAAATCCATCAATTTTCGTGTCTGTGATACGGTCAGGAAGTCCGTTACTTAATGTAATGTAGTCTTCACTGTAATCATCCATCGTAATAGGTGACGAGTCGGATTTTTCAAGGAGAATTGCAAGTGCGTCTATATCCTTATTGAATTCATACGTTATTATCTGCGATGCACTTACAATGCTAGAGTACGTGTCGGAATCTCTATCATACGCCAATAGATTACAAGTCAAGTTATCTGCCGAACCATCAAAATAAAAGCGAAAACCCTTGTACACAGTCGGGTACTCGTTATTAATAAGCCTCTCGTATGAATCTGTCTTGTGAAATTCAGACTTGGCAAACTTATACCTTCCACTTGTAGAGCCTATCCCAAGATATAGTTTTTTGTTTATCGCATTCTGCGCCGTCACCGCCAGCAAATCGTCTTTCGCCATCTTCGCCGTTCCGCTGGGTCCGTCCACGGGTATCACGTCACCCGTGCGGAACGAGGTGATGCTTGTCGGGAGGTTCTTTACTTGGTCTGTTCCGTACTGTGCAGGGGCATAGTTCATTGCCTTGTACCATACGCTGTTGGCATCATCCCACGCCACCGTATCGCCAGCGACCACCGCTATGGAGCCGTCGGTCAATGTGCCGTCATCGGTGAGCGTGTAGAGCCAGCCGTTCTCTTGACCCGTGAGGGCGTTGAGGGTAGATACATCGGCCTCGCCCTTCGGGATGTAGCCGGAGCCCGCCTTCTCCGCGATTTCGTCGATTTGCTCCTGCAAACTTTCTTTAGTGTCGCCAATCGCACCCTTCACCCCATCGCTCGTGACGGGGTTCGTGGAGCCTGCGCGGGGTTTCTCATCAACGAACTGAACGCCGTCGACCAAAACTTCCTTGACGACTTTGGTCGTGTCGCCATCTTTGATAATAAGATTGTGGTGCATTTTCTTACCTCTTTACGTTTTGAATAATGTAGTTTGAAAAATTATTGAATTGAATGAACGAAGAAATGCGACACTTTCATCTGGCGATGTGCAGAGCCACCAACTCGCCTCAAATAGAATTTCACATCCGATTCGTCAGTAAGACTGAAAACCCCGCTAGACCATTGTGTCTGATGTGCCCAGTTATTGTCCACGTCATTGAACGTGAATGTTTCGGCTCGTAAGGTTGTTTCCGAAGTCTCGATAGTCAAATCGTATCTTGCATAGCCCGTATTGCCGCCCGGATTGAAGGCGAGTTCGAGGTCGAAATGGTAGAGCCCTGCCGGCAAATGAGGGTATTCGTCCTCGACCTTTTCGGGGTCGGGAGGGCCTCCAAGATTACCTTCGGCCTTGTAGAACGGTTTCGCGAGCGTTTTGTTCGTAATATACTGCCAGCCGTTCACGCATACCCAATGACCCCACAAGTCTTCCGATGGAGGCTCTGGCGAGCTTCCGCCACTAGGTATGAAAACGTCATCCTGTTCCCAGACGATAGTGTCAAGCGCGTCCTTCAGCACGAACTTGTACTTTCTTCCGTCCATAAGAAAACATACGCACTCACCGCGTTCGTTCAGCGGGATGGGGTTCTCGTTCAGTTCGGTTCCGTTGGCGTTCCTGTAAGTAGGCGACGGCGTATTAGTTCCGGACTTGTACGTGTACAGCTTGCCACCGACAAGCGGCCTGCCGTTGATGTCGTCAAAATGGAGTACAGGTGTGTATATCAACGAATATCCCATTATGCAATCTCCACGTCTACGTATATTCCTACCGTCCCAGGAGAACTTTGTGCGAGGTCTTTCATCACTACTCCAAGTTCGGTTTCAATGTCCGGGAACTGAACTGCAAGAGAAATATCCGCAGCAGTCAAAACACCGTTCGTAACTTCCTTAATCTTGCTTGCAAATCCGCACAGGTTCCCGAAACCACCGACACCCGCATCTACATCGGCACGAACGTTTATTACAACATTCTTTTTTCCAATCGCGAAAATGGACGTATCGGCAAACACCGGATTTATTCGCCATCCGGTATTCATACTAGTCACCAAGTACGAAACATTGGGAATGTTCTTTACCTTGTCCTTTGGGAAAGTACCCGTATTGTTTTCGTAATTGTACTGTTGTTCGTCCGTGTTGTTTATGTGTGCGAGAATGTCGGTAACGTTGATCGGGGTAGCATATACTCCGTTGTTGCCAAGCCACTCGATGTTCACGTAAGTATCAGTTCCTGCATCGGCAGTCTTTAGTACATGACCGCCTAAATTGAAACGACAACGTTCCACACGTCCTGACAACGTGTAAGTTCCACTCTCAAGCATCGCCCATTGTTCTATGCTCTTATTGAACTCACACGCAATTGCCGTAAGTTGAGATAGGGCATTGAGGCGGGCATCAACCACAACGTCATTCAGGTAGCAGTTTCCCGAAACCTCCATGACGTTATCGAAAATCAAATTACCGCGCCTAAACTGAAGACTTCCTATAAGAAGGTCAGTAACATTCAAAAACGTGAGCCAGCAGTCCACAAAGTTCAAGTCGATATATGTATTTACGTTTACAATAACGGTTCCCGAAACGTTGTGCAGCTCGCAATCGCCCTTTATGATAACGTTCGAAAAAATCGCATTGTCAAGAACGCAACCGTTACCAAGTTCTTTTCCTGTTACAGTCTGCTCGCCGAGATCACCATAGTTGTAATCGCCCTGCACGTTCTTTATGTCAATGTAGGAATCCGCGCTAAAGCAATCGTAGACACTTATCGTGGTGTCGTTAAGTACAAGATGACCCCAGTCAAAATCGGACGCGAACCACTCTTCCTTGAAATACATCTCGACTAGAGTAACGTAACCCATTCCAGCACCGAACATCCTGTTGGAATTTACGGAGCAACGTTCAAATCGCTTGTTGTTCGTGGTAACGGAATGACACTCTACGTAGCAATCGGACACGCTGCAGGCCTTGTTGCCCCACCACGCAGGGTCTACCTTTATCGAACCGCCGCCTTCGACGGAAAGCGTGGCGTTAGTGCCTTCGATGAGCGCCTCTCGCGTCTGGCATAACGTATTGCTCGAAAGTGTGAAATCGGAATTGTCGCCCTTGAATACGACATCCTCGCCAATAAGCCAGTTCAGCTTGTGGTGCGAATTGTCCGAAAGGTCCACAAAGTCGGAATATGAAGAAAAGTCGAAATCTCCCGCAAATTCGTAACGTCCAGGAGCGACAAAGCCGATTGTGAGCGGCCTGCTTCTCGAAGAGTTGCGCTGTGCGTAGTTTACCGCGTTCACGACCTTAGCCGTAACGTCGGCATTGTCGGTCATGTCGGGGAGTGCGCCAAACTTGCGCACGTCAAGCACGTCTCCGGCAAAAATCTGAACCCAACGGCCCATTGAGCCAATTGCAACGTCATTCGGCCTTACGAAAGCGCCGTCATCCGCAGAAGCGGTAGAAAGCGAGTCATAGACGAACATGGAAGGCTCGCCCCAGTCGCCTGCGAAGTAGTATCCGTTGACAAGGACTGCGGCGTGTTCAGAATGGTCCACCTGCTTCAGAGCTGCGATTGAACCCACAGCGATAGGCGCTTCTCCAGGTTCGGACGATTCGTTCGGGTCGATAAATCCTACATTGTCTACCTCCCAAAGCATTGCCCACGTATCGGGAGAGCCAGGTAGTTTCTGTTCGATTTGCACCTTATAGAGGCGGTCAGTCTTGAGCCAGATGGCAGGAAGGTAGCCGAGTTCGTCGGTATAGACAACCGGGCCGATGGCATTGGTAAGGTCCATGTCGGCATACACGGGTTCGGGCGTGGATGTTCCGGCTACGTAGAACTCCGCACGCCCTCCGGGTGCCGAAAGGGGCTTGCCCCCATCGTTCACCAGGAATACCTTTAGTCCACCCAATAAAACGCTCTTCATACGCCCTTAATAATTCCATTGGCCTATTTGTCCCAATTTGCCCTGAAAGGGGTAATTCCGAGGTTGTAAAGGTCACGGACAATGATTCCCGGAGTTGTCGGGTTGTTTGTCGTAGACAAGTCGCCGAGGTTGATATTGCCGCCCTGAATCTTGTACCCAAGCGCATTTTTCGTGTTGAAGCCCTCTTGAGGCACGATAGGAGCAAGCATGGTTCCCTTGAACGGGTTATCCTCGTTTGCGTTCTTCTTCATGCGGGTACGCGCCTTATTGAGCATGGCGTAGTTACCGCCTACCTGCTCAAATTTCTTCACGGCAGAATCCGAAACCTTCAAGTCACGCAGAAGTTGGATAATTGCGTCCTGCACGGTCTTGTCGTTTACGTTCGTTGCCATGCCATAAAGCGACACAATTTCATCGGGTTTTAACGCCCCGTTTCGTTTCAACGCATCTTGGACGTGACGGAGGTACGTGTAGGCATAGTCCTTCATGTTTTCCTCGCCAACGATATAGTCCTGCCCCTTCGCGTTCACGCCTGGCCTTCCTATGCGCATTTCCGCATAATCGCTCAACGCGTCCTTGAATTTCTTCATGGCGTAGTCGTATCCCTTCTTTACCTCGATATTCTTGTCGGACTTCGTAAAGGCACGCTTCAACGCGGTTTCCTCAAGGCCCGAAAGAGCTTCGCGAAGTTCTGCCGCCTTGTCCTTCGCGACCTTGGTTCCGCCGACAATCTTATGCAGCTCCGTAAGGAACGCATGAGAAACATTCTTGTTTCCGTCAAGGAACGGCTTTAATGTATTCTCATAGAACTCGTCATTGAACGGCATGCGGTCGGAAAGGAACTTGTTACCCGAAATAACCTTTTCCGGGGTGTACCCTGCGATAATAGACTTATCGCCTTCCATCTCGTTCTTGAGCTGGTTGAGAAGGAAAGCCTCGTCTTGAGACATAGGTCTTTCAACGCTGGGCTTTTCAAGGACTTTAGACTGAATCTTGTTGTACTTTCCGAAAAATTTATCCATGTACCTGTAAGCATTGGGCTTATAGGTGGAGTTCTTCTTTTCCTTGTATTTCGTTGCAAGGTTCATCGTCTCAGTTTCGCCACCCTGCTTTGCACCCAAAGCATTGAGTTTACGCATATCGTTCTGCTCACCGATGGGGATGTTCGGGTCTATTCCATCGTCAAATCCCCTAAAAATATCCTCTCCCTGCAATACGGATTCCGCTTCCTTCTTCGCCTTGTTTACTTCAGGCTGTAATTTCTTGCCCCTATCTCCCACGAACGGTGTTGCGTTAAGTCCGTCGGAACCGGCCTTCAAAGCCTTATCAAGCGCATCTCGATTTCGCGGGTCTGCAAGGAACTCGATAAATTCTTCGTCGGTCATTACACGGTCGGTATTTCCGAGACGCAAAGAGGACGCAACGGCCTTCACATAGTCCTTCCCGAACTTCTGCAATAGTTGCTGTATTCCTGTTCCTATGGCCTCGAATCCGGCTCCAAGTCCTGCACCTATGGCGAGGTCTTTGCCAGTCAATTCCCGGTCATTAAGCGCAGCGGATGCCGCATCAATGCCAGCGCCTTCGGCAGCACCGGCGAGACCGGCTCCGATGTAGCGGCCTGCCGTACCGAGTTTCGAAAGTGCGTTCGCACCAAATTTCACACCATTTGCAAGCAATCCTCCCGTGCCAATCGTCAATAAGGTAATCGGGTCACGGGCAATATTCCCTGCGATGTTCCCGCCTTCCTCACCGCTACGCTGGCCGAGGTTAAACTCACCGCCACCACCGATAATGTTAGACTTGTTGGCGAAACTAGACAAAACCCTTCCGGGAAACGATGCAACATCGTGAATGCCAGCCTTGACTGTTCCAAGATTAAAGCCGTCATTGCCCTGCATTTTCTGCTCTGCAAGGCTGGGGAACGCCTCTGCAAGCGCACCCAGCACACCACCGCCGAAATAGTCCTTGCGCTGCTGGTAGGTGGTGCGCTTCGGTTCTACGTTAGTAGCTTCTCTTACAGGAGTATCAACGGGTTCTTCTTCAAGAATATATCCTGCCGCTTTGGGGTCGTTTATACCTCTTTTGTTCAGCAACGCCTTGAAGTTCCTTACATCCTGTTCTGTAAGACCGGTCCTAGTTTTTCCGTCCGGATTAGTTACTCTATAACTCATAATCTACCCCTAGAAATTATCCCAGTCTGTTTCTTTGTACTTTGCAGGCGCGTTGTTGGGTTCTTCGACTCCGCTCAAGTCCGCAGGATTGTTGTTCTTCTTTTGAGAACTCTGCATCTTCTTGAGCTGTCGGTTGTATTCGTCATTCATCGGGAAATCCTTGCGGCCTTCGATAATATCCCATGCGTTCTTGTCGATATGGAACAGGTCGGTATAGAGTTTCTTGAGCTGCGCGTATTCTTCGCCAGAAAGGTCGCTAGATACAGAACTCCAAATAGCCCTAATCTGTTTCTGTACGTCAGACGCAAGTGCCCACAATGCAGGATATTCACTTTCAGCATCCGCGACAACACTTGCTATAGGAACGCTCATCCTTCGTATGTAGTTTCTCATGTCGTCGGTGAGAGAGCCGTGGATGCTCTTCGCAGTCTTGAACTCTTCGACCGTAGGCTTGTAGTTCGGAGTACCGACAAGCAAGCCGTTGGAAATGGCGGTCATCGGAGCCTTCGAAATGTAGGAGTTGACAAACGAGTTGAAGTTACGGAACTGAAGCACCGTTCCGATACTTGCCCTCTGCCCAAACAGGCTCTTGAATTTCCTGAACGCATCTTCCGGGTTCTTGACACCGAGGCTCTTGAGTTCATCGACCTGCTTGTTATACTCGGCTTCCTTCTTGTTCAGTATATCTTGAATAGGATTGATAGACTGTTGCTTCATATCGTTATCCTTGATTACGGCACCTTCGGTAATAACATTCCTAGCAGCCTTCAGTTTTTCAAGGAACTCGGGGTCGTCAACCTTTAAGTCATTTGCGAAATTGCTCAATTTTGCAAGATTTACAGAATCAATGACATCTGCACCCGAGCCGGACCAGCTCTTCTTATGGATCGGTTTAAGTCCATACATTCCTGCTGGAACATCATTTTTACCGGGCATGTACTTTTTAACCTGCGGGTTATCTTCATAGTTGCCCTTCAGTAGTTCAGTAACCTCTTCATCGGTAAGTGCCATAGGATTCTTTACGGTCAACAATGCCGAAAGCATGCGGTCATAAATGAGTCGCCCGTCCGGGTTGTTCATGTGGTCGTAAGGATTTACCTGCTTCCATTGCAGCAACCTACGTGCACATGCAGCAAGTTTTCCTCTAAACGCTCTAGCTACCGGGTCACTTTCGGCATCTCCAATAGGTTTCGCGTTTTCTTCCATCGTATTCGTGATGTTGTTTTCGTCGTCCTTGATAGGCTTATTGTTCTGCCTGTTCAGCCTACCTTGTGCGGCTCTTCTCGTACCAGCCTGTCCGAGAAGCCATTGGGCAAGTGCCTCGTCATAGGTCACGACGTATGAAGCGGCAATATTCAAGACGCGGTCAAGTTCTTCGGGCGCAATTCCGATTTGGTCGGCCTTCTGCAAAATCAACCCGCAGATACGGCGCGCCATGTTCTTACGCCACTGTTCGAACTCCGCCAAACTCTGCTTGTAGTTGTACTCAAGGCTGGAACGGCGTTCGTTACGCATCGAGTTAGCCGCTCCCAAGTCCCACTTCGCCGCCTCGTTTGAAAGGCGGTCATAGGGGATGCCTTCGGCCTCACGCTGGGCGATGAGGTTCTGGAGCGAGTTCTTGTTGTACGATTCGTTGTAAGCGCGACCGAGGTTAAAGCCCTTCTCGACGGGCGCGTTCAGTTCCTCGAAGGACGAAGTCTTCGGGGCCGCGTTCTTGAGGAAGTAAAGACTGTTCAAATCAAATGCCGCCATTATCTCACTCCTAGATTGTAGTCCGTCTCGCGGGTCATGCTACCCGCAGTAGGATATTGTGCGACCGTGCCCGGAATGCCCGTCATGGCGTCCGAGTTCTTGTACTGCGCGTCTAGCTGGAACACGGGATTTCCCTGTCCTCCGTGTTCCATTGACGCCATGGCCTGCAACGCGGCGAGAAGCTGTTCAATGGTGCCGTTGCCGTTCGCTACCGCCTCCACCTGCGCCTTCTGCTCTTCGATGTCGCCTCCGTTGCCTTGAGGTTCGGGTTCGGTAGCGGTGACGGGAGAAGGATGATCCGCAGGCACCTGTTCCGGCATGGTCTGCAACGGCGTCATGAAATCCTGCGAAGGTACGCGGGAGCGCATGTCGCCGCCAGCACCTCCGAGCGTATCGGGGTTACGTGCTGCGCCGAGATTTAGGTCACGATACTGCGTGTTCATCGCGGCGACCGGACCAGGATTTCCTTCCGGCTGTTCGCCATACTTGTAAAGCCCTGGATGGAACGGTGGCGTCACGTTGGAATCAATGGCCCTAGACTTGTCCATCGCCTTCATGAACATGGAATCGTAAGGTATCATCGTTCCCATATCACGCTCCTATGAGGTTGCCCGTGTTGGGGGTCTGTATGGCCGGGTTCCATCCCTGCAAGAAGAGTTCGGCGAAGCCCTGACCGCCTTCGTTAAGGCCCTGGTTCAGCGTCTGGTATTCCACGGGAGTAGTGTTGACTGGAGTAGATGCCGCCGGAGTGCTTGCGGTAGGCGTAGCGCCTGCCTTCGAGGCGTAAAGACCGACGCCCGTATTGATGCCCTTCGCGAGGCTGTCAAGGACGGATGTCCACTGTTGCGTACCCGCCATATCCGCCGCGCCCTGGGCCTGCTCCTGCTGTTGAATAGCTGCCGCGTTCTGTGCGGCGAGGTTCTGCCTTGCTGCCGTCTGCATCTGGTTTGCCTGCAAACCCTGGTTGCTCACGTTACCTAGTCCGTTCAGTTGCGCCTGAAGGTTTGCGTAGTAACGGTCGGCCTCCGCCTTCCATGCGTTAAAGTCGAAATTGCGGTCATCGGTGTAGCGCTGGAACGCGCGATTGTAGGCGTTGCCGTATTCCTTGCTCGCCTGCTCCTGGGCGTAGTCGTTCGTTGCCTTCTGCGCGGCTCCCGAAAGGTTCAGTCCGTTCGCGACGTTGCTCTGGTCGAGTGCGGCCAATCCTTCTGCGAGGCGAACCTTGTAGCTCGGGTCGTCGGTAAAGTCCTTTGCCGTGAACGTGAAGTCCTGCGGGGCTTCGTAAGCCTTCTCGCCGCTAACGTAGCGGTCCCAGGCTTCCTTGTCGTTCACCATGTCGTAGTAGGTCTGTCCGGCACTCTGCCCGAGTTCCTGCATCTTCGCGTTGTACGTACCTGGTCCGAACGATTCGTCGTATGCCCTCTGGAACTCCGCCTTCTCGGCTTCGGTAGCGGACGCCAGCTTCTCGTAGGCTTCCTTCTGCGCCTTCGCGCCCATGTAACCGCTAATCGCGGAAACAAGCGTACTTACGGCCACTCCTGCAATCAAGGCTCCCATGTCTATCTCCTTGCAATAAACGTGACGGATAGCGACACGTCGGCACTACCGCCCGTAATTGTTCCGTTACTATTAAATTCCACGCCATCGTGCGTAAACGTCACCGCCGGTGCCAAGCCTTCGATACTCGCACCAGCCTTCACTATACCCGTGACTGTCACGACGCTTCCCGTGCGTACCGCGTAAAGGTCATCCGCAATCTCCACCGGCGTCTGCGCCTGGTTCATCCACGTGTCGAACGAGTTCATCCACGGGTTCCAATCCGGGTTCAGCCCTCCATCGCGGAAAAACTGCGGTGCGCGTGGCATCGTCTGGACGTAGGTCTCGGTGAGTTTCTGCGATACGTTCCTGTCCATCACCTACCCCCGATACCTTCCTCGGTCTCGATTGTAGCACCGTAGATGCTCCACCTTACCGGGTCGCTAACGCAAATCTCGTAGCACCTGTCTACGGCAGAACCTAGCCTGTTCCACTTCACGCGCCTTCTATACTGGCCCTGCGTACCGCTAGACTTCCACCTCGGTTCCCTGCGGATTCTGCCTGCGCCATCAAGCGCACAGAGCATAATCTGCGGGTCGCTGCCCTGCCCATACGGAAGGGCGTTACCACATTCGAGGTCAAGTTCAAGGCTAATGTGGCGAATGCTCTTGCCGTTGGAACGCAGATGCGGAGCCACGCGCCTGCGCACGATAGCCTCTCCGTCATCGTCGTTGTAGTGCGTGCTTACGTGGTAGAGTTCTCCGGTGGTCCCGTTCGCCCCGAAAATCATACTGAACGCCGGCGCGATACACGTGATGTTCCATCTGTGGTCCACCGTGTCTATGCGGCTAGAACGCTTGTGCCAATACTTGTTGCCCACGTTGTACACCCACGTGACGTCTTGAGACGGGAACGTGACCGAGTAGTACACCTGACCGTCATCGCTCCAGCACATCCCCACGGCATCGTCGAGCGTCTTGTAGGTCGCAAATTCCTGGCTCATGGCGTCCGTACTGATTACGGAAATCGTGCCGTTGGAAGAGCCTTCGTAGATATGCAGGCGGCCCGTTTCCCCACCGCCAACAAAGAACACGCTCGCCGCAATGCTTGCAACGGAATCCCCGTTAATCGTTCCTACACCGGACGCAACGCCGTTGACCTTGCGGATAGGGGAGTAGAGCGTACCCGTAGAGGATGTAGTCTGCCAAAGTTCGTAAGTTTCCGAGCCAATCATCCATAGGTAGTTTCCCGCCACCGCTACTGCAAGCACTGGGTCGCTCATCATGGACGCACTCACGAAATCGAGTTCCGCCCATTCATCGGGCTTATTGATAGAACTCCAGTACACCCTCTGTGAAAGGCTGTTGTCGTCAGATTTTCTGCCGCACATATACACACGGGCGTCAAGGAAAGCGAGTTTCGAAGGCCGTTGAGGAACGGTATTACCGAGGGAAGAGAAGGCCCTCGTATCCATATCCACGCAGTACATTGTCGTGCCATCGGCAATGACTATCTTTTGTGGTATGCTGCTGCCACTCTCTCCACCAGCATCTACGATGGATACGGGGCTATTACCGTCACTAATCACCCCTAGTCGGGTAACGTTGCAGATGAAGTCCGCATCGGGAGGTTCAAGCTGCCAAACGGCATCCGCACCCACGATCACGACACCATTGAGCGTATCACCGGCAAAAGGAACGGAGCATTGGTGGATTCCTCTAATCTTGCTCTCCGCATCGGGGTTATTGGTAGGGAGTTCGGAATAGACTTGAGTAAATCCCTTGATGCGGAATCTAATCTTCTTCGTACCCGCAGTACCCACAAGCATGTGCTTGTACGGGGAATTACCGCTACCTACCTTCAAACACTCGAAGTTGATGCACTCCTGGCAATCAACCGGCTTGCTAGGGTAGGAATAGGCTGGGCCTACGATGGCGTCGAAGTTAGAAAGTTGCATGGCCGCCACCGTCCGTGAAGATGTCATAATGCAGACTATGAACGTAGCCGGGTGCGCTCCAGTCCGGTATAGGCGTCGCACTCTGCGAACGGCTGCGGACGAACGTCCCGTATGCGTTCTTGTACCTTGCAAGCAGGATCGGGTCGACCGCCTGGTAACCGGCACTTGCCGCAATCTCCGCTGCGAGGCGGTACTTTATGGCGCTCAATGCCGAGGAATCCATCGCCGTGAGGTCGGTGTCGAGCGTCACGTCCTTGAATGTCGGTTTAGGGAAAACCACCATTACACGGGATGCTCCCGACACCCAAAGTCGCGGATAGGGGGTCTTTCCCTTGTCGTACCACCACCAACGGCCAACATGCTCTGCCGAGTAGAAATTCTGCTGCTGGCACTCCGCCATCTGCCCGATACCGGAACCTACCACCTGGTAGATGTTTACAGGCGGTGGAGTGATAAGGTCGATAATGTAGTTCTCCGGTTCGGATGTCAACTTGAACGAACCCGTATATGCTCCCGAAAGTTCCGCATTTACCGGCAAATCAAAGGCAACATGCGACACTACCGCCGATACGGATGCCGTGTAGTCATGACCGCCAATACGAACGTCAACGGAATCGCCTACGTTCAGGTCGTGGGAATCGCCGCACGTGCAATGAACGCCGCTAGAGTCGGCAACGGCAGAAAACACCCTATGCGGGTTGCAGGAGAAGGTCACGAACCCACGGACCGGCACATCCATCACTACCGCCGAGTTACCCGTGCTAAAGTCCTCTTTCTGCACGAAAACGTCAAGAATCTCGTTGAGCATGGATAGGGCATCCTTCGTTTCGAGGTCATCGGGGGTATCCCCAAGCCCACGAACCGTGGAGCGGATGTATGCGTCACGAATTAGGTCTCTTACCGTGTTTCCCATGGTCTTTTTCCGTAAAATTTTACGTCCTTAATAATTCCATGTTGGCATTTTGTTTAGAAATTGTTTATATTTTGTTGAGTAGTGAAAGCCGTTGCGACTAAATGGAGGTTCCATGAAGGGAATCATTCACGGTCGCCGCCAATGGCGCAAATACGACGGCTCCACATACTACTTCTGGTCTATGGCCACCCACAAGAGGGAAACCCTATCAAGGGACGAACTCTGGGAAATGGGGAAAACGCTCCCGATCAAGGTCAAGGACACTATGCGGAAAATCGAACTATTCAAGGTTCCGATGACACCGCAAGAGCAATTCGACGCTCTCACGCTATGCTCAATCTCGATTTATTGCTTTAACGGCGCACCAAAGATGGATATGCCGGGAATCTCTATGGAAGATTACTCAAACGAGTTCTACATAGAAATGGTAAAGTACCTCAAGAAATGGAATCCCGAAAGGGGACCGTGGGGATGCCTTGTCAAGTTCGTGCGCCTACACACCATACGCTCGGTAAGCAGAAGGTGGGAAAAATACAAGGGTACGGAAAGAATATCCCGTACCCCAGTTAAGGAGAAAACACTCTCCGAAATCGACTGGAAGGCCCTGCAAGAACTCGGTACGCCGATTTCCGATGGCCATCAAGTCGTTACCCAGAACGCTTAGTCGAGCTGCACTTCCACGTCAACGATCCATTCCGGCAGCAGGGCGGTAAACACGCCGAGCATGTCGAGACGGTCGGGGAACTGGTCGGTCGTCACCGAGTAGTCCTCGATGAAGCGGATAACCACGTTCTTGTAGTTGACGGTGTTGCACATTTCCACCTTCTTCGGACGGGCGAGGTCCACGTTCGTGAGGACCATGGCGTCCTTGTGGAGGACCGGGCAGCAGATGTAGTGCTTGGTCGAAACACCGAGAATCGTACCTGCGGCGCTCGGGACGGCGGAACAGTTTGCCATGGCGAACTGCTTGCGGTCTTCGGCGTCAGCGATGGAACCTTCGGCGATGACCGGACGGATGGAGTACACGAGGGCCTTAAGGCCGGTGGAACTGCGGTCCTTGATGCCGAGAACCTTGCGCTGCAAGAGCTGCGGGTAGACGGCCTTCGTTTCCGGGTTCACGAAGTAGGAATCCGAGAACTGGATGGTGTCACCGACGGCGAGTTTCTGCTGGTTGGCCTCGCTCGTGAAGGTAAGGTCGATCCACTGCGTGAGGTTGTCGTAGTCCGGGGTAATCGTGCCCGGAGTGACGGCGACGCCGCCAGCACCGTTGGTGTGGACGTAGGCGAGGTCGGTAGAACCCCAGGTAAGACCGGCGACATCCTGGATGGTGCCGTCCTTGATGGCCTTGGAAATCGCGGCAGCGTTGTTGTAGAGCTGCTTCACGTTCTGCGTGAGGTCGTTCTCGACGTCGGAACCGACGAAGGCCATGCGTTCGGTCGGGTTCTTCGGGGCGAGGAACTTGTTCAGGCGCGCCTTGGCGTCGAGGAAGCCCTTGTAGAGCTGGTCGCCGGTATAGCCGCTGCCGATGATGACGGTAGAGCCAGCGACCTTGGAAGCCGTGGCGAGGCCGTTTGCGTCGAAGTCGGATGCGAGTGCGGAGCCAGCCGGACGAATCCAGCGCTTCGAGTACTCGTTGCCGCCCTTGTCGATGTCGATGGTGAGTTCGCGTGCCGAGAACTGGAAGTCCACGCCCTTCTGTTCGGGCAGGGTCACCGGGACCTTGTCTTCGTGGACGTCCTGGATTTCCATGCCTGCGCCGGTACGGACGCGGAACTGCGCCGGACGGCGCACGAAGATGGTATCGCCCTTCTTGGCACCGCGTTCCTCAAAGTCGGAACGGTAGTCGTTACGGACAAAGCCGGAGAAAAGGCGGGTGTTCATGAAAGCCTTGGTGGCTTCCTTCACGACGTAGCCGGAGATGTACGCCGGCGTATTGGTTGTAGTTACGGTAGACATTGTTTATTTCCTTTTTGTTCTAGTCGCCGTTCTCCATCCACTCGTCCATAGAACACGTGGCCGGGTTCAGGCGCCCAGTTACCGGGTGGCGTACTTCCTGCGGCTGCTTCAGCGCCGGGGCCTTCGGGGCCTCCTGCGGCTTTGCCGTATCCTGCGCAGGCGGATTGCTGTTCTGCGCTTCCGCACCCTTGTTGTTTTCCGCGTTGCGACGGATTTCCTGGAGACGTCCCTCTACGCCCTTGAGGAAAGCGATACGTCCGCTTTCGGGGGTCACGAGGAACTGGTTGCGAACGGCGTCCACGTTCTTCAGCGTGTACAGTATCATCGCGCCCATAGGGGAGTTCTTGGCATACAAATAACTTGCCCTATCTACTGGTATGTCCACATCGCGGGACATCACCTCGTCGTAGTCGGGTATGAACTTGCGTGCCTCGGCCTCCGTCCTGGCAAAGTTGGCCTCTGCGGATTCCATCTCCGCACGCTCCTTCTCCGCCACGCGCTCGCGCTCGATAATGGCCTTCGCCTTCATCTCGGAGCGGTAGTCAATCCACTCTTCATCGGTCGCAAAATCGTCCCTCGTCTTTTCCTTCGGTTTCGGGAGGCCCTTCTTCAGTTCCTCCAGTTCCCTCATGAAACGGGCGTTCTGCTCCTTGAGTTCGCGGTTGCTGCGCGTAAGGTCGTTGATGCGTTCCTGTACACCCTTCGGGGTGTGACCCTTGTTGCCGAACGGATTGACGTTCTCCTTCGCCGGTTCCTTCTTCTCTTCAACCTTTTTGGGTTCTTGAGTTTCTGGCTTGGCTTCCTCCGCAGGCTTATCTTCCTTTGCGGGTTCTTCCTTAGGCGTTTCGGTCGGAGTTTCCTCCGGTTTCGTCTCTTCCTTCGGCTGTTCTGCCCCCTCACCGCTATAATTGCCGGTAAGGTCCAGTCCGTCTATCTCTTCTTCCATTGTCTTCGCCATGGTCGCGTCCTATCTCGGAATTGTTCGCTCCCTCATGAGGAACACCCGTACCGATTCCGGGTCATGTCTACCGCCGCTACGCAATTTCCCCGCGCCTGGGAGCGTGGTTCCATAGGTCCGCTGCGTCATATCCCGCACTGATTTAACGACCGTGCGGTATGGTCGCCCAATTTCTGTGCTTAATAGTTCCTTGAACCTACTTTAGGTTCATGAGCATGTCGGTCTGCGAAAGTTCGTCGTCGTTCAGCGTGGCGTTCTTGAAGGCGAGATTCGGAGCGGTCCTCTGCTGCGCAGGTGTCATCGTGTCAATCCCAGGAACGTCCGTCCTCGTGGTCGTACCTGGCATGACGAACTTGGAGTTCGCCCTAGCGGTCTCGATGGCACGCTTGCCCACTTCCTTGATGAGGTCGGTCTGTACCTTGGCGGCAGTCTTCTCGACATCCGCCTGCACCTTCATGGCTTCGCGCTGGTTCGCGTTAAATTCCTTCACCTGGGTCTCGGCAAGGCCGTATTCGCCCTTGATGCGTTCGGCGGCTATGCGGCCCTGAATCTGGTTCTTGAGTTCGCCTTCGAGGGCGACGATACGGGCCTGCATCTGCTGCTGGATTTCCATGTTCGCCTGCTTCGTCTGCTCGAACATCTGCATGGCCTGCTCGAGCTGCGCCGCCGGAACAAATCCCTTCGGGGCTTTCTCGGCAGCCTTGATTTCGGGCGGAAGCATGGCATGTAGACGTTCAGCCGCCTCGTTAGCCCACGGAATATCCATGTTCTTGACGGCAAGGTCCGCAATGGCGGTGGCCGTGTTCGGTATTGCCTGCATGATGCTCTGGAAGGCGTCTACACCGGCCTCCCTGCGAGTGGCATAGGAGTTACCGCTTCCAACGGAAATATCCATCTCGGTAAAGTCCAAATCAATCGGGACCTGCTCGCCTTCCGGGGTGTTCGGCCCCATCGGGTTGTCGAGGTTGACGCTCTTGAGTTTACCATCCTCGCCCAAAATGCGGATGACACGTTCTTCCTTGTACACGTAAGGGATACATCCCATGAGCCAGCGGCCTACCTGCTGGATCGTCATCTGCAAGTGCTCGGTATAGGTGAACTGGCCAGCGTCCGCCGTAATCTGCTTCGCGATGATGGCCTTGCCCGAAAGTTCCTTCGAATCGCTACCGAGCGCCGTATCGTAGATGCCGGTCACTTCCTTGAGGTCGTTGATGGCGCCGACTGCCGCTTCGCGCATCCACTGCGTGTCGGCCTTCATCGCCATGAACTCCGGCTTGTTCTTCGTCGGTTCGCCGTCAAGGTTCGTCGCGCGGTACTTGAGCACCTTCGTCGGGTTCTTCGTGCAGTTGTTCCAGTCGGGCTCGTATTCCTTCGGAATCGTACCCTCTTCGGCCATGATGGGGGCCTTCGGGGTAAGGGCGATGGTCTCGACTTCCTGGCTCTTGAGGTAGTTGTAGATGCGCTGGCTATCCTGCATATCGCGCACGATACCCTTGACTACACGCTCGCCCTCGTAGACAACATCCTCGCCGATGACCGGGAATATAGGGATAATCTCGCCGGGGAACCTTCCGTAGTCAACTACGTTCGTTCCGTCGATAAGTGCCCAGAACACGCCATCGGCCTGCTCGTCATCGAGCCATTCCTTCCACCAGTACTCGTAGCACCAGGTCACATCGCGGTTCTTGGTTTTCTTGAACCTCGAAATGAAGAACGTGGCATCGCTTCCGTCCTCGCGCTCCGCGTCCGGGTCCATGTAGTACCTGAACGCGTCCTTCACCTTCTCGATGCGGAGCGTGTGCCTCTTCAAATCCATATTGCCGCGAATCCATCCGAGACCGCCAACCGCCGCACACTCAAGCGCATGGCTGTAGGCGTACTTCGCGCCCGACGTGTCCTCGATGTAGCGCACGAGGCCCATGCCGACTTCCGCCTTGTTGACATCGGCATCCTCGCGCGGGTTCAGTTTCACGCTAGGCGGGTTCTTCTTCGTCTCGGCTACGATACGCTTAACGAACTTGCCCAGGATGGGCACGGTGAGAATCGGCCTGCCCTGTCTCTGGAGTTTAGCCTCCTGGGTCCACTGGTCGCGTGCGCCGTAGAACTCCCAGTCCTTGCGCATGTCCTCGTAGTGACGCGCCCAGTAACTAGACGCGCGGGAAAAGTCGTCCTCCGCCTTCTGGCAGAGCTTCTTCACCTGGAGGGGGTTGAGGCCCGTCTGCTTGTCCACGGTCTTGAAATACGAATCGTCCTGCATGAGCCACGACGAATCGGGGTCCGTGAAGTCCTCAAGTTTCACCTTGGAGAGGCTAGGCGCTATGGTATTCGGGTCGAAGTCGAACGGCTCCGACGGGGCTACGTTGAAATTCTCTTCCGCTGCGGTCATATTCCCATCCAGTCGCTTGAAAATCCGTATTCGTTCCTTTCGCGCCTTAATAATTCCACCTGCGGTTTCTTGGGCTCGTATGCCTCGCTCGCCGGTCTTACCGGCCTCACAAGCAGGCTATGCCCAAGAGCATCCGCCCAGTCGGTACTCGGGAACCCGCGCCCGATGTAACTCCTCTTGCTCTCTATGGAATAGCGGCCCTTCGAGTCGTAGAAGAACTCGATGTTCGTCATGTCGGTAGTCCACTCCTCCAGGGAGCCCACGTTGTTGAAACTCGCCTGCGGAAGGAAGTCCTTCTCCATGCCCCACATTTCATCCCTCATGCGCACGTACTTCTTCCTGTTCCTCGCCTCAAGTCCCGTGTTGAGGGGGATAGCCATCTCTCCGAGTTCCTCCCTCAAGTCCTGGTAGATAGGGTAGCCCTGGCCCACCGCGTCAATACCCAGCCTCTGCACACCCCATTTCGCACAAAGCCCGATAACCTGCTGCGTCAGTTCCTTGTTCTTGACGTTACGCCACTCGTGCCCGTAGAGAAGGTTGTACCCCTGCCGGATAACCATGACACTCCTATCGTGGAATAGGCCGATGTCAAGCCCAGCCACTACGCCGTCGTCGCTGCGCTGCGCAGGGCGGTTCCACGCGTCGGTTACGTACTTGAGCGGAATAAACGTTCTCTGCGACTGGCTGCGGTATTCGCCAAGCCATATCCACCGGTACTTGTCGGGCTCACGCTCGCGGCATTCCTCGGCCTCCTGCACTACCTCCGGCGGCAAATACTTCAGCACTTCCAGGTAGTTGATGAAAACACTTATGGTCCTATCAGCCTTGTCATGCTGCAATCGCTCTATCGGCGTTGTCGGTAGTTGCGGGTTGTAACTGAATATGACCTTGCAGCCCTTCTTTCTCATGGTCGGACAAAGCAGGTCCAGGCTCTCCTGGCTAAAGGAGTCCGCCTCGTCACCCCAGAATATGTCCGTACCCTCAAGGCCCTTGACTGAATCGGGATTGTCCCTCAAGCCCATGAAGGTGAACCTGGCTCCAGTACGGCGGTTCTCTATGTACCCTGCGGTGCTCTTGAACTCGCTCCACTTGCCCGCACGCTCTATCGTATCCTCAAGCAATTTCTTTGAGGAATCCGCGATGGACTTCATGATCTCACGTCCACACACCACCCGGAGCCCGTCATACGTACACGCATGGTCGATAAGTGCTCGGGCTATGCTCCACGACTTTGTTGAAGCACGTCCGCCCTTGAACACCAAATACTTCTTTCCAACCGAATATTCCGGGTAAAGCACCTTGAACTTCGGGCTGGTGTATTGCAGTACGTCGAGAACCTCTCCCAAGGTCTAGCCCTCCGCGGCCTTCTTCGCCACCTCTTCCCCGGACTCCACCTTCACTTCTCCCGTAGGCTCCTCCTCGCCCCAGCGGATGACCTTCTTCACCTGCTGCGGGTCGATGTTCACGTTCACATCCGCGTTCTTCCTATACCCGAACTTGCTCTCAAGGAGGAAGATGCTGCCCTGCGTGGTCTCCGTACACTTGTCGTACAAACCCTGCTCACTGATGAACTTCAGTTCCTCGTCAAGGTTCAACAGGTCTATCTCGTCCTGCGTCCTCTCCTTGTCACGCTTGCTCCTGATAAGCCCCAAGCGCGTCTTGATGTCATGTACCCCGAATCCATGTGGCTTCAAATACTTGTCCATCCTCACACTGTAAGGATTGCTCGAACTCTCCACGTTCTCATACGCAGAACGCCATAGTTCAACCATCTCTATCGTAGGTACATACCTTCTAGGCTGCGTTACTCCCATATCTTCCTCCAGGAATTAAATTCACTAGGGTCCCCTTTCGGGACTCCTACGGCCTTAATATTTCCAAAGTAGGGGTGGGAGGGGGTGGGGGGGGTATTTATGGATTGGTGGAGGGATTCAGTGCGCGGGGGGTATATAGTGTCTTTTCCCCGCCCCCTTGCCCCGATTTCAAGGTGTACCCGGTAGGCCCTCCCCCTTTTTTCTGGGTCGATTCCCTCCAGACACACGAGCACCTGCACAGAATAGCACTAGAAAATACGTTTAGTTTACATAATGTATATAATCGGCAATGGCTATTTTCTGCGATTGCTTGAAAATTTGGGCGTTTTCTAGGGCTTTTGCCTTCTTTTTGTTAAAAGTGTGACATGTTTTTCTTTTGGTCTTTTTCTTTTCTCCCTGTAACAATTTCGGGCGATTCCATCGACAAAGACCAGGACCAACACCGGCAGC
>Ga0265301_10001975_pt1 | contig 25044 bp, 26 predicted proteins | sample AusTroGonzalo_MG_2_FD_193488 | JGI IMG/M metagenome (GOLD analysis project Ga0265301, IMG submission 193488) | Bovine rumen microbial communities from tropical cattle in Woodstock, Queensland, Australia - Gonzalo_04 | ecosystem: Host-associated > Mammals > Digestive system > Stomach > Rumen ... | reverse complement strand
TCTTCGGTAAGGTCGCAGATGGTGTCGATGGCTTCCTTGGCCATCTTGACGGCTTTCTTGTATTCGCGGTAGTCGTCGCCACCACGCTCCATAATGTGAATGATTCCCATTACTAATCCTCCTTTGTTTTTTTAATACTATTGGACTTCAACAAGGCGCGTACCTCCGACACCAGGCCCTCAAGGGAACTGATGCCATTGGAGAGACCGTCAATGCGCTGCTCCATACTGTCGAGCCTGCGCGTATTCTCCGCCTCCTTCACGAGCGCGGGATTCAACGCCTTTCTTATCTTGTCGCACTCTGCGACGATGTGCTTGTGGTGTTCTTCTTCCGCAAGTGCCCTCTCGCTCGATTTACTTAATGCGTCAACCTCCGCGAGAATGGCATCGCGGTTCTCCGAAAGCACAATGCCCGACGTGGGGCCGAAGTCGGCAATAGGCACGTCGGCAGGGACTTTCTCGAACTTCACCGTCTCCTCTCCCCTCCTCGCTTGGATGTCCACTATGCGCATAGGCTGCGCCATCGGCATACCCGCCGTGTAGGTTGGAAACTGCGGCAAGGGATTGGAAACACTTATCACTTCAAGGGTCTCAACCCTCGGTTCTGACTTGTAAAGCACATATAACGGTGCGCCTTGTCTTAATCCGTAAAGCATATCTTTTCTTGTTACTTGTTACACGATTAGGCGGTAGGTGCGACCAACTGCAACGTGCCATCATACCAGTTGTACCAGACAAGTATGATTCCAGTGCTTGCAAGGTCTGCTGCGGTCACATTCGCGCCTCCGAAATAGGTAAGGTTACGAGAGCTTCCGTTCAAGGTGAACCTTATGGGAAGCGTACCCGTAGTTCCCGTGGGTATGGCTTCGGCGATATTGATGGTGAGATAACCAACGGGCGGGATACGCCGGAAGCCCAGACTGAAATCTACGGTCTCAGTCCCAACGGTTACTCCAGTAGTCCTGAGATACGGAGTACCGTTTACATTGCTCGTTACGTTCATACACCCGAACATAGTCGTACCTCCTTAAAAGGTCACACCGTTGCCGAATCCGAAAGCCGAGCCGTAGTAGCCACCGTTGACATACGGAGTGGTGTTCACCGCAGTGAGGGCGGGCCACTGCACGGGAACGGTGTTCGGAACCTTCGCGGACAGTTCGGTAATCTTCGCATTGAGCGCACCGAAGGCGTTGTTGAACGCGGCGGTCTGCGCTGCGTTGTCGGCCTGGTTGCGAAGCTGGGTGATGATGTCGGCCTGAGTGTCAATCTTGCTCTGCATCTCACGCTCCTTCACGTCGCAGAAGGACTGCACCATCGTGGCCTTCAGATCGGCGATAGCATCGGCGTTCCTCTGGCTTGCTGCGGTGATGGAGTTGGTCAGGGAGTTGGTCTGCTGACATACGGCAAGGCGATTCTCGCAGCAACACGAGGCAAGCTGACTTGCGAGGGCCGCGTCGCCGCTCTGGATGGAGTTGATAATCTGCGGAACGGAGACAGCCTGCTGAAGCGCGAGGGAACTCAGTGCGCTCTGGATGGTCTGCACCGCACCGTTCACGAGGTTGAAGTCCTGGCCCACCATCGTTGCAAGGTTCTGTACGGCACTGCGCGATGCCTCACCCTGCGAGGTGATAGCGTTCATAAGAAGCTCGCGGCCACTGTCGTTGTTGATTTGGTTGGAGAGGAAGCCTGCGCCGGAGTTGCCGCCACCGAAACCGTTGCCCCAACCACCGAAGCCGTTGCCGTTTCCAAAGAAGAGGCCAAGAAGGAAGCCGAGGATTCCACCGCCCCAGCCACCAAATCCGTTACCAAAGCCGCCATTGTTCATAGCGAGCCAAGCGGGAACACTGCCGCCATTGTTGTTGTCGGGAGTGTAAACTACTGTTGATTCTGCCATTGTAATAAGGTTTTAATGGTTAAACTTCATCACAAAGGTGGGCAGAGAGGAGAGTGTATGGAAATATGTCACTCCTTTGTACTATCGTGTTGACTGTCAATGCTATTATCGTGACATTTCCACTTGTTAGGGACGATGCGTTGGAAAGAGTTGAAAGAGTAGAACACCCTTCGCTTGGGTTTGTCAAGGAGTTTACGATGGATAACCGATGATATGTTTGTGCGTGGTTGTTCATAGAATTTGGCGAAATCGTCAACCGTGCCGATGAGTTTGAGATTCGTTTCTACAGTCTTGGAGAGAGAGTCCATTTCTTCCATAGTGAGGAGGTCGTTGTCAATCTTGTAGAGCAGGAATGAAAGGGACTCAGACAGAAGCCGTTTCGCCAAATTATTTCTCATAAGGTCTTTGAATTAAAGTTAATTTTTCTTACCTTTGAGATGTTCCACCACATACGCGAATAATCGCTACCAAAGGTAAGGACTTTTCACGGCCCTTGGCTCCTTCGGTAGCGACTACCAGTATGTATGAGGTGGAACTTTTACATATCAGCCAAGGGCTTTTTTATACCTTGACCGTTACTATTATCTTAGTCAGTTATGGTTACTATCAACTCGGAACGAGATGTATCAAGCCAATGTGTTAAACGATGTGCCATTCCAAACATAGACACTTCCATCGTAGCGCACCATTTCACCCACTTCAAGTTCCGTTGCATAATCAACTGGATTTGTTGTCGAGTCATAGAAGTTAGGCTCTGTAAGACTGTCAACCAAGCCTATGTCCCCTAACCACTTGCCCGTAGTTCTACCTTTGTCCATTTCATAAGTGTAACGGATACCAGTCGCAGCATTAAAGAATGTCTGCCCGGGCACATCTGCAACCACCATCCTTTGTGCGATGGAGTTTCCGTGGTCTATGTAATCATATCTCGTATAGCGAGAAGTCAGTTCAACCCACTCGTACCCGTTGAATATCTCATACTTATGCGTAGTCGTGTTATATACAATAGCGTTTAGTCGCTTAACAATCGCGTCACGTTGCGCGGTAGTACATTTGAAGCGGTATCGGGCAAGTGTAGTACCGTTCACAACGGAACGGTCTAAATTCTCGTTATATGTTCGGCAGTTCTGCACCAAGTCGGCTTGAAAATTCAAGACTGAGTATGCCATCCAAACATAGCAAAGTGTTCCCATATCAAGATAATTCTTGACGGTTGAATCTGGAGAGCCATTCTCATAAGCGGTCGCACCAAGACCAACGATAGACTCTACTCCGCTTTCATTCTCCATATATACAAGTCCGTCAGATGGCACGGTGCGAACTTTATAAAGGAAATATTGGTTGACATATCCCGTATAGGCAGTACCTGCATCCCAACGACGAAGTAACTCTTCGAGTTCTATTCCGTCATCACGAGTAGTGGCGATAAACAAAGACTGCAAGGGAATAACATTGTATCTTATTGCGCCGCTGCCACTCTTCCGTGTAGAGTACCCAATATCATTCCTGTCGATTATTATCGGGTCTTGGCCGAATGTGCCAGGAAGTTTACATTCAACCGCGTTCGTTAAGGTAAATACCTTCTGGATTCTTCTTATTGCTCCAGAGCCGTTAGATACATATACATTCCCGTCGTAATTAAATGATTTGGCAGGGACTAATACCGAACTGTTTTCGGAGGCGTGAGCACCGACACTTTGTCTCATAGAAAAAGGAGCCTCATTCCCAGATCGACTGGGATAAAAAAGATTTACGCCCTCTCTTATGACATAGGCAGAAGATGAGTCACAAACATAACGCACCATCGTATCAACGCGAACAACGGAACGGTTGTCAGCCGTGATGTACGCATCAGTAGTAGAACACCCCAAGATGCTACCATAGACATTTCGGAAATACACATTCGTGTTATATCTAAACACACACGAACTCACTCGGCAATAGAAGGGAGTATATGTGAGCCGATTTGCCAAGTTATCAGGGTTTATAACATAACCCGACCCGACATAGATGTTGTACACAACATTGTCCTCAAAGTAGCAATTCTCTATTGCGGCTTGACACGGCTCAAGCCCCGCAGTTGACCGTGCTTGATAGTTATAACGGATTCCATAATCAAATCCCTCTATGACGCATCCTGAAAGATTGACTCCAGCTGTCTTACAATGAAAGTCAACTGCGACTCGCGCAGAGCGAAGTTCATAATCAGCGTCCGACTCCCCACTCTCTTGCGGGCAGACTGCGGACTTTGAAGAAAGTGAGCAAGGCTTAAACTCAACGTTCGTCACCTCGACTGTATTACATTCGTATCCTATGAAAATAATACCCACGCGATTGTAACGGAACGAGACCTGCCCGTAGAATCCCCCATAATAGACATTCTCTATCTTTGCACCATACTCAAAATTCCAAATGTTTACATCCGAAATAGAAAAGTATTGTGTTCCTTTAAGGTAAAGTGCCGTATTCTTCGATATGCTATTTGAAGATGTTTGGCGACGGTTGCTGATGTCAACGTTTTGAATCTTGAAGTACTCGCCTATATTCAACTCTATGAATGAAGTATCATCGGTTGATATATTAACTGCGAATATAGAGCCACAACCATCTATCGTCAAGAAACGGACATCCGAGAGTAGTGTTACCGATGTCTTAAACCAATATGTCCCTCTCGGAAAGAAGATGGTCTTAAAGACAGAAGAGTAGGAACTGAAGAATGACTGAAGTACTGCCGAGTTATCATAACTATCGTCGTTCGCGGAAGCTCCAACCCAACAGGCGTTCAATGCACCGTAAAAAGAGCCACCAAAAACGATAGAATGAAATACGGGAACATCCCCCGCATCTACTCTTGTATCTGCACCCGTGAGTGTACCATTTGATAATGACCCTCCCACGAATTTTAACGCGCACCCATCTGGGATAGCGACCGAAGCACTATCAAGGTCAAAATCATAGCGAATCTCGTAGATGGTATTGGTCGCCGTAACTTGCTCGGCAAAGGTCGCATCTTTACGGAGAATGACATATCCAAGACCGTCGGGATTCTGCGAATCGTAGGCGCGATTTGCGAATTGCAACTTGCCTTCCGAATCTTGGTCAATGTCCTCGCCATTACCGATTGGCGACTGGTTAACGGTTATTCCAGAAGATGACCATACGCCATCCTCGCAGTTGTATATCGTATAAGTCGGGCCGCTACCTACATACGCAAAACCATCCACGGTCGCATCGTCGGGAAGGTTTGCCGTAGACGAATAATAACCGTAATACTTGCCCGTGGAAAGGTCGTCAACCTTCTCGTCAAGTGCATCTACGGTATCCTCTAACTCATCTACTTTCTGGTCTAACTGACTAAATCCCTCATCGGTCACATAGCCGTCAAGTTCGATTGCCGTGTTGCCAAGATACACCCAAGAGTAGGTGCTTCCGTTGACCTGAGTGACATACTCATCGAAGTTGCCGTTGTTATCACCAACCAAGTAGGTCTTGTTCGTGGTTGATGAAGAAGCGGCAAGAGTGCCCGTGTAGGTGTTGCCACCGTAAGTAAAGGTAACGCCCGCAGGGATATTCGCCACAACGGGAGTGGAATCGCCATCCCACGCAACCACATACGAGGGTGCGGAGATATTCGCCAATTTGCTTGCGAGAGTCACGCCGTTGGAATCAACGACCGCCTTCTCGTGAGTCTGCGGGTAGAACTGAGCGCCCGTAGAGTCTTTCAATGGAATTATGTTTGCCATATCTCTTTGTTTTTATACTTGTCCAACGGGCATCCCAAGGTACGCCACTTGCGCCCTTCCTGCAACGCCCATATTTTGCCTTGCTTGCATCTGCTGCGCGGGAGTCAGCTCTTGCTCCACGTAAAGCACGGACTCCGACTGCGCCTCTGGTGCAAGCGCACCAATAGGGGTTACGGTGGTGTCGTTAATTATGTTCGTTGCCATATCAGTAGATGTATATTAAGCGGTAAGTATTGCTTGCAACGAAAGACCCCGTGCCAGAACTGACCGTGAGCGTTCCGTTGGAGTACGATGCACTTCCAGTCGTGTAGTAATACTCTCGTGCGGCGCGTGTACCCGAAGAATTGTACCTATAACAAGTGGTGTACACATTAGCACCGTTGCCAACGCCATCGCCAATAACGCTCGAAACGTAGTATGTAGACGTGGAGGAGTTCTGCAAGTACGAGCCTGATGAACTCAGAGACAACTGCACCGCAAACATCTTCGGGTTGCCCGACACCGTAAAGTCGAGTGACGAAGCGTTGCTTGAGCCGACCGTTGCCGTAGTAGTTGCCACCGTCACGGATGCTCCCGTGTATGATCCCGTCACGCCAAGGATATTCACTCCACTCTTGATGTTTCCTGCCACGATGTCCGAGTCAATAGACGAAGTGACCGCAGCAACCGTAACTGTACCCAAACCATAGTAACCGTTATCGGCACTGACCTCTTGCTGACTCGTGGAAGGCGTGACACTCTTGTTCTGAAGTGACGGCGTGGTAACAATGTCATCTACATAGTCCGCGTAGCCGTCCAGCGTTGCGGAGGACGATACAGTTACGCCCTTCGCTTCGATGGCGGTCTTCAGCGCAGCCTTCGCGCTTGTAAGCCTGGATATTTCATCTGCTACCGACATACTATATTGCTGCTAATAAGGTTTCGATATTACCAACGATGCCATCAACATAGGTCTTGACTGCCTTCGGGCTTGCGGTCTTGTCATCCGAGGAAGCATCAGAGGTTATATTCGTGCTGATTGTAGGGACGGTTGGTATCGTGGGAACTGCCGCCACGCCATTACTAACAACGCTTACCCCGCCTACCGTTACATCAGTGACGGCGTTTCCTCCACCACTTGCAAGGCTCGCTATCTGATTAGTGGTTACGAACTTGGTACCTGAAACGGGTATCTTCTCCGTACCTGCTATCGTTGACTTCTGTGACAGAAGGCTTATATCTTTGTGCGTAATTGACATAATAATTTATATATCTTGACCAAACAAAAAACTTCCTGTACCGCTATTAGCGTATAATCCACCATCTACCTTGTCATACAGATATCCCACCTGTCCTACCCTGACCGGGATAAAATCACGAACAAGATTTTCACCGTGAATTATAGAGAATCTGTATAACTTAATAGACGACAAGTCATCAAGAGCATTGCCATAGCATCCACCAAAAATTCTAATAGGATAGTTCTTGTTTAACACCGTCCCGCTTAATGCGTGTGAAAATTGTAGAACATCATCTATATAAAACTCCAATTTATTGGCAACAGTATCAACCGTTACATAACCATCAACAACGACTAAAGGCTGTACGGCAACTCCACCAAGATTGTTTCCCGCATAAAACACTCTATTGGGTGTGGCACTTGAAGTATAAAGTATATAACACCTTGGATTTTGATAGCCAGGCTCCTGATGTCCACACAACACGCCCTTCTGGTTCTTCGTGAACATAAACTTGAAGTGGTACTCGACGTGTGTACAATCCTGTGGAATGAGTATATTGCTATTTATAACCTGACCAGTGTATGACCCGTTGCCAGAACTCTCAAGATACTCCACGGCAGAATCGTAAGGCTTGTGACCTATCCCGACATCATTGTATGTTACGCAGACATCATCGTATGTTATTGCTACAATATCACCTCCCTCGGCCTGTGTTACCGTCAATGTCTCTGACGCATCTGAACCCCCAGAACCCGTAGAAAAAACTACATCCTTTGTTCTTGCAGAGACATAGCTAACGTCAGAAGATACTGACACGGTTTGATTACCCTCAAACGAGGCACTGGTTATATGAATCTTATCGCCAGTGCCATCGTTCCAAGGTATATCTATAGTTGCCATTAGCTGATGCTCCAGGAAGTGTTGGAAGTAACAGTGACGGAGTTGTCAGCAACACCCGCAGCGGTGAGGTTGATGGTGGTAGGACTGATGGTAAGGTAAGCATCACCAGCGGCCTGAGTAATGGTACAAGTGTCGGTGTGACCGGCATTGTCCGTCACGGTCAACTGCGAGGTCAAGGAACTAATGGAAGTATTCTCCCCAATGCTCGTGAACGTGATGGAGAACGAGAACTGCTGCGTTGCTCCAGGGTCGCCCGATATTGCCGCGCCGTTGCTCGTGCTGACGGAATTAGCAGTGTAGGTCGAAGGCAAGGTAAGCCCGATGTTGTCCGTACCCGTCAGGGCGAATGTCAGCTTCGACGAGTTGGACGTACCGCTTATGGTAACAGTACCGCCCGTCTTGGACACCGTAGCCGTGTTGGACATCTCTACGAACTCTGTCTTGCCCGCTTGGATAATGGTGAGGGTCTTGGAGTCCACACCCGATGCGGAGAAAGTGGCCGTTGTCTGCCTCGCAGTACGGCCGGTGTGCGCCGAGCCAGTCCAAGAGACGGTATCGTTACCGCTTCCGCTTGTTTTATTTGGCTCAACCCAACTTGCGTATGCCATAATCTTCTATATTTAAGTTATCCAATGTTCCAATTAGTGTTGGAGTACACATCGTTGTACACAGGGTCTGCCCACATCCATACTATCGTAGGACTTATCTCCAAGAACGGAGAGCCAACCGTTGACGCGCAAATGGGCGATAAACGGCATTTTAAGCCACCTATACGGCTCATCCCTACCGTTGCGCCACCAACCCTCGCAAGGCTTGCCATAGCCCCTCCTATGCGCTCTAACGCGGCAATACCACCACCAATGCGTGTTGCATCGGCAGAGCCACCACCTACACGGGAGAGGGAGACAAGCAAGCAACTCATACCGTCATCAACTTGCCGAGTTCAACCTTATAGACCTCCGTGCGGAGTTCGTCCTCAAAGTCGGTATCGGGGACGTATGCGGTCACTATCGCATAGACAACACCCACACCGAGGGTAGCAGTGTCGAAGCAGACATAGTAGTGGTGCTTCGTCACCTCCACGTTGCCCTCCGTCTCGGTGTACTCCTCGTCCACAAGGTCGCTTTTCTCGAAATGCTGGCGATTCAGTCCACGGACAATATCAACTGTGAAGTTGTCGGTAGCCATATCGAAGTTGTCCGCTTCGATGGTGATGAGGAACTTCAGTTCTGTTCCTATGTAAACGCTCTCCATATCTATGTCAAACTATTTAGGTACAGCCGTATCTGGCTGAAACAATAATCATCCACCATCTTCCCCTCGCCAACAAAGTCGTCTATAACCTTGCGGAAGAAAGGCTCGTAGTTCCTTCCCTTGGGGTAATCGTCCAATAGGACTTTCAATGCCGTCTCCTTCGTCATCCTACAAACTCGTAAACTTTGTCCTTGACTCCGTACATAGAGAGGAAATCTATGTGTACCCAAGTCGTGTCTTTTTCCAATCGGATCTGGCTGGGGAACAGATGCGCGTTCTTCTTTATCTCTTGCCTTGCCTCCTCTGCCGTCATACCGTCCACCGTGAAGTCCCACGCATTTCCAAAGCCGTGCTGCGTGAGATATACCGTTGCCCTACCTTTCACAAGTGCGCACAGATTGCATCGGAGTCCCCTCTGCGTTATGCCCTTCTTGTAGTTGTTGATATACATAGGGCGACAAAGGATAGTCTCGCGAAGAAGCAGTAGCCCATAAAGAGCATCCGTGGTAAAGAATTGCCACGCTCGCTCGTTGAACTTCTTATACACATCGGGACACACAAGTTCCGTGATGTGGAAGTACTTTTTAAGAGCCGTTACTATCGCTTCCCTGTCCTGCGTCATCTTTGGTCATCATTCTCTTGCGTTTCTCACCCAAGTTCTTCATCAGCACATTCACCGATGTGAAATCCACCGCCGTACTCAAGTCGGACTTGTGCGCCTCATACCAAGCATCGCCTTGCCCAAGCATCGGGTCTCGCAGAGAACATCCGAGATGTACGCACATCATATTCTTTGCGGTGGCGCACTCCTCGCATTTGTTCTCGTACTTCTCCGTTGTCGCCGCTTGCTTCTCCTCCATCTTCGCCACCGTTGCTTCGTACTTCTGCTCAAGGGAAGCGTTACGCTCGTTCAGTCGAGTGTTCTCGTTTCGCAACTGTTCGTTGGTCAGTCGCAGTGGCTCTATCGCAAATGACTCGTTCTCTATCTTGGCTTTCTTGACTGCCGCAGGAACGGTGAAGATTGCGACAAGACCGCCTCCCAATATGAAGGGCAGTAACTTGTCTATGAGGCTAATCCAATCCATTTTACAATGACTTTAACGGTTACGGCATAAAGATAAAAAACGGAGACAACATTTCTGCAATCTCCGTTGTACTTTATTGTAAAAATATTGTACTACTCCCAATCCATCAGTTCGTTGATGAGACGCTTGAGAGTGGGGAAAGCCATCCATCCGAGGACTCCGATGGCTACGAGTCCGACCCAGACTTTCGCGCCAATGGCGAGAAGGACTGCGCAGACGAATCCACCGATGCCGAGGAAGGCAAGGAAGAACTTGAGGATTTTCTTTAATGTTTCCATATCACTGTTATTTAAGGGTTATCTTACGTCAAAGGATGTCTGTTCAAAGGTTGTGTTGCGGACACCGATGCTCTCAACGTACAAGGCAGAAAACCAATGCGTTCCTAACGTGCCACTGAGCCAAGTGAAAGCAACGGGCAGTCTGACCGCAGTTCCGTCCGCGAGGACTTCAATATCGTGTACCTCCTCCTCGTGTTCCTCTTGCCCAACTCCGTCAAGGATGTAGTGGTACACCACGTCGCGCACGTCAATGGGGAAGGTGACAGAGCCTTGCGTCATAACCAAGCGGAGAAGCACTCGCCCATCGGTATCCACGTCCGCGCTGATGGTCGCGTTGGGCGTGACCACCACAGGACTTGTTGCGCGATTCTGTATCGCGGAGTCGGACTGCGACCCTTGCTGCGTGGTGAGAGTCACCGACACGGGTCTTGTGCTTGTCGTGCTGAAGTTCTCGTCAACACCGATGCGGAACGTGCCACTGCCCTGCACCGTGGGAACATTCGCGGTTGCGTTCACGCAGGACACCGTTGCGGTGTAGCCCTCCGTACCCGTCAGCACCGTGCCACTCGTGTAGGTCTTGGTGTACGTCCTTGTCGAAACGTAGTCCACCTCGTACACGCCTCCCGATGCGGAGATAGTGCCACTCGTGAGCAAGTCAACGGAAAGCGCGTAGGTGTACACGATGGTCTCGGTATTGGCAAGCTGATACACCGTATCGTGGCTCGTTGCACTTCCGTTCGTACACGTTATCGTACAAGAGCGTCCGTTCGGATAGACCGTGCTTCCCATCGAAGGGATGTACACGGAACTGTTCGTCTCGTCCCAAGTGAAATCGGAGTCCGACAGTACGGGGGTAGGCAAGTCATCGTAGGCACGATATGGAGTGCCGTAGGCCACATCAGTACCCGTAGTGGTGGTGGTCTGTCCGTACTCTTCCTCGCCCGAAGTCCATACCCAATGTTCGGTTTCGTATATCGTCCAAGGGGTAGAAGTGATGGCGCGTTCCTGGTGATATGCCGTGCGATCTATTCTCGCATACACGTCGCCACTCGCAGGAGCAGCCATACTCGCGGAAGGCGATGCGTACTGCCTCGCGTGGACATACATATAGTAGCTTCCTGCGATAACCTCCGTGGTAATGGTGGAGTCGCCAAAGACCGTCTCGTACTCGAAGTCGGGCGTTGCCACGTTCTCTTGCTGATACACCGTCACAGAGGCCGTTATTAAGCCGTTAGACGCGGTTATAGTCGCGCTCCGACCATCGGCATAGGTTGTCGTTCCTTCGCTTGCTATGGTCAGTTCTGAGCCGTCCAGCGTCAACCACGACGGAAGCTCGGAAAGCGTGACGGAATTGGTATCGTCCACGCCCCAAGAACTGCCGACAATCGTGGGAGGGTATGTTCCGCTATCGGACACATAGGGGTCATCCACCTCGACCACGCCCGACGTGAAGGTGTGCGTCACGGTTGTCCAATCCTCCCAAGAGACGGTGGAGTAGTTCGCCATATCGTGACCGCCATAGTAGGACAGCGTGGTATCGCTTCCGTAGGCAGGGCAAGGGTGCTGCGCGGTGTTGTAGTTGTCGAGGGTGATGACAACGTAGCGCGAGTTCGGAACTTCGCTCGTAGTGATAACGGGGTCGTATTCCTCGCGGACAGTCTGCGATGTGACGGTTTCCACGTTGCGCTCCTGCGTGACATTCCCTGCGGAGTGGGTGCTACCGCGATAGGACGCAGTAACCGCAGCCGTCTTGATGTTCTCCGTGGGGTTAGCACCGAGATTCGCACCCGTGATGACATCGTAGTCGAATCCTACGGGGCGCGAGATGCTGAAGTCCTGCGAGGATATGGACACGTCAAGGTGTACGTTCTCCATCGTGCGGATAGGTGTAGAGCCTCGCCACACGGAGACGTTACCAAGTGCGTATGCGTAGTTGCTTCCTGCCGCGTTGATGGTGTTCCCCGACGAGTATGCTATCCACGCATCGGTGATAACGTAGGTTATCGGCACGGCTGGCCACACAAGGTTTTCACCGAGATAAATCGCGGTTACTTGCCTTGTGCCGACCTTTGCGTCTTGTATATCGTTGGGATTCATTAGGAAGTAGTGATTACATAGAACGTGTGCGCGTCAAGCAAGTTGTTCGCATCCAAGTAGTCGTAGCGATTCTGCGTACAGTGGACAACGTGGAGGATTGAGCCAAGGTCACTGTAAATAGAGCCACTATTGAATGTTATCACGTCCTCGCCACTACGCATAATCTCCGATGCATATACTCCACCATCGGTATATACCCCGCTTGCCAAAATGTTAACATATTCCGTGCGGACGTTGTTCTCATAATGGTCAATAGTTAGCCCTTGGGCAGGGAGGGGGTTTAGGTTTGCGTAATAGACATCGCCATCGTTATTGTTGTCAGACGAATAGAATCCGTTTGCTCTATAAGAAGTAGCAACCGTATGGGGGTGGGACTCTCCAGGTATCTGATAACTCCAATCGTCCACCTCAATGCCAAATGCGCCTATTGTGTAAGGGCCGACAACACCCTTGCTCATATACACGTTGCCGTCATAGTACACGCGGAACGGAGCATCTTGTGGCAGCACGTTATCATCGCTGGATTCGCCTTGACGATAGTGCGTTCCTGCAAAGAAGTTGATTTGATAGTTGCCAAGCGAGTCAGTGCTTCCACCTTGTATTCCTGCCACGATATTGCCACTTGCAGGGCCATCGTTATCGTACAAGTAACAAGCATTGGAGGAGAACACGTCAATGAAGGCGTTGCTTGCAATCAAGACCTTCGTGGCGATGAAATCAAAGTTCTCCGCTTCCTCCCAATAGGCTTGTCCCTGCGTACTCCAAGGCGCGTAGAGCGCGGCGTTTCCGTTACTGCCATCCTTGCAGTAGTAGTAGTTCGTGATGTTTCCGTCGGAATCCAACTTCGCCACCACGTCATAGAAGATTATCGAAGGGTCAACCTCGTCAAGACCTTGGTATCCGTCCACTCCTGCTCCGCGTCCATCAGTGAGACCGCCAAGTTCCCACACGTTGACACCGCGCATCACCTTACCCATAAGACCGTTCTCTCCCGTCCAACGTGCAGGAGGAGTCCAATCTCCTGCGGGGCTATCCGTAGTCCATCCACCTCGGATGCTCACGGTGTCATCCTGCGAGGACACGTTTGCGGTAGTGACATAGATAGGGCCGCTTCCGCTTGGTGGCGTAGAACTCCATCCGTTCAACGTACCCGTCAACATCTGCGTGGAGAAAGTGTATGTGGTGTTGCCCACCCTCGTGTTGCTCGGAGTACCCGTGGGGAATCTCTGATACAAGGTTATGGTAGCCCTTGAGTAACCATCAGACCCAGGGTCTCCGTCATCGCCTTTCGGCCCTCTACCGCCCTTGCTGATACGCACGACATCCGAGAAATACTCGGTGTCCTCGGTGGGACTCTCGTTTTCGGGAACATCACAGACCTTGACCATAAAGTCCTCGTATGTCCTATCCTCTTGGAAGTAAATCTCGCTCTCGGCAAGGACATCGTAGGTCTGCGCGGTCTCATCCTCCAATGCCACCCACTCGGTTTCGATAACGTCAGGGTCTCCCTCTTGCTCACCAGGAGTGACCGTCACAAGTTTGTAGTACCACTGATAGCGTGGCGTGTTGATGCCCGTTGTCTTGGCGGTCAGAGTGATGAATTGGTCGGTGTAGCCGCCATCGGCATCTGCCACGAAGAACTTGGTATCGCAGAGAATCTGTACTCCAACTATGGTCGGCACAATCACGGTGTCGGGGTCTTCACGCGCAGGGATACGGCTCTCGTCGGTGTCGCGGTCACGCAGACGCTTGAGAGTTTCGTTCAGTTCGCCCGTGATGATCTGGAGCATCGAATCCACTTTCTCGTCGCGCAGAGTCACGCCATAGATAGGGATGACATCTTCGTTCTCGGCTATCGTCACCGTGTCAATCAGTATCCAATTAACGTGCGGCTCGGAAGGTATGAACGTGGATATGAGGTCGGGGTCATAGACGGGCATATACAAGCCCTCGGTGAGCGTCACGGTTGCCATAAAGACCGCCTTGGAATCCACTTCGGGAGAGTACGCCATCACGGGCTTGTTCATCCTCGAAAGGGCATCCGCAGCCGCGTTGTGGAGTCGCGTCATAGCCGCCGTGACGAACTTTTCAGGCAACTGTATGTCGAGTATCACGAAGGTATCATCCTCGTTTATCGTGTACACGTTGTTGGGGAAATACTGCATTATCGTGGTATCGTCCTGCCGTTGGCACTCCAACACCCAATAGTTATGCAGACTGTTGTGGTATGCGGAGTTGATGACGAACTCGCGTCCTGCGCACATTCCCGATGTCATACTCAACGTGCCAAGACCCTCGTTGCTCACACCAAGTTCGTTAAGGTCGAAACCGAGTTGCTTGAGATAAATCGTGAAGGTCTTGGGGAGCGTGTACTCGTTGCGGATGGTGACGGTGGTGTTGGTAAGGGTGTAAATCAAGTCAACCGCAGGGGTACTCGGCAAGAGTTTCATCTCCACGCGGAGGAAAATCTTGAGATAGCCGTTGTTGTAGGTGTTGAACTTTATGACAGGACACTCAAACGCGAAAGCACTGCGCACCCTTGCGTTAGCACCCTGCACCTTCGCCTCCGTGCTGACTTGCAGAACATCGTCAATGTACACCTCCACGAAAGCCTTGGGCATCTCTTCGAGGATGTCAGCGATAAGGATGTCAGACGTGTCGGGGTCGCACCTCACGAATCCTGCGAGGTTGTTCATCTTTATTACGAAGTGTCCTTCCGTGCCTCCGGCGTTCACCGACTGATGGGAGTCGAACAAAGCCCTTTCATTTCCAATCGTAGCCGCCTCTTGGTTGGCAGACACGCCGTATGTCACCTCGTAGTCCTCTACCACGAAAGAGAAGGCATCCTCCTTGAGTTTGATACTGTCCTCGGTGTACTGACCCGTGTCGATGGGATTGTCACAAGCGAGAACTTGGTCTATGCGCTCGTCCGAGGAGTACCCCGTCCCAGGATAGCCCTCCTCTACGACATCGCCGATGGTCATACCCTCCACGGACGGATAAATCTCTTCCAAGTCACCCGTGCCGTCGAAGCGCATCACTTTCGGTATCAGTCCGTATTTGTTCCTTGCGCTGGAGTCCTCAAGGTACGCAAGCCTTGCGTCCTTCGCGCCACCCGTCGTTCCCCAATCGGAGAGGGGAAGCATCAGATGAGGGATGTACACGCTCTCGTAGTCCTTGATATGCGGCTCAAGGTTGTTGTAGTACCTCGTGGGGAGGTTGCGGTCAGAGCCATAGGCGTAGATGCGCGTTGCCATCTCGTTCTTGGTGCTGACTGCGCGTGTGATGACCTTCAGACCGCAGTCCTCGCCATAGGAAAATTCGGGCGTGGTGTTACTCGCGTCCTGCAAGTTCGGTCTGCCTATCACTATGGTATGCCGTCCGTTCTCCACCTTGTAAATCCACGAGAGACCTTTCCACAAGGCGTAGATTTGGTTGAGCGCGTCCATACACGTTCCATCCGCAAGGGAGAAGGCGCGTACCTCGCTCATCAGATTCGTTATCTCGGAGTAGGACGTTGACATCGCACGGATAGTCCACTGACCAGGCGCGAAGTCATCCATATTCGCTTGGATGCGGTTGATGATGCCGTACACGTCCTCGTAGGTGTCCACGTTTGGAATGGACGAGAAGTGCATACCGTTGTCGTACTCCACGATGTCACGGAAAAGGGCTATCTCCAAGTCCTTGGTGGCACAGAAGAACTGCACGTTCTTGTACACGAAGGCATCCCCTGCCGTACCGCTTGTGGCACTCTTGACCACTTGCGGAATGGTGTACAACTTGTATCGGAAACCCGTGCGAGAGTAGTCAACGTAGTCACCAACTTGCCACTCTATCGGAGTGGGCGATGCAATCTCCGCGAACTCTATGTAGGACGGCTTGCCGAAGAGACCGTTGTATTTGGGTGCGCCACGATAACGGACGGTCTGACCGTTACGGGACATAATGTCGAATCTTGCCATACTATGCGGTATCTACTACGTCGCCCATATAAGCCACTCCGCTTTCGGGGGCAGCACCGATGTTCTCTCTTGCCTGAGTCTGCTGCTCGGTGGTGAGGGTCTGGTCGGTGAAGCGCACCACATCGGTCACAATCGGGTCGGCATCGTCGGCGGTGATGACTCCGTTGTTGAGCGTCATCCTCGTCACGGGGTCGTTGACCTTGAACTTGACCGTGAACATCACCGTTGCAGTGCCGTTGCGCTCCTTGAAGGTGGCATCATCGAAGTCGGAGCCAGCATACCTCACGCGCTGGAATCCGAGACAAGTGTAGGCATCATAGACGCGGAAGTTCCCCTCGCGGACGGCGGTGAAGAAAGACCACGCGGCACGGTGGAGTTCCGATGCGGCATTGTAGGTCTCGCCATCCACGGCCTTCATATAGAACTCCACTTCCATCTCGAAGCCCTTGTAGTGCATATAGGTGGTGTACTCGTCATCACCATCCTCGTCCTTCCAATCGTTCTTGTACGGGTCTTTCGGTGTCGGAAGCAAGGGATAGGGGTTGGTCTTTGCGACCATCCCCCACGCGCTCTTGGTGTCCGTTGCCGTTGCGTTCTCGCCGTACTGAATGTAGAAAGGCTTGTAGTTCGCTATCGGTATATCTACTATCGGCATATCGTATATAGTTTGTTACATAAACACACGGAAGGCAGGGCCGTCGGAAATCGTCATCACACTGTCAAGGCGTTGGAGGATGTTCTGGGCGGCAACTGCATTGTTGTAGGTATTCGCCTGAATTTGGGTTAAGTACTCCGCAAGAGTCGGTGAAGGAAGCGTCTGCGTGTTGCCAGCAACCACGGCTTGACGGATGGCTGCGACATCGGCCCTTATCGCGTTCACATAGGAGGCAAGCAAGTTCGCGGTATCCTCGGTTATGGACTTGATGCCACCACCCAGGGTGTTGGAGACCTCGTTGTCCAAGTTGTAGTCCACGAGTCCTGCGTCACGGAAGGCTTCGATGATGGAGTTGAAAATACCACCACTGTCCTCAAGTTCCTGACGGAGTTGCGAGGTGATGTTACCAAGCTGGGCAGCAAGGGCAGTCGCATCGTTCTCCGTCCTATCCGTCAGCGCGTATTCGGTTACGGCTCTCATAAAGTCGTTCTTGTACTTCTCCACGATGTTCTCAAGCACCATAGAGCGCAGGACGGAACGGAGGATAACATCGCCCAGATCGTAGAACGCATCTTCCACGTTCGCTATGGAATCCCCCACCTCGTCAAAGGCGGTCACGAGGTTGTCCACAATGTCATCCGCGACCTTGGAGAATATGTCGGATATAGCGGACTCGTAGCCTTCAATCTTCTGTATGTACTCGTCAAGTTCCTCAAGCAAGGAGTTGTCAATGTAACCCTGCGCGTTGAGTTGCTTCATCGCGGCATACAGTTCCTTCAGTTGGGTAAGGTCAAGGTGCTTCAAGTCATAGCCAAGCGCACCAATCATATTCAAGAGGTAGTCGCCAATCTTACCGCCCTCAAATCTACTGATAGCGTCAGCAGCTTCTGCCCACTTCTTTGATGCCTCGGACATCTGACGGTAATACTCGGACAACTTGCCCATATCGTTCACGCCAAGCACACCATCGTAGTTCGCCAATGCAATCTCGTCAAGGGTCTGCTTGTACTCCTTTGCGGCCTCCGCGATTGCTTGTTGTTTCTCGTACTGCTTGCTGATGTGCTTAACAATCTGCTCCATACCAATGCCGAGAATCTTGACCGCCATAGTCAAGAGGTCTGCGGAGTTGATGAGAGCCTTCCAATTATCGGCAGCATCCTCGGCAGACGAGGACAAGAGCTTCATCAAAGGCTCACACTCGGTGACGGCGGCTGCAACATCCGTCACAACCTCCAGCATATCACCGAAATCTCTGATGACATCGTTCTCAATGGTATCTCCCAGCGAGGAAAGGCTACTGCCCATCTTGCCCACGAGGTTGGAGACATCCGTTGCAATCTGTCCGATGCGCTTGACGCGCTCCTCTATGGTGGTCTTGTAGTCAGCCGTGAAGATTGCACGGATAAGGTCGCCAAGGTCGGAAAGGGACACGCCTAGTCTATCTGCATCTTGTATGATGCTTTGGGGAAGTTGTAGGTCTTGCGTCATAAGGTGGCGCAAAGCCTCACTTATCCTTGTAATCTGCGCAAGGCTCTTGTCGCCCCAATCGGTCAACTCTATCGCACCGTCCTCGTTGGTCTTGTACATATCCTTGACGTACTTGGACGCAAGGTCATTGATTTTCTCCTCGGCTACCTTACGGTTGTTCTCCTTTTCGTGGGCCGCGATGTCATCAATTATCTTGAATTGTTGAGCCTTGTAACTCTGCCAAGCTGCCTCGCGCTCTTCCTCTGTGCCTATAATCTTCTTCTTATAGTATTCCTCCTGCGCGTCAACAGACCGCTTGAGTGCCTCAAAGGTCTTGTCAGTACCAACGTTCTGCGTAGTCAAGCCACGGAGAACCTGGCTCACATCAAGCGAGAATCCACTGCCCTTCAGGTCGTATCCTGCGTCAATCCACTTTTGGATCTCCTCGCGGTACTTCTCTGCGGCTTGTGCAGATTTGGTAAGAGAATCCACCTTTGTGGTTGACAAGGCATCTTGGAACGCAACCCACGCCTTCGCAGCATCCTCGTTCGTGGCAGCAAGGGCCTCAAGTTCCTTTGCAAGCCTATTTATCTCATTATCGTAGTCATCGTCAATGAGATTCTTGTATTGGGGGAAGAACTGCTCCATTACGCGCTTGGCCTCTTCCTCACCCATCGTTTCGATAAGGGACGAATACACTTCTTTCAGCTTCTGATAGACATCTATCTCGGATTGTATATCCTTGACCTTATCGTCAGATTGTGTCTTTGTGGCTTTGGTCACATTGTATTCTCGGAGAAGCCTACCATCCAAAGCCTGGTTGACTTGGCGTATAGCCTCCATCTCTTCGCGGTTTGCCTTGGCCGCAGTCTCGTTGATGCCCGTGTTCTTGGCAAGTTCCACATTCAACTCTTGGTAACGCTTCTGTACCTTGTCAACGTATTCAGACCAATTCGTGTACACGTCAACTTCAAGGTTGCCCGTTGCTTGCGAGGAGAATCCCTCAAGCGCATCGTGTACCTTCTTCTGCCAACCCGTCAAGTCCTTTGCATCATCGGTAAAGGCGTTGGTCATCTGGTCGTGGGACTTCTCAACTTCAGTGACCGCAAAGGTATATGCGTTGGCAACTTGCGCGTATTCCTTGCGCATATACTCAAAGAAAGCAAGTTGCGGTCTTGTGACGAGATTCTTTTCAATAAGTTCGGAAGGGCTTTTCGTGCCGGTGATATACATCCACAAAGCCTCCTTCTGCGCAGCCGTAGCCTTGCGCACTGCCTTTGGCGCGGTAAACGCATCAAACTTTGAGTTGAAGGCTTTTAAGATGTCATCTTCTGCCTTGTCAAAGGTCTCCTTTGCTTGGGCAGTAAGCGTGTCGCGGTATTTCTCATAAGCTGCCCTTTGCACCGCAGACTTGAGGGCATCATACAACTTTGTGAGGTCATCAACCTCCTTGCCCTCTTCTTTCAACTGTGCGATGTATGTGTTGTATTGGCTCATTATAGCCTTACGCGCAGACTCGTACTCCTGCGTCCCCTCGGTGGCGGCATTGAGATGCACATAAAGCCTATCAAGCACCGCAACCTCGGCCTCAATCTTCTGATGAGAGTTCTCTATGCCCTTGGTAAAGTCCTTGAGTATCTTCTGGTGCGCAGACTGCGCAGTAGCCAACTTGTATATGGAGAAGGCTGCGGCAGTCGCTCCTGCGGCAAGTAAGGCGTAAGGATTGGACAGCACGACACCCTTGACCGCCTTACCCACCTTCAAGATAGAGTCAATAACCTTGTGGTTACTCACGACAAAAGCACCGTTGAGAGCCTCTATTGCTATAAGACTGCCCTTGTACACTCCATACGCGGCAACCAACTCCAAGATAGACTTACCTATCTTTTCGTAGTTGTCCGCTATTGCTCGGAGTGTGTCAACCGACTTGACAAGGACACCGTTGGTCTTTTCGCCAATCTCCGCAAACATAATCTGGTAGGCATCCTTCAAGTTGGAAATCTTACCACTCAAGGTTGCCGCCAAGACTTCCTGCATCTGATAGAACTTGCCACCTTCCTCGGTCATATTCTTAAAGACCCTCTCGACCATCTCAAAGGTGACTTGGCGAGACGAAATCTTATCGAACACTTCTCCTGCGGTTATGCCAATCTCGCCCATCTCCTCAAACTGCTTACGCAACTCTTCCAAGATGGGGATGCCAGCTTCAGTCAGCTGGCGCACCTCCTGGCCACGCAGGAACGATGCACTTCTAATCTGACCGTAAGCCAAAACCAAGCGATCCATCCCAACGCCGAGACCAGCACTCACGTCTGCAAGCATCTTCGTGGTGTCGTACAACTCGTTCATCGGTATAGAGAAGGCAGACAACTGTTTGGTGTACGTCACCAACTCCTTGAATTGGAACGGAGACTGTACTGCCAAGGACTTAATCTGACTGAATATCTTGTCTGCGCCATCTACATCGCGCAGGATTGCTTGCAGGGAGATTCTCTGCTTCTCAAACTCGGCACTGACTTGGACAAGACTTGACACCAATCTACGCGCACCCTCAAAGGAGAAGTAGAGCATCGTGTAGTTCTTGATGTCGCGCCACATACGGGACATACCACGGAGTTCATTACTGCCCTTCCTCGTCTCATCGGTCAGTTTCTTCTGTGCCGATGCCGTAGTGGTAGCACCCGATGCTATCTGCTTGTAGTATTCGCGCATCTGGAGGAGTTCAATGCTCGTGTCTTGCGCGTTCTTCTTGGTGTCCTTAAAGGTGGCAGACAGAGCCTTGTCGCCGCCGAGTTTCTTGTATGCTGCTTGCAGTTCGGTGAGTTTCTTCTTGGCGTTCTCAATCTCCGCAGAGATATCACGCATCTTCGCCTTGATATTCTCGCTCTGAATGTAAGGGCTTGAGCCGAATTTCTTTGCGTGGGTCTGCCAAGACTCCATCCTACGAGTAAGGTTGGCGATGTCAGCTTCTGTTGCTTTAATCTCGTTGCGGAGACTAAGGAGCATCTCGTTCTTCTTGGACTGACTCATACGCCCAGATGACACCTTGTTCAAGCCTTCCAATAACTTGGAGACCTCGGTGTTCATCTTCTGCGCCTCGTCCGTTACCGCCTTTATCTGTTCGTTAAACTCCTTATCATCAAGAATCATCTTGAAGTTCAACGATGCAAGAGTAACATCTGCCATATATCGTTCAAATTTTATTCGTCAGCAATACCGTCGAAAACATCTTCAACGGTGTAACCCCCGTTCTCTTTCGCCTTACGCTTGCGCTCTGCCGCCTCCTTTGTAAGCCGTATTATCTCCTCCTCCTCCGACTTGTCCACGCTCTTGGAGTCACGGTACAACGTGTGAGGCAAATCCGCACTCATCAACTCTATCTGTGGCATCGTCAGAAAGCACCGATAGCCCCAATGTCGGACACCCCATCGCGTCCGTCCATATTCGGGGTACTTCTCAACGAAACTTGATTCGACTCCAAGAGAAGTTCGGCTCGGAACTGCTCGGCTTCCTTTTTCGTCATCCTCATCCAATCCGTCCTCATATCCACTGAGAACGCCATATTCGTCCAATGTGCGGTAAGCTGAAGTTTTTTTTTACCCTCCGTGATGATGGGCATCACTTGGCTTTCCGTGTAGCCCCTTAAAAACGCCCAAATGCGCCACTTAAAGGGATAGACGAACACTAACCCCCAAAAGGAGTTTGTCGCCAAAATAGCGGCCTCTTTCACGGCAAAGTACGGCTCTTTACACATTGATTTCAGCGTGGATGCAGAATCGTCGGGGATGCTCTCTACATCGCGCTCAATCCAGAGCCTTGTCAGTCGCTCAAGGGTGTAAGGCTTTATACCCGTGAGTTTGACGTACCTATTTGTTCCTGGGATATGCACTCTCGTGGGTCTGTCATTGACTATCTCGTCGTACCCTATCCGTGCTTGCTTTGAAACTTGTTCCATATTATCAAAGAAAAAGGGACGGGCGGCACACAATCACCTCCCGCCCCTCGGTTATCATCTCGCCTTTGATTAGGCTGCGCTGTACTTGGTGCAGATGGCCCAGTCGCCCTGATTGCCCGTACTCTCGGTGTTGTTCAGAATAGTTCCGTTCACCTTGAGATAGGCGGGGTTGGTGGAGTCATCGTTGGAGACACCGACGGTCATCTTGACACGGGCGAAGGCGATGCCCTCGGTCTTGGCCGCGTTTTCGATGAGAACGGTGGCATAGACATCGACGGGCGTGGAGAAGTAAGCCTGTGCCGAGTAGGTAGTGCCTTCCTGACCGAGAACGGGAGTAGATGCTCCGTTGACGGTCGCGCCCTTGCTATAAAAGATGTCGCAGTAAGCCGCCGAGACCGCAGGGATATTGCCCGTGAAAGTCCACTCTCCATCCTCGGTTGACGAGTCGATGGTAGCGTCCTGCTGGTCAATCTTGATTTCGGTCGTGGTCGGGTCTGCCTTCGAGAGCTGGAACGAATCCTTCAAGGTGAAGAACTCGTCAGCACCGTTGAAGGAGAGGTTTGCCCAAGTGACACCGTTGTCGGCATCATAAGGCATCAGCGAGAAGTGGGCCTGCCCTTTGAAGAGGGTAGCAAGGAGGGACTTAGCCCAAGTCTTGCTGGTGCCCGTAAAGAATCTAACACTCTGTGCTGCCATAACTATTTATTTTTTATCGTTACACTGAAAGTGATTATTCGTGCGTGGAAGCCGTAATCGTCTGCCACATCGGGAAGTATGAAAGGATGTATGTCAATGACGTAATCTTCTGTCTCGGCAGGAACTGCCTCCATCAGAGCCGACTGCATCACCTTGAGCCTCTTGCCGTTCTTCATCGCTTGGAGATCCCGTGCGAAAAGATGGACACCCATCTCGCACTCGCCGTAGGTCGCCAAGTCCTCAAGCCTTCCCGTCATACGCACGACCGCAAAGTCCTGCGCGGAGACGGTAGCCTTCGGCCTCGCATCGTACACGGTATCGGTGACACCGCCACTCTTTACGAAACCGATGAAGGCGGATTCAAGGTCTGTTACATCGTAGTTCGTCATAGACTACTCACGGGTTTGAAAATGTTTTCAAAATCAAGGTGCTTCATATCGCGGATGGCTTCGCGCATCGGTATGAACTCGTACATCACATTGAAATAGTTGGCTGGCTCAAGTCCTGCGAGGACGTAGCCCGTCCAACCCTTGCTTGCTTTGGAAGCAACGCGACTTAACGCTTCGTTGGCGTTACTTGTCACGCCCATTCCGTCAGCAACCCAACGTGATACCTCCATACCATCGTGTATGAGTATCCATCCGTAGCCTTCCTTGGTGGACTTGTGGCGAGTGTGAAGAGTATCGTGGTTGGCAAGGCAGAACGTGACACCCATCGTCAGCAACTCCTCCATACCGAGCCTTATGCGCTCGTCCATACCGAGAAGTGCCTTTGCGAAAGCGTCCTCTATGGTTTTCTTGTTCTGCTCGTAGTAGCCCATCACTAATTCTTTATCTCGTCATACCAAATGTCCGTACCCCAATTAAAAGTGACCTTCTTGACCATCTTCGCACGGAACGTCCTTTCGTAGTCCGTTATCTCAAGGATGTCATCGAAATACAAGGGCGTGGTGAAAGGGGGACAGTGGAGCGTCACGTTGTACACAACCACGTCACCCATCTCTGCCAAGTTCCTCGTATTCGTGCGATAACCACACTTGATTTGCGTGTCGGTCTTTTCGATGATGAATTGTCCGTTGCTATCGCGCATCGCCCATCCGTCGTTCATAGCCACGATGGACAACGTGACCAACTCGTAAGTGGGATTGCCACTCGCGTCAAGGTCAAAGTCCCCGTTGCCGTCTTTCTTCGGACGGTACACCTTCAAGGTGTGAGGAAAGCGCGGATTGTTCGGATTCTCAATCATCTCAATAAAGGTCTCTCATAACTATCACTCCCGACGGGTCAGGCACGTCAACGCCCCACCTCGCGTAAAGCATCTTCGCCAAGGCTCTCAACCCATTGCGGTCATATACGTTCTTGGAGGAACGCTGACGCTGCCAACCACCGTCGGATTCGTAATCGCCCGATGCGGACGTGGAAGATGACGCGAGGAACATATACAAGTCGGCACAAGCCAAGTCCCTCTGCATCTGAGACACATCAGCGATGTCTGCCCCTTCGGGGATGCCCCTATCGAAGCATATCGCTTGGATGGTGCTTTCCTGCAAGTTGAAGTCAACCTTGCCAATCAAGTATTGCTCTATCGTCATAATCCACTTTTTTGATTATCGGTTACACGCACTCAACGCGATTTAGGAGGCGTTGATACCAGTCAGGTAGAACATCATCCTCGGCTTGTCGGGAGCGACCACGGAAGTCATTTCGCCGGAGTAACTCTGGCACTTCTTCACATAGTCAGTTCCGATGGTGAACGCAGCCTTGCGACCGAAGGCGAAGGCATATACGCCACCCTCGAAGAGCATAGGCTCAACGGTGAGAATCTCACCAATCTTGC